>ENA-ORXR01002237-ORXR01002237.1-marine-metagenome-genome-assembly--contig:-NODE-2237-length-18780-cov-55.635085_pt1 | contig 18780 bp, 29 predicted proteins | sample MGYA00237866_ERZ511479 | MGnify/ENA metagenome assembly ERZ511479 | reverse complement strand
TAGGCGGGGCCTTCCCCGTCAACCGTTGCCCCTCCCGAGTACGTTTGATTCGCCACGTGTCCTGGCGGGTCTTACATTTGGTAGCACCAGGTGGTTTCCGGCTCTACTGGCTCTCTGGCTGCCGATTGGCCCTGAATTTGTACCTCCTGTGTTTGTGTTTTGGTGCGGTCTCCTGTGTTCGGCGTGCCTCGGGCATCGTAATACGAATTCAGTGGGCTCCACCAATCACACGGAAAAGGACACCTGGCCTGACAAAACCCGTGGTTTTGCTCTTGTCTTGTGTTCATTTCTTGCCATTTGATTGGAACACAGTGGGTGCGAATTCACGGTCTAAATCGATTGACTCCCCGGCGGTGACGACCGCCGCGAAGTCATCCACGGCGGCGCGCCCATCGTCGTCATCCAAGGCGGCGCGCGCATCATCGTCATCCAAGGCGGCGCGCGCATCCTCGTCATCCACGGCGGCGCGCGCATCATCGTCATCCACGGCGGCGCTCAAATCATCCTCATCCACGGCGGCCCGGGCATCCTCGGCTGCTGCGGACAGCCCGAAGGCGGGGCCGGGCCGCAAGGGCCCACTGCTGCCGCCCAAATCGCCCGAACGGCGCTACGTGGCGCCGCCGGCACCGCGCATCGCCAAGATTCGGCCATCCACGGCTCGCGCCGGCGAACAGCGCGAAGTGCGCCAGGCCCTGAAGGCGACACGCGGCCCGGTGGTCCGGTACCGCTGTCGTCCGTGTGGTGTAAGCTGCAATAGCATTGCAGTGCTGCGCGACCACAAGGAGTCCCGCCGGCATAATTTTACAATCAACCGCCCAGCAGAGTTCCCGCGTTGCACACCCTGTGGTCGGTTGTTCGAGACGACTTCTGACCAGGCCCGCCACCAGCGCGGCCGTGCGCACGCGCGTGTCGTGGCCCGTCGCAAGTGATCGCGCGAAATCGCTCTGCGATTGGTCGGTTGGTCGGTTGATTCGTGTCCGCGATTGTGGGCATCGTTGCACTCGTCGTTAAATTGCAAAATCAAGATTCTCATCATTCGACTGGAGTTCAACTAGCGAACAACGCCGGTGTTTGTCGTTGCAAATCTTTTGATCTCGGTGCGTGTCAAATCGCTCCGGTCGATCCCAGATTCGTTGCAACCAAATCCACTTGACATCATGGCTGACCCAAGCGGTTCTGGGGCTCCGCCGTCGGTCGCTGATTGGACGCAGCTTATGGCGTTCGTGCAGCAACTCGGCGACGATCTCGAGAAGACTAAGGACGAGTTAACGCGGACAAAACACTTGCTGGCGACTAAGGACCGCGCGGCTAAGCCTAATAAGCCTTCGCTTTTTTCCGAAAAATATGGTACGATCGAGGCGTGGTTCTGACACGTGGACTCCTATGTTTCGGGAAGCGAGCCAGATGAGGCGTGCCGCATTGCGTGTACCTACCTCGATGGTGAAGCGTTCACTTGGTGGCAGTCGTGCAACGCTGCGATTAGCGTCCCCGACTGGGACACGCTCCGCACCTGCCTCATCCGCCGCTTCAACCCCCTGCAGCAGGTGCAAGCGGCGCGCAACAAGTTGCACAGCTGGCGTCAGCTCAAAGACGTCGGGAGCTTCAGCAAGACGTTCCTCAGCATCGTGATGGATACCCCAGACATCACGGAGTCGGAAAAATTTGACCGTTACAGCCATGGGCTGAAGCGAGCGATCTGGGAACCTCTGTGCATCCGAGCGTACGACAGCCTCGAGTCGCTCATGACAGACGCCCTCCTCATTGAAGCTGCCAAGGCCGGGACGCTCCGATCTCCTGGCGGTAGTGCGAGCCACACTGTCGCCCTGGCCGACTCCGGCGTGGCGTCCATGGACCTGTCCACCATCGAGGTATCTAAACTGAAACCTGAAGAGCGTCAACGTTGCATGCGCGAGTGCCTCTGCCTCTGGCGCCGCGAGAGCGGCCATCCGGCTAAAGGCTTCCCAAAAGGTCAGCGGGAATGAAGCTGCCTCAGCCGTCTCCACGCGACGCCCAGACCCCTGTTATTCCGCCATGTCCCTCGTCTCCTTTTATCGGCCCATCCCGCGGGCTGTTGCTGTCAACTGCTTCAATCAATGGAAAGGTTGTGCGGGTTCTGTTTGACGACGGGTCTCCTATCAACTTTGTGTCGTAACGCCTCGTGCGTTCGCTTTGTGTCAATAACAAGAAGACCAACTTCGCGGCCGACATGCCTGACGGCCGCTTCCATGTACTGGACTAACACATCCCACCGCCCCACCAACCCCCTCTCTATCTGCCTGAAAGCACCGCAGCACTCCTCACGTACCTAAGTACAATCGAACAAACACCAGTTCGTCGGCCGCACGCGTACCTCGCGCAGCGCGTGGCGCCGCAACACGACGTAGGGCGTCAAAAAGCATCTTTCAGCGTGGTTCTGCGGCCGCGGCTCGCACCTGATGCTCTCCCATGCGTCAAATACGCTGGGATGCCTGCGTCCGAGGCAAGGGCACGTCAGAATCTTCCCCGTGAGCGCGCTGTTTCATTTCCTCAGAGAAAGACCTCTGCCCCCCTCAGCATCCGCACAGAAACGGTGCTCACGCGCAACCCATTGTCAATGCGGGTCTTCGTGCTCTTTCAGACGGCAGAGCGTCTACTTCACCCTCCTCAGGGTGGACCGACTGAAAAAATGCAAGGACGCCGCCCTGTTGCGGCAGGGGATGCTCAGAGACAGCAAGGCGGCCAGTTCGGGTGACAAGCGGTGCCCTCTGACCCTCCACAGTGTGCGACAACCCCTCCTCAACGCGGTCCGCCGAAGCGATTCACACACAAACCGACCCTTCCCGAGCAAAAATTCAAGAACATGCTCCTCAGAGAGCAACAAGGCATCAATTTTCAATGTGCTGCTAATCGCCTCGACCGAGTGTACGATAAATCAACGTTCCGGCCTCAATTGCACGCTGCGCCGCGCTTTCTACCCCATTGAGTGAGACCCGTAGCTAGAAAGCCTACGAACGACAATCTCAGACGTTATTGACACTTGCTCGTAAAAACGACGCACGGGCGACCGTTCCCAGAGCTTGCAGACATGTCCATCTGAAGAACGTACAGCACAACGTCCTGTGTCGTTTTCACTGTCCTGTTTTAGGTGCACAGCGTCTCGTTCTCGAGTACTCCGGCAACGTGCACTTGCCTCCGAAACAGAATTAAAAAGAGGCTCATGGGGTGGACGGTGGTCAGTGTTTGCGCATTGTTAGTAGTACCCTAGACTGAAGTACAGAGAACTGTGGGTCGTTTGCATTTCAGTGCCAATCGCTTGATTTATCTGCTTGACATTACGGGGGTCCACTGTTACGGATCCCCAGATCTCCCCCTTTGGGAGGAGGCTCCCTGGCATTCGGGACTATTTTGGCCTTCTTTCTCGGAAAGCTCAAGGGGGCAGCGGGGCGCCCGTTGCCCGGCTTCCCCGCATAGAAAACAATTGTCGTATGCACTGATTTTCTCGGTGACGGCCACTGCTGCGTCGATGGACGACAGCAGCGACTTCAACCCCCGTGACGCGGGGCGCCCCCCTCTAGTCTGTCACACTCCCCCTCATGATAATGTCGTCTCCTGCTTCAGCACCTTCCGAGACGACAACACCCTCATCCTTGCTCTTGTCGCCTCCTGTGAGAGGTAGTCGGGGGTGGGGGGCAAAAGGGGGCCGGGAAACACCGGTGGATGATAGGGAATAGGAGGAGGGCGGGGGGGAAGAGCAGTTGTCCGCTTTCCATACAAACCCAACGGCACGTCCACCAGATGACATGAGAGATACAGAGGGAAGTGCATGCGTCTACAGTCATCGTATTGTGTTTGGCAGGCGGTATGGGGCCAGAGAATGCGACAAATTTTGCAGTCTTCTGAGACACACGGCCGTCGTCTCCGGGCGGTCACAATGGTACAGGTGGTTCCAAAAACTCTCTTCGCCTCACACTGCCTCACGAGGGACAAGGAGCACACACATCAACCTACCAGATCCAGACAAGCTCAGAGAGAAATGGGCCACGAGCTCCGGAAAGGAGTATGAATGGGGACACGCAACACGGAGGGAGGGATGGAGGGGGGGTTGAAGCAACGTGCGCGGTTGCGTGGCGGGGCGGTGCGTGCGTAGGCACCGGAGAATTTTTGAACCTAGTGGTGTTTGTGACGTGCGTCGAGAGCGCCGTCTGCGTACGTCTACAGCGCAGAGACCCACTCTGGTTGCGGCCTGGGGCGGTGAAAGTGACATTCTTTCGCGAAATTGACCAGCACTTTTCATTTGCTCGAGAGCAAGAAGACGCGTCCCAGGAACACGGGGTGTCCCCAGGTGCCGCACCGAATCGAGTTCAGTCACCGCGAATGCGAGTAATATGGCGCGTCTCCAAAACATTAACGTATCTGACAATCTCGCACAGCATTTCACGGAAGTTCCAAGCAGCTTACAACGAAGAACTTAAAACTGCTGTGATTGGCCTGGTTTCCCACAGAGCCAGCCCGACGTTCTCGACGACTATCTTCACCGAAATTCAGTAAGAATCATCCTGACGCCAGAACCTTCAGAATTAGCAGTTATCCGATGAGTTTGCTGCCAAATTCTGCAGAAGGAACATACCGATTCGCTGGTCCTGATCATTCTGCAGATCTGTCTCAGGATTGTCCTGAAGTCGCGGGATGATCATCCTGGGGATCGTTTGCATGGAGTTTGTGTGTTCGAGCCCAAAAGATAGATGTAGTGTTACAGACATCCCAATTTTGGCCGATCTGAACAGGAACACGAACACAAGGGGAGCAACATCAAGAGTGCGATGTACGGACTGACGGCTGTTAAGGACCGATTCAAACTACATCTGAGGCCAGGTGCTTGGGAACACCTCACTGAGATTCACACTTGTGACAACACGCCCAGCCCACCCCATCCCGTTGCGTAGAAGGCGGGTCAAACGGCGTTTCTGGGCAGTCCTGTCAGGGAATACCCGCCCCGGCAGGAAACCCCGAAGAGCACAGACGCACGGCTAAGACCGGTGGAAGGCTCCCCGCGCGTGAGATCCGAGTTCAGTGACAGGAAAATTACTTGCCCAGGTCGAGGGCTCCGAGGGGGGCCCCACGCCTCGCCCCTCTAAACCCCTCCAGACCCCCTCCACAGACGTCCTCCCCCTGTCCTTCCCCTCCGAAGACCCACGGAAACAACCCAAACACCCCTCCCTCCCCCCAGGGCCCGCGGGGCCGGTCTCTCGGAAGGGCGCCGAGGTGACTGGCACCGCCGTAAAGCAGGGCGCAGAGCGCAGATACGTGACACCCCGGGCTGTTCCCGTGTCTGGGGCCCGGAGTACTTGTCGTCGGAGGTCTTAGTCGGGTTTACACAATCTAGGGGCCGTAAGTGGGGGCCCCGCTCGCTGGAGGGCATTGGCCCCAGAATATACGTACTATTATCTTACAGTTGTGAAACATGGGCGACTCACAAGTGAATCACCATCGGGGAAGTTGAGAATATGCCCGCGGTGGGCGGACTGGTTTCGTAAGGGCCTGGTGTCGTTCCGGCGTTAACTGGGTCCGGTTGGCATATTTCGCGAGTCCACGTGTCCCCTCGTGACTGGGAGGAATCTGGATCCCTGAGTGGGGGCCAGGTTCCCTGCTGTCACAACACTGTCAGAGAATTGATCAAGCCGGGGGTGCCGCGGCTGCCTTCTTGTGGGCGGTTTGGTCCGAACCTATCTTGAACAGATTTCAAGGCCGTTAGCGTATCGATCCTCTCTTGTGACGGTGCCGGTCTCTGAGTCGTTCTTCCTGGATCGGTCCTGCATTGCAAGACTGCGGCGGCGCAAAGCCTCCAAATAAAACGGATCCGAGGCAGACCGCAAGAGAAACGACTAGAAAGGACCAGAAATGACAGAAAACAACAGGAAACGACGGGTCTGCAGCGGGGGGCCGAACGACCATTTTCGGGCCACTGGACACGCCGTCTGTCGGAAGGAGGCGTATTTACAGTACCGCACATGCTGATTGGCTGAGACGTCAGATCTTCACACCTTAATTCAATCGCTGTTTGGCTGTCTGTTGTTGCTCGCGTGTTGTTGTCTTCGCCTTCGCCTCGCCCATGTCCCCATCCACACGTGTCGCAACAGTTCGGTTTTATTATCTAGACCCTAAAATAGACAGGGAAAGGCTGCCTGCCCACTTAGAGGAAGAGTGGCCACGGAGGGAAGAAAGACGGCCTGTCTGCCTACGTACTTGTCATAGCGTGATGCGATGTACACCAAATTTGACGACTCACGCCCTCCCCCTTCCATTGCCGTCGTTCACACAGAGCCCGCCGGAACCCACACGCAGCCACAACCAGAATTCCTAACAAGACCCGAACACGCTATCATGCACAGCGGGCGCAATGAAGGCATGGGGGGGTCACATGGACGAGTCTCGCATAGAGCATAGGCCATAGCGTGATCACCACCAATACCACTAGGGTGTAAATTGTGGAAAGGGACAAATGTTTACGAAGAAACGTCACAGTGAAAAGCAGAACAGCATGAAGGATTGCGCCTCTGGCAGAGCACTGACCCCCTACGTGCCCCCCCTCCCCCCCACGGCCACCTCGAGTCCGCCAGAAACAGAACCGGACTTCCAAGACTGCACGTGTCGGCCACGTACCTAGTTGAGACACTCTGTGCATGACAAAAGACGACGGATGCCCACGATCGGCATTGCGAACCGGGCGCCGGCGCGTTTGACGGGGGGGGGGGGGGGGGGGGGGGGGGGTGCGGCGCGGCGGTCGACACGATGGCGGCGGGGTCGCCGCCCGCGGGCTCTTGTAACACCCGCAGTTCGATTTCAATTTACGCTCCGACTTGCCGCGAAACATGCCAGGATCTGTTCGAGAAAAGTGCGCAGTTATTTGAAATGTTCGAAAGCACGTGTGTCCTTGTGTTCCAATTCGGGTCCGCCAAAATTGGGCGGTCTGCAATGCTACCCCTGTTTGAGATTGCGGCTCCGAGGCGGTTGCATCCTCGCGCATTGCAGTCAGCCGAGGACCGTTGACAGTCGACCGATTGTCTTTGCGATTTGCATTGCGTTTGATTAGATGATTGGGTGAGCTTGCATCTACGTTGGACGCGTGGGCTTGTTGTGACGGACCCGTGTGGCCGCCCGGCTGACTCCAGTAGGGGACTGCCCAGGCCGTTTGTTTGGCCCGACGGTGCTCGCGCGCGTGTCACCCGAGGGTACTTCAGCACCGGCCGGGCTCCGGTTGCGGGGCGTGACCGAGCGGGTAGACCTGGCATCACCGCCTCCGCTGCCGTGATAGGAGCTTCGGCGCGTGGTGTTGGGTTTCTAGGGATTACACTGCCTTTCCTCGACACCCGCATTATAATAGTGTGTCCCTGAACCGATCGTCGGAGTTGCGTCGGACCTCCTAGCATCAGTGCAATCGGAGATCGGTCCGACAGTAACATACTACCGTCCAATGACTAATGTTTGTAACTCCAGCCACACATGAACCACTGCAGGTGGGAGCGGAAGTTGAATGCTGGCCTCTGTCGTTTGCCAAGGTCGTCCAGAGTACCGCCATCACCGTTTTATCGCTACTCAGTTCTTGGAAACAGAATTGACAGATAACAATACTCCGCTCCGCGGCTCGGACTGTGTGGACCGCATAAGGCATTTCTCAGTACATGCCGACATGCAAGGCCGGGCGCAACTGGTCCGCTGTCATTTGACGCGAGACGCTCTGTTTGACGGAAGATTCTCAAAATGCTCCTTCTTTGCATCCAACGCCCTGCTCTGCGCTCTTTAGCGTCCCCTGCAGAACACATGTCCCAACTCTCGGCAATGGCCGCGCCTTCCTGGATGCTGCAGCGTTCTCCATCCTTTCACGTCACCACTGATACGATATCCATCCGACACATACCTGCCTGCCCCACCGTCGCAGGCCACGATCACATGCCCCAAAACACCATCACTCCCTGCTAGAGGCCCGTTAATGCCCCCTGTCGCGCTCCTCCCCATGGTACGTACCAGATTGGGCTCTCATAGCTCTAAGGGCCGGGTGCCCCACGAGGGGAAACCGTTGTGGATTTCTCAGCAGCCGGGCACAAACGGGGCGCCCAAAAGCCCTCTGAGTACTGGGGCAGTTGAGATCTTGCTGCTTGTTGCGCGTCGTCATTGCATCTTTACTGTCTTAGCCGTTCATGGCGGCTGGTGCGCGGTGGTTCCAGACACGCAGGGCTTGACGTGAGACACAGGGGCCACGATCAATCACTGGTGTCGCGGCGAATAGGGAGGGTCGCGCATGCATGGGAATCACATGCGGACGCGTGGGGCGGGGGTGGCGGCAGTGCGTAGGGGGCGTAGGGATACGGGGGGGCTGCTTTTTCCTTGGGCGTGCCAAGGAAGGCAGTGCACGGATGTTCCTCAGAAAGAGGTTCTGGTCTCTGGCTTCGCGTATGACAGCGTGTGGTTCACCAATGGGGGTCCAAATGCCCTAGAAACGTGGCCGATAAATGAAAAATTGCAAGCGCACTCTTTCAAAGGCACAAAAAAAAACCATCACGCACGTTCACTGCTTGGTAGTCGGATAGTCTAGATTGTCCTGCTTGTAAACAGCGACCGCCCCTCCCCTTCCCTTATACTTGGTCTTGAGAAACGAAACGACCCGGTCGACGCCCAGCGAAGCACCTCTATTGGAGTACTCCGGCTGCAATTTCCGGTACATGGGCGACCGCGCAGAGTAGAGCTTGGCAAGGCGTCGTCGATCCTCCGTCTTCTGGATTCATGATCGCCACCGCTCACCGAACATGGACTCGACCTCCTGATGGACGCCCTCCGTTCGGCCACGCCTCTCCTCATGAATCCCTCGGCGAACGCAGTCAACGCCGCCTCGCACCCCAGGTCCACCAGCAGCAGCAGAAGCTGTACGTACTGGCCGTTGCCTGAAAAGATGGGCATCCCCTCCAGCTTGTGTTGCATTCCCAGCTGCCGCACGTTCTCTCGGTCCTGCGCGAGCCGCGAGGAGATGGTCAGCTGGGGCGGTTCCAAAGCACGGGGAAGAACCGCAGGTGTCCTCTGAACAACCGCAGCGGTGGGAGTCAGACACGGATGGCCAGCAGCAGCGACCACAGCCGACCCATCCTCCCAAAACGACGTGCCATGATGGAGGTGCAACACGGGAATCTCGGCCGACACGAAGCCACCATCCCAATCCCCGCAACCCACGCACAGTCCATGCAGCCCGCGTCCCCCCTCCCGTTCGCATCATCCTCTTCAGAGTCCCCCCCCTACTTCCAACGGTCCGGCGCTGGCCTCTCCGCGGCTCCCACCGACTGCAAAACCGCTGACCGCCCGACCCAATGACCCCCCAGTCAACCCACGCAGATGGGCTACTTCTGCACGCATGCTCCGTACCTCTGCGGTTGTAAGGCCTAGCAGAACCATCATGGCCGAACACCCTCCGACGCTGTCGTCCTTCAGCTCCGCCACAGCGTCGTCCATCTGGATACTGCGGCGCCGCTCCACGTCAACGACGCACGAAAAGCTGGCCGATGCCACAGCCTCTACCGCCACAGTAAAGGCATGCTATATCTGTGGCAGTACCTGTGAGACAGCCGCCTACACGGCGCGGCCGCCATCTCCGAAGACCTTGGCCATCGTCTCTCAAACGTTGCGGAGGTGGTCTTTGTTGAGCAGCGGGTGGCGGAGGATCTCAGCGTCCGGGTTCAGGCTGGTAGTAACGACGCGCGCCGCCCAGGTCTGGAAAAACAGCGCGTGTGCCGTGCGCATGAGAGAGGCGAAATCGGGCAGGGCCTGGTCCTGGCACCGGTAGCCCCGTTCCACGCGCATGGTTACTTGGCCTTCTCTCCGGCGAGCCACGGAAACATGGTGCGCGGTAGCGCATCTGCCACCTCAACAGACAGGCGCGGCGTCACGTGGGACAAGTAGTCAGCAGACCTACCGGAAAACGCCGTCATCATCGAGGCTTTCGGTACGAGCCCGTCGTACGCGCCGTTGGCAGCCCCAAGGTTCCACCTCCCGTGACAGAGGTTGTTCGCCACTGGCACGCCCGACTCCACATCCTTCTGCGCGGCCGCTTTTCGGATTGCGTGTGTGCTAACCGCACGCAGATTAATGTCCGCCCCACCCGCCGCCTTTCTCAGGTTCTCTCGGTGGAAGTCACAGGACGTGGCCGGGTATGGCCCGCCGCACACCGCCTGGAACTGACGCCACAAGAACCACGAGCACCAGTCCATTTCGGAAGCCGACGCCCAATAGTACTTGGGCTCGACTCGTGTCGCTCGAATGGCGGTGTCGGTTGTGCGGAAACCGGGGGAAAACGAGACGTCCGGCGTCAGCAAGTCGTTCCCCTTGCCTTGGAAGTCTGCTAAGCGCGCGTCGGCGACTTCTCCAAGAGGGAAGAGCCACGGTTCGACGTGAGCGATGGTATTCAGACAGTACGCTCCCCCCTCTCCCGTCTTGGTCGCCTAAATGTACGTGAACAGCATGTCGGCGGCGTCACCACCCGTTGCAGACATCTGCGGGAACCGTCCCACCGCGTGGTCGCTCCACTGAAGGCTCCTGGTCGTGGCACCGCGTGCCTCAAGCGAAATAGAGAGAAAAAAAGTGCCGGCCAAAAGAAGAGCCTTCTGCATCTTCTTTGTCGTGGTTAGTCGCAGCAAAAATGTCATACTGTGGGTGCGACGATCCTTTTCGGGAAGCGTGGGGTCCCGCAACCCAGTCGCCTTTGCTGCGGGTGCCCACCGACGCGTACGCCTTGACGTCCTAGCACGCGCAGGCGGCGCACCCGCACGCCGTCAACAGCTGGTTATGGATCAGGCCAACCTTTGACAAAGCGCTCTGGTGCATCTTCACCTCTGTCTGGCCGACGGTCGTCACACGCGGGACCGACGCCGCTTGCGATGGCGCCGCTTGCACTGAAGTCGACGGGTCCATGGCAGCTTTCCCGTCGGCTGCTGGCGCGGTGGGAGTGTCCGTGGCGTCCGTGTGTATGCAATAATGGGCAGGTGGGTGGTCTCCCGGCTGCGTGCCCCTGCTGACGCCTCGAGCCCTTCCGAATTCTCCCGCGCTCCCGCCGTCGCCGTCGCGCCACCCACCCTCCATCCGTTCCTTCTCATCATCTTCCTTGCCGACTTCATCCCCACCGAGGCGCTCGTCGTCCGACTCGGTGCTCTAATCGTCGGCATCGACGGCCCCCGGCCGGACGTCCGTGAGCTCGGGGCGCGCCTGCTCGGACCTCAGAAGGGTGACAACGACGCATCCGTTGAAGAGCACCAACACCCCGCCCGGCTGCTGGCTGTTTGGTTCCTCTCCAAACTCGCAGAACAGCTTGACGGACTTGACGTAGGCCGCGCTAGTCGTCATTACCCCGCTGTTCGAAGCGCTGGCCGTGTGCGTGGTGCACACGCTCGCCGCCGCGGTTACGAAGCCGGCGACCGTGACGGACTGTTTGTCCTCCACAAGTTGCAGGGCGTGCGTAGAGATATGGCACTGGTTGTCCTTGTGGAAGCCCCACATCTCGGCTTATTTGGAAATTGCGCCACGGAGCTTGTATGGCTGCTGGTCCGCAGCGCGCTGCGCGGGCTTTTGCGCATTGCGACCGCTCGCGGCGGCCTCGGAGGTTGCGTCTGGGGAGCCGGGCACACAGCTGATCTGCATCAAACGAGACGCGACGTCAGCCACACCAAAGAAAAGCCGCATTACCTGGTTCTGCGCCGTGACTCAGTCCGCACAGTCTACGAAAAAGAGGTACCCTGAATACAGCTCTTCCTTAACCCCGCTGCCCATGCGGCTGCTGGTGAGGTGCACAATGGGCGCGACGACCAGATCCGCCTCGGCCTCAGGCGGCTGCCACACAGCGCTCGGCCCAGCAGAGGGCGGGTGGGCACCGCAAGCACTACGGACCACCGCCGAAATCAGAGGCACGGTCTTCCCGCGAGGCTGCGGTCCCGCCTCGGCGAAGGTGAGGGTGGCGCCACCGAATGCATCTTCACCTGTGGGGATTCGGACCGTTTGGACTGGCATGGCGGATGAGCCCACTGCTCCGTGCTGTCCGCGGCCAGGCGCCGCCGCCGCGCCCGAGCGAAATGGGTTTCCGTCTGCAGTTCCAGTTGCCTGTCCGCCGCCGTCCGCGTGACAAAGAATAGTCAGCTCCGTCGCAGATGTGGCGGTCATCGCCCCCTCGGCGGCGGCACCGCCGACTCACCCCACGGGCACCTCCACTGCAGCAACACCAGCTACCGCGTCGGCAACGGCGGCCGCCCCAGCATCAGGCGATGACAGGAAGGGAACGACCGCCCCAAGACCACTGTGCCGCCGCGGCGAAGTTGCACGACGTCGTTTTGGAGAATGGTCGCGGCGACGTGGGCTCGAGGGTGGAGTTGCGGGCCGTGCGGGGATGCGCTTGTTGCATCTGCTTCCGATGTTGCAGCCGAAACTGCTCAGAGGCGGCGATTGGAGCGGCGTGACGTGATTTGGGGGCCCAGAGTCGGGCGCTTGCGCCAAGAGGCACCCTGAATTTCGAGCCGGCTTAGCACGCGCTGTTATTATTCTGATGCATGGATAGGATGGGAGGGGGGGAGGTCGGGGAGGTGAAACACCCGAAAGACGCAGACGGCGGAGAGAAGGTCGGTGTAGACACGAGACAGAAGAAGAAATGCAACATGAAGCGTGGAAATGAGAATTTCACGGCTGACAAAGTGCGTTATCTCAAGAGTGGAACGAGGAAACGGAGGTGTCATTCAGTAGTCAAACGTGATGAGCATCCTGGACACAGGAGGAACTGACGCCGCTGCAACCCGCTGGCACAACGCATGGAACCAACAAGAACCGCGCTGCACGTACGTATGCTGTGCCCCCCACCAAAGATATAACGGCCAGCAGAAAGATCACGGGTACCCCGTGCACGCACAACGTACATAAGCTGCAAGAAAACGGCAGGAAAACACACAGTCGAGCAGGACACCGTGGAGATAAACGCGTTGCGCCCCTGGACGAGCGTGGGCTCTCAAAAAGCCAGGAGGAAACGCTGAGCGGCGCCCAGATGGACGACAGCACACTATTGGGCATGTGGGATTGGGAAAAATCGTACGAGAAAACTGTCAAAGAGTGAAACCAAACACGCGGACCGGTCTACGAGATGGGGAGTAAATCATTTCAGGTACGAGATATTGGAAAGGCGAGGTGGGAAGGAAAGTAAAGACCAAAATCGAGAGGGAGGTCAGGAGGGTGGGGCGAGGCGCTACACGAAACGAACAGACAGCAGACAGGTCCCTTCGCAGTCAAAGAAGGAGCTCGAGGTCACGCTGCGTAGATCAGGTTGGTGCGTCCCTCGCTCCCTAGGATCCACACAAAACACTCTCACACGAGGAGCGGGTAGATCCGCTCGTGCGTCTTCCGGAAGGCGCAGCACTTTCTTGAGCGCGTCGTGAAACGGTAGCGACGTGTGGGGTAGAAAAGGAGCGCGGTGACAGGTACGACAGCGTGGGGGCGGCGCACACAGAGCTCTTGACAAACCGCATCGAAGAGGTGAGCGCGGTTGGGCGGCCGCATAATGAACGCTCGGAGTCATGGGCGGGTCTTGCCACCCAGAGAAGTGCAGCCACCCCACAGCCTCGGTGCGCGCAAGTGTGGTGCGCTTGTCCCCGAACCGCCCACACGCCAAACGAGGCACGGTGCGCCGCGGCGGCGCGCGGCAGACCCGACACACCCGCCGACTGCGCACGACAACTGCAGCTGGACGCCCACATGCGTGTCACAGGTACTACACGCGTGCGGTGTGGTGCTGCCACGCCGGTACCGAGTGTATGGACGTGCTCAGCGGCGTATGTGCCGGAGCCCGACAGCACCGGTACCGTGGGTGCCGCGTGGCAGGGGTTGAGGGATGGCCGGTCGAAGGGTAGGCCCGCGACGGCCACAGGGTTTGTGAGCATACCACAAGGATTGATGTGAAAGACACTGAGGAGGGCAGCGAGGCGGCCGGTGCCGCTAATCTTGCGGGTCCCCGTAAGAGTTCTGAGCAGAAAGTATGCGCGGAGGTAGGACGAATGGGGCTTGGGGGTGGACTGGAACTCACCATGGCGCAGGGCGAGATTGAAGGCTGCGGTAGAGCAAGCACCAGCGCACGAGTAGGTGTGGCGAGATCCTGGACACAGCACACACACCGGCACCGCGAGCACACACACAAGCGCGGGACCGCGCCAGCTGCCGCACTCGCCGCCCCTCAGCCCCTTACTTCCAGGGACACAGTCGCTTGTGGCGACATCAGAAGTCCCACGAGACAGCCCAGGGCGCCAGCGCCACCTCATCTGAGCCACGCTGTGCCCGAACAGAGGTACCAGGGCGGGTGGGCGGCGGCAAGCCAGCAACGGACTGGAGGAGTGCGAGCACCCCCGTCTCCGATCTACTCCCTCCGAGCAGCGATCCACGGCGCAGCGAGTGGTCAGGGGGAAGACCCGTGGCCGGCATCCGCGTCTGGCTGCGTCAGTGGGACAGAGGCAGCGGGGCCGTGAGGCCACGCACAACACACGTTGGGGGGGGGGGCCAAAGGTGGAGGTCGCAGCCGGAGATGGGGGGGGGTAGCGACGGGGCGCGGTGCCCGGCCGTGCTTCCAGGTGCCATCGGCTGCCTACAAGCTGGGGCTAGGATTACGGCGCGCGCGGGCACTGGCGGGGCCGACCGCGGCCCTCCACTCCCCTCCTCCTCCCTCCTGGAAGTCCGGGCGGCAGCGCCTGGGCGCCGCCAATGACGGTGGCAACGAATGGCGCGCGCGCGCACAAGGCACAGGTTGCCTCTACCCTCCCCTCCCACCAGCACCTCCAGAACGGGGCAGTTGCCGGGGGGGGGGGGGGGGGAGTGGTGGAGGAGCATCCAGGGCCGTGCGCTGCACTGAGGAGCGAGACACGCCGGGCACCCTCCCCCTGACGCACTCTGAATGACCGTGGGCGCTCAGTGGCTGCGTCGTGCGGCGGTGGGCGGCTGTGTGGGCGATGGAAACAATCGCCAACGCGCGGGCAGACGCGAAAGCATGAGAAGTCGCGAATGCACGGCCGATCGGTCCAACCGGCGTCCGCGGCGCTACGAGAGGCAGGGGGGGGTCAACATTTCCGGGAGCGCGCCAAAGTCTGATAGCCTGTTCGACAGCCTAGGGGGTGCATCGTAGTTGCACCCCCTTGCGCCAAGCGGCACCCACGCACGCCAGGAAGCGCTAAACGCGCGTGCCCACACATACAGCGTGAGGTGGAGCCTAGGGAGGGTTCGAGCACGATCCACTGTGTTTTTGTGCCCGCAGTCCTCCGAATCATGCTGAGGCGATCTCACGTGAGCTTCGCATCATCGGGAAAGTGGGGCACATGCTATGCTTCTGTACTGGCACCGGGACCCACAATTTTCGAATTGCCTCCAAAGGTCTTCAGTACAAGGTAAAAAGGCGTGTAATAGACCATGTTCGACCCCCTTTCACAATGCAAAATGTCCAATGCAGTATAGAAACGATATTCGCATTTGAGAGCGCGGCGCTCCTCTGCACGCGCCCAGTATAGAAATAAACTGCGCCCAAAACGCGCCTGGCTGTCACTCTACGGCACCGACACTGCTCAGACATCGCGTACGCGGGGGTCTTTCCAGCGCTGGGTGGGCACACGTAGAGCTCGCAGGACATCCCACGATCAAGAAGCGAAACGGGGCACCTACAAAAGGCGATCTATCACGCTTTCCTTGCGGGCTGTCGTGAGGCTGCTTGTTGCTCTGCAGGAAGGCCGTTTATGCCTCGTCTCATGCCATTATTATTTGGCTGCGCTTCCTCTGCAATCACTGCATAACATGTCAAACAGAGTCCAGGCCAGAGGAAAGGACCAAGAATACATACCTAAAGCTGAGGTCACACCGCCCCGGTTAGATGGCATGCTGGACCCCCGCGCTTCCTGCTGAGCGCGTCAATGAAAGAGAAACAAGTAGACCAGCGTCGAGCACAGAAAATCCAGAAAGAGATAAGCACGTAGCCAATCACGAGAAGCAAAGAGATCGATGAGGAACACGGAAACGCGCGACGAGGGTCAGTGTAATGATGCAAAAACTCAGAACGTCAGCAAGACCCGCACCGGCACCCGCCAAGTACGCAGGTACAACAGACCACTGAATTGTATCACTCTGAGCAGCTGCACCAAAAAGCATTCGCCTCACGGCACGTACCAAGGAGCCTGCGGCAGATTGGATACCAATCGAGGGGGTGGCGAACGACGGAGACGCCGGCGGGGCGTCGGAGGACGCCAGGAGGATGGGCGAAGACGTCGGTCTCGACCTGACTCGCCGACCTGGCTCAAAGCCTCAGAGGCGCCTCCCTCGCGGTTACGTTGGCTCTTATGAGGCGAGCGAACTGTTTTTCGACCCTCTCAGACGCACGGAGAGGGCACATTGTGCGCTGTCTACCCAGCCTCTTTCGACTCAGTCAGCAGCTGCGCTCTGTCATTTGCGACTTGTACGTGATGCGTTCCATGGAACACAGCCATAGCCCCCCTGTCAGCTCTCGACAGCAATGCTGCGTCATCAAGCTGTGTGCACGTGTCTGATTGGGCAACGATAGCTTTTCGAACGGAAATTTGACCGGTTTCCACCTTCGTTCCACTTTTTTATACGTGCTGAACGCTGGTGGCTTCTGGCGGTGCAGGGACGCCCTACACAGTGGATGTGTGACAACCCATCCTGACCGGCCCTTGCACGCTCCGAAACGACGACGACACACCTGATTTCCTAGTGTGCGCGTCACTTGTAGCCTGCTTCAGCAGGGGCTACAAGCCCACGAATATGGCCCGATTTACGCGGTACACCCCACCGGAGAGAGCACGGAGACTTTCAGCCCACGTTCTGGACCCCCCCCCGGGCCAGATGACCTGCATTCGCCCCCCCCCCTTCGGCCTCCGCTCCGTTTCACCTGCGAATTGATGCCAGTAAAGAAATCGGGCCTGTAGTACATGAAAATTGCTCTAGTACGCGTCTTATTACACGTCTAGTATGGTGCTTTGATGAGATATGGAGCATGCACGTTTACGAGTGCAAACGTGTGCCGAGGTGGACCGATCTCAGGATGTCCTTCAGATCGTCTCTCACCTGGCTTCAGGGGACCGATTGCGTCCCCAGTGCAATTGCACCTGGCATCACCGGCGAAAGCCACAGCCACCCACTGGCCCATGGTAAGACGCGGTAATGAGGGCTCATCACGCAGCCAATGACTTCTCATTATTCAATGTCATGAACACTGCCCAAACCCTGTCAGAACACCGGTTCAATGATTGTGACCACGTGCCTATTGGCTGCGTTGGGCGGCCTAGTTTCACAGTATGTGAGGCGCCTCTGCACGGTCCACAAGACAGAGACTGCGCACCTGTGCCATCCGGTGCCCCAGAAGAAACGCAGGTGGGCTGGATCCAGTCACTGCTGTACCCTTCATCGATGGTGATTGGTCAATAGAATGTCAGTGACACGTCTCGATGTCAATGAACAGAGGCGATCTACTGGTCACGAGCTCTCGTGTTCGGAGGGCCAATGAAAGGCCCTGACGGAAGGAAAAGAATTGCAAGAACTCCTCAAACGTCATGTATGCTCGGAGGCCGATTCAGCCTCTGCGAGCGCATAGGAGGGGCCAGTTAGGGGGGACACACCTGACGGCACCGCTGCCGCCGGTTGCTTCAGAAGTCTTGTCCTGCTTAGGCTGTCAGCGTGCATGTTCTGGCATCGCTTCACAAAGACCACCGCGGGTGTCAGCAGGTACTTGCTACCGGGCCACTCAGAATGCGGTTTTCCAGCTCCTGTCAGCCTTTGTCGGCCAAAGGGCCCGGCGGGCCTGGTCGGGATGCTTAACATGTCGCACATCACCCGGAGATATCATGGGTCTCCCCACAGGACAGGTCAATTCTCGCAGTGGTCGGGTGTGCATGTTTGTTTGCGCAAACATGCATGCCGGTACTGTGGCGGGCCTGCATCGCGCCCTCCGACATGTCTCTCCGTCCCCGCCCGATACTCCCTGCTTCGCCTCCCACCTACTCTTCATCCATACAGAATGGAGCCTAGGGCGTATCCTAGCGGCGTCCTTCACTCTTGTAGTTTTTCCATGACAGCACGGAGGAGGCTGCGTCGGAGGGGGGCGGCGGTTGCGGACGAGGGGCCATAGTACCAATTTGGCGTGTGCTTCGATGTTCTGCAAATACAGAGTGCGCGCCGAGGCATTGTCTTCTTCACCGCACTTCGGTCAGACTCCTCTTAAGCAGGCTGCATTCCCCCCTCTGCTACCGCACTGCGAACACAATCACCCCTGTGTCCCACCTAGTGTCTATTGTACCGCAGCATCATTTGATGCAAATCGCCTCAAATGATGCCCACTTTCGGAGCGTTTGTTTTGTACTTCCCCGCCTCTGACGCTCATTTTGACAACATAAAGAGGTCAGCGCCGTCTGTTTAGTCTAAATGTTAAGTCTTAGTTTGGGGTATCTCGGCTGCATCCCACTCTGAGAAAAATGGGAGCTTTGGCGCGAGTTTCTGCGCCCCTTTTGCTCGATCCCGCCAAGCATCGAGTGACCACCTCACCCTCGCTGGTGCCTACCACACCGAACGCAAATTGCCCGCGACCCAAAGCCGGGGCTTCTGACAGGTATCCTCTACCGTGGGCATGTCATGTGTGATCGATGAAGAGCCCCCCCCGCCTTTTTCCAGCCTTGCCGTACAGGTGCGGCTGCTCGCAGCTGACGCCCGGCGCTCCGCCGGCGCGCGACAGCCGCTGCGCCGCCCCCCCCCCAT
>ENA-ORXR01002236-ORXR01002236.1-marine-metagenome-genome-assembly--contig:-NODE-2236-length-18787-cov-10.159006_pt1 | contig 18787 bp, 20 predicted proteins | sample MGYA00237866_ERZ511479 | MGnify/ENA metagenome assembly ERZ511479 | reverse complement strand
TCAATCCTCCACGTGAATACTGACCAGTCAGGGGGGCTACCGGGCCCAATATCCAAATATTAAGGAGATATGCTACAACTGGCCCTGATCGTCAGTGTGTCGACGCTGACCGTCGTCAGTTTGAAGGAGTGTGGTTCCGAGATCTAATTGTGTGCTTCGATTGATCTAACATGCTATCTTTCTTCACTGTGTTCCTGAGTTTGGGACCTTGCTCTCTACTGCCGCTTTTGTCCTTCTTTTGACGAGCAGGCAGGTGCTTTCTCTGTTTCGGAGTACGCGCAGCATACTGGTAGGGCTGGCCGTGAGGGTGCTCAAGCTGTTTGCGTCTGCTTCTTCAATCCACGCCACTCATGTGGTGTGCGTCACCGCATCAAGGAGAAGATGATGACTGAGAGTGGGTCGTCGACGCTCTTCGCCAAAATCGTCGACCGCACGAACGTTACGGCAGAACCTCGTTCATGCACGTGGCGGACTTCCTGGCAGCATGTATCGGGCCCAAGCAGGTCAGCCATGTGTTGTCCGCTCTTCAGCGTCTAGGTGCCAGAAGTGCTGGAAGAGCAGTGCCATGCCGTGTTGCCGTGCGGCCAGGCAAGAACGCCCTCGACGGAAATGAAGATCTCTCCGAAGATGCGCCGTCGCTCCGGCGGGGGCACATTTCTCCGCAGTTCCGTCGGCGCTCGGCACGCAGAGTGCCAATGGTGAGGTTCGACGTACGCGCTGTTTGTTGTGCAGTCCCATTTCTGTACCGCGGAGCGGCGGGCCCTGCTGCAGTGCATGAAGCCGTTGAAGAAATGCGTCACGAAGGACTTCTTGTCGCGGACAACAGCGAGACCTTCTCCGATGTCACGCCTCTCGACAGTTTCGCCCACATCGAGCAGGACGGCTGGCCGGAGCGTCTGGTCGACATGCTCAAGGCCTACTTCCAAGCGGACCTCCAATCGCTTTCGGACACTCACTCCTTCCTGCAATCGAGCGGCTGCATCAATCGGCAGCTCGCCTCTCGCTTTGGAGCTGAGTCAGAGATTGGTCTGCCTCTGTCAAACTGCCTTCGAAGCGGCTGCGCTCCTGATGAGCCCTCCTTGCGTGCCCGTTGTCCTATCTTTCCGGAGGTGTATATCTGGTCCCTATTCTCGCTTTATGATAGGCTTCGTGTGTTGTCCTTTCTCTTTCGTTTTTCGTCTTCCCCTGCATGTGTCCTTGTCATGCCTTACACCCCTTGCATCTTCGCTTGTACACGGCTGGATACGCATGTGTTATTTTAGTTTTCATCGGGGATGGTGTGGCTCGCTGTGTGGCTCGTGGTCTCACGCATCCCACCCCCGCTGTTCTTGCCTGATCCATGTCCCTTGTAGGCCGACGATGTCATTGATTTTTGATGTTTGATTTGCAGGTGTGATTCGATGCGCAAGCGGTATTGTTTGAGCTCTCGTTGGTACATGAATTGTCGTGGATATGCGAGACACGTGTAGAGTCGAGGAGCGCACCGCTCCTGTGGCGCAAGTGTCAGAGTCGTGTCGGACGCGCATCCCGCCGCCGCCGTCGGTGGTCCTCGTGTGCGGTAGTGTCGGAGTACAGGGACAGCAGCTGCGCACAGCCCCGCGCACGACACGCGACATAGCGTAGGCAGTCCACCTTGACCTATCACTTTTCCCTTCTCTTTGCGCATCATACCCAGCACTACATGACCGCCTCTTAGAAAATCTGTGCCGCCAACACGATAAACCATCTCGATGCCAATACAAGATGATCCGTATTTCGCTGCCACGCCGCATCTGGGTGGCCCCCGGCACCTGTTGCGCGCACTGCGGCGTTCCGTTTTGGGGCGACGTCGGTGCTGAACCTCAACAGCGTCCGTGTTTGCGTTACAGCGGTTGTCGTAAGCACACGTGCGACATGATCGAGAGAAGACAATTCCGCAGCGTCGTAGCGCGTCGGCACGTCGGCGTCTGGCGGTTGCTACCTGCAAGGCGTGCGTCCACATCATGTTCTATTTTTTTTTGTTCTAAGCGTTGGACGGCGCCGCGTTCCTGGCGGCGCGAGCGCCGCCCAGCGTGGCGGCGCAGCGTGCGATTCGTGAGAATGCCGAATGGTAAACGGGCAGCACGATCCCGCCCACCAGCGCCGCCACCCGAGCGCCACATGAGAAGCAAGATGCCCCCCTGCCATCGCCGCCGCCTTCTGACCGCCGCCAATCATCGCTGCATCTCAGACTGTACGAACACCACCAAATAATTTCCTGTGTACGCCAGCATGGGGAGTGGGGGCTGCGGCGACGGCCAACTGGCACGGCGGTCGCACGGCGCTCTCCCGCTTCGGCCACGTACCGCGCAAGAAGCGGCTGCGGGTGCGGCGACGTTCGCTCCGCTGGTCCGCCGTCCCCACGACCCCTCACCGGTTCCGAGCGGCCACCACCGGCGGGACGCGTGTTCCAAGCGCCCACGTCGGGGCGGCGCGCCGCGGCGAGCGGCGCGGGGCGGGAGAGTTTCCCACCGGCGGCCGACGGGCCGCGTCTTCCGCGTGCAAGCCCGCGATGTCCGCGTTGAGCTCTGCTTCGCGCGCCGGCGACAGGCGGGCGAGGACGGCCAAGACGCCGCCGCCGCCGCCGCCACCACCGCCGCCGCCTCCCCACCACCATTTTCAGGACTGTCGCAGTCGCCGTGGGCGGCGGCGGCGGCGGCGGCGGCAGCGGGCGACGGAACCGACCCGCCCGTGTAGCTCGTGTCGGGCGTGGCCGCTACAGCGGCGAGCGCGGCGCCACGGGCGGCGACGGGGGACGTCGGCACTTGGGTGTGGAAAGAAGGGCTCCCAGTCCACTCGTCGTCTTCGGCGGCGGCGCGGCCGGCAACGGCGGCGGCGGTCGGCGCAGCGGCGGTGGTGACGTGCGGGGTGCCCGCGGGTGCGACCGCCGCGTCAGATGAGCCAGTGGCCGGTGGGGAAGACCCGTCCGTTGGCGGGGTGGACCAGTCCGCGTGAGAAAGCCGTCGCCTGCGGCGTGCACGGTCGGCCGCCCCTGGCCCCGTGCTGTGCGCATTGTCCGCACGCATCGTCCGTGATGCTACCGCCGCCACAGTCGCCGCCGCCGCCGCCGTCGCTGGCGCCGCCCCCCTCGACACGTCCGACCTCTTCGTCGACGGAGGCTGCTGGAGCTGCGAGTTGACAACCTGCTCCTGATCTGCCGCGTCGGACCAGCCGCCGCCGGGCGCATCCGCGTCATCCCCCCAACCATCCCGGCTGCCGCCGTAAGCAACCACCACGCGCGGGCGCGCCGACGGCTTCCGCGGCTACGTCGCCGTAACGGAGCCCCCGCCGCCGCCGCCGCCCGGCGCGCGCGAGGTGGCCGGGCCCGACCACTCCATGGAACTCACGTACGCTTGGGAGGGGCCGAACAGGGCGGCGGTGGCGTCTGCGGCGGCAAACGTCGCCACCACCAACCCGTCGGGGGACGCCCAGCCCCCGTCCGTGGCGCAGACGTTGGGCGGCGGCGGCGGCGGCCGTGGCAGCGTCGCCGTCGCCGGTCCAGTGGCGCCAGTAGCAGGCGCTGGGGTGGCGGCAGCCGCGCGGCCGGCGGCGGCGCGGTTTCCCCCGCACACGACGCGTGGCGTGGACGGCGCGGGCGTGCTTGGCGGCAGACCGCTTGCGGCGCCACCGCGCGGCGCTATTGTGACCGCCGTGGGGGGTCCCGCCGGCCGCCTGCCCCACCGCCTCTCGCGCTCAGTGCTCCCACCAAGTCCAGTGAGATGGCTGGAGACCATCTCGGCCATCGGTGCGCATTTGATTCAAGTCACAACGTCAAATTTCCATACTAAGCGCGATCGTTGTCGCGCAGACCTTGAGTTAGGGAGGTCGTCGAAGATTAGAGTGCAGATCGACTTATGAGAGCGTACAATCGTCATGAATCCGCATGCGATCATCTGCAATCGACTCGAGTTGACCCGGTCGCTTCTCAGCAATCCAGCGATCGGCCAGATTGCATGCTGCAAGGCACCCCCCTCTGGGAAACACGTTCCAGAGCCTGTAATGCAATTTGGGTTTCCCAGATCCCTCTATCCCCAAGTTAATACAGAAGTACATTAGAAAACAGTGACAGGATCATGGCACTGGCAAGTCCAATTGTGATGTGCGTTTTCGAGATATGGCACTCGGAAGTACTGTATTCGGTGTTTTCCGTGTGGCAACACAGCGTCGCGCAATCCTGGGTCGTTTGTCAGTGCCGGTCTTATCCAATCAATCAGTGGTCGCCTGACCCATGTTTGCAAGTGCATACTGTAGGTAGCAAGCGCAATACGATGCTCTTTTTTTGAATTCGGTCTTTTCCGTGGCACTTGCCTGGCGAAACTTCGTGGGCTGGATTGCATCGAGGCGGTTCGTTGCGCCCGTGCCTTGTTGAAGTGTATGACAGGTTTCCTGAAGTGTGACTCGTCCGCCACCGAAGGCCCCTGGCAAGCATAGACCCGCGCGAGTGCCCGTGAGCACGGCTTCTCGACGGGCACCCCCGACAGCGTATCCCCAGAGGCCGATTCGGTCGTGAAGTCTAGTGTGCGCAGTCCACGTGTGTGGCCAGACTTCACGAGACACGACAGCTAGTTGTCGTCAGCAAGCGACTCCCAGAGCTGTTTGACAGGTGGAAGGCACACACGAATCTCACTGGCACGACTTCGCTGATTGGATAAATCGAGGCCATGGGCTGTTGTTGATCTTGTTCCTGTCTTCGGACAGCTCTGGTCTGGCCAGCGGCAAAATCCAACAGTCTGTTGCCGTGACACTTGTCCTTACATTACTCACAGTCCCCCAGTTTCCAGTGCGACGCCCGGATGGCCGACACGGAAAAATACGGCTTCCACCTTCAAATCCCGACAATGACTGGCGGCCCGCCCACGATATATGGGTTCAGCACCTCCACCATGGCCCGCGGGAGCATCGTCGAACGACCCGTAACTCCCAATCAGACCTCACTTCGCATAGAGATTCGATTTCGGCGAGGGCTCGATTGGAGTCTTTCCATCTTTGTAGACAGGATCGTTATCCACCAGCTGATGGCTTTTTACTGGCCATAGTTCAGTCAATATTCGACTATATCTACCGCCATTTGTTTACCATTGCATACAGTAGTTGCAAACGTGTCGCGAGATTTCGCGAACGGCTACAATGAGAATATGTAAATACTACTCATCCGCAAGGAAAGTCTGCAAGACAGCAGTTACCGGGATCTCAGATGATATGAAATGTAATATTTATTTTCCTACGCAGAATCTCATGACGCGTCATTGCCACTTGTGTCACTCCTCGATGCTCCATCACTCCTTATCTTTCATCCCAACCAGGACCATGTCAATCGTATGATCGATGGCCTCATCATCAGTGTCAGCGACCAGCTAGCGACGCATCGCCTGCGCCTGGTCTTGACCGCTTACGCCTTCAAACCTCGCGCTCCAGCGTCGTATTGGCCATCATGGCCAGTTGCGAGCGTCATAGCGATGTGAACAGTGTGGTAGGTGCGGCTGGTGTGGTTGCGGGGGAGCGGAATTGTGTGGAGGGTTGTCAGGTGGGGCCGGATGACGCGTGAGAAGGCGCGCACCGGTGATTGATCGGCGGTGATCCGACCACCAAGAGACGGGTTTGTCATGCATAAACTTGTGCAAGTTGATATTGTCTTAGATAAAATTAACAGGCCGATTGTAAATTCGTTTGCAGCCCTCATTCCCGATTCTCTCGGCGCCTGTGGTGCCTTCTTCTGTCCGTGTGGATACACGGTGGAAAAAAATGGGACGGATTTAACATAATATTGCCTGTCATTTGTTGCACCGGGCGTGTTATATTCACACCCTGCGCTCCGTCAGTTAGAGAGCTATTTATAGAACCAGCTTGGACGTTGCACAGTCATCAAGAACCCCATGGATAATCCATCCAATACCCTTCTGGCTGTAGGGGCTTTGCGCCCGATCAACCGGATATCGAGCACCATCGCAATTCCGTCCTGGATGGAAACACAGGCAGGAGTGGACCGACGATGGCTGCTCGAGCACAGATTTCGCCTATCACCCCACAGCGATCCTAGCGCCAGTCAATGCGACCTTGGCGTGGCCCTGGACAGCGGGGCGCGAAGAACGCGCTCGCCACTAGTGAACCCAGTTGTTGATTGGCTGATGTCATTTGGGCGGTCAAGACAGCTCGCACGAATCTCCTCGAGTAGACTTCTCACACAAACGTCAGGTTCTGCTCCTCCGTACGCAAGCCGCTCTGGAAGGGCACCTGACACGCTCAGGCCAGCGGGCAAGGACTGTTCAGACTAGTACGGTCTGCGCGGCTTCACGCGACCGGCACCCGCACCCGGCCCCGGTGCACCGGCCGGACGCTCCGCAAGTCGTCGGAACCAGGCCCTTGCGGCACGGGTGGCCGAGGGACGCCACTCCAGTGGTGAGCGAATGGAGGGTCATCCGTGCCCAAACGGAGTCTGTTCCGCGCGTGCCGTTGGTCAACCGTCAAGCAGCTAGTGCCCCAGTATGCCCTCAGGCTCCGCCGCTGGGTCAGCTCTCAAACGGGAGCATCCACGTCGCTCGTGCCAAACGCGCGCCCTAGCGATTACTAGCACCCGCGGTTGCCCATTGGGCGACGCGGTGGGACTCCCGCCACGCGGGGGCCCCTCATGGCGGGTCGCGGAGCCAGCCAAAGAGCCGGAGTCAGCTGGCCCTCACACTACGCCACTTTGGTTGCCGTCCAAAGCGGGCGGCCCTGGATGGCCATGGAGATGGCCGCGGTCCCACATCCAAAACTGTTCGTCAGCCTAGTAGGACACCTGCAGTGTGCGAAGGCGGATGAGGGGGGGCGAGGGGTGACTGAGCGGGGCCCCAATTGCGCAGCTGCGGCGTTCGCGCGGGCGGGACCCCAAAATCCCGGCGCACCGAGAAGCAGGTGTCGGGCGACGCTCCTGGCGAGGTGGCGGGGGCAGAGGGCTGCTGAGCGTCGTGCGGTGAGGGTACGGCACGCGGAGCCGCAATACGGCTGGCGTTCACTCAGCCAGACCCCGACCGTGGGGCCCGCCTGGAGGCAAGAAGTTGGGTGCGGTGGGCGCGTCTTTTTGCCCATAGGGTCCGGCGCTGCAACGCCCGCACCTGTCTGGCGTCCGACGCGTCCGCAGCGTTGGTGGCAGGTACAGTACGGGCGGTCGACCGGCGGACGCGGCGGGCGACGGCCACGCGACTCGGTCCCGCACCGACCTTGTGCCTCTGTCCTCGGCTTGCGCGTCGGAGGGGGTGTTGGGTCAATGGCCAGCTCAGGCCAATCCTGATCACTTTTTTTCGCCTCAAGCGGCTAGCGTGGACGCAGGCCGAACCTCCTTTAGCGCTCGTACCGTCCCGCGGATTGGTTTTTGTCCCGTGTGCCGCAGCCACTGTTCCCTCCACCTCTCGTACGTTGCGGCCCCCTTTCCCTGTGTTTTGCGCACTTCACGAGCAGCCTCAGCGGCACTACCTGGGTGGCTGCGCCACCCCTCGTCCGTGGACGACCCGGCTGCATTGCAGACGTGATTCTCCGGGCCTCCTGTCAATGTGCTGGTCGTCGAGCGTGCGCTTGCGACCTCTTCCGCCACTGCTCGCGTGACGCAGCAACAGGGCGGCCCGTTGGTGTTGGCACCGCCGTACAACGGCGTACACATTGGCGTCGCCGTGCCGGACGCCGCGGCGTCCGTGCAACGGCTCCGTGTTCGGCCAGTGCCGGCATCAGCTGCCGGCGGCGCCGTCGCCTCGCCAACTATGAGCGGCGAGCACCACCCTGCGTCGGGAGGGAGCTGGGCGCCACCAGCAGGTCGCAGCGGCATGGGGGATGGAGAGTCGTCGAAGAAGCTGAAGATCAACTTTCTGCTGTGCAGTGAAGAGGACCAGTCACGGCGCCGCCTGAGCGCGCCACCAGCCCCTGCTAACGACGGTAGCCGTGGCGACGAGAGGAACGGGCACTTGGAGACGGGTGACCGGTCGGTGAAGCGGGATGCAGATGATCGCACGCACCGCGCTGCGGTGCACAATGCTGGCGACGACGCACGCGTATGGCAGCCTACCTCAACGGCGGCCTCGACGGGGGTGGACGATGGGTGCCGTCGGTGGCCGCCACCGGGGCAGTTGCCATTGCCCATCCTCGGCCGCAGCATGACGTCCACGTTATCATCACTTCCGCCCCTGAGGACTGCTGACTATGGTCCCTGGCGGGATGGCCGCCAGGATGGGGCGGCGCGGCATCCAGTGCCATTGCCACCGCTGGTGCACCCGCCACTGATTAGTCTTTCGTCGCTCGGTGGGAGGAAGGAGCACGCGGTGCCGGTGCGGAAGCACCGCACCTCCCCACACCGGGTGTCGGTTGCATCGGGCCAGAACAAGCAGCAGCTGCCGCCGCTGCAACTTCCGCCACGAGCCCTGGTGCTCCGGACGGCGTCTACAGAGGGAGCCGTCCTGGCTGGGACCGATTTTCCCCATCAGCGGTCGATGGTCTCCGTGGTTGGCCGCTTTGACAGGTCCGCGTCGTGGCCTCGGTCAAGCGGGTTAGCCGCTGACACCAGCCTGCCGCCCCCTTCGACGCGCCTGTATCCGACCGCCAGCAAGGGGCTGCAAGACACATTCCAAGGCGGGCTGCCTCCGCTGCAGCCGCGATCGACCGCCGTTCTGTCGCTCTCGGCACTGCATCAGCCACATCTTCATGCTCCATTGCTTCCCTGCTTCAAACAAGACGAACCTGTGGAGTCTCGACCCGAGGCTTCCGTGGTTCAATCACACAAGCCCCAATCAACAACGGAGCCGCTCCTGCAGCTGCCGCGCCCCGACGGCGATGGTAGCAAGGCGGCTACCGAGCCGCGACGCACCGATGTTCCTCAGTCGCCCTTCGCAGGTGATGCACGTCATGAACCGACGGGACCGGCTGTAGCAGAGCCAGTGCATCCTATTTCACCCTTGCGTGCGGTACTCTTCCCGTCAGACATGCCAGAGGTGGACCAGGTACGTGATGCTTGGGTTTGGGCATTCCGCCTCGCTGATCCTGTCTGTTGTGTTGGGCGCCTTTGTCGAGCAACTGAGGCTGTGTAGCACGTTTTGTGCGACTAGAGCGTTTTGATAGAGGGGGTGGTTGCTTTTCGTTTTTGCTCCCTTACTCACAGCAGCAGTGTGCAGCAGCATAGGCTTTCCTCGCGCTCGTGCTCGTTTCTGGTTGTTTTGGGCTGGTGTTGGTGCATGTGAACAGGCGGCTGCCACTCCGCACGCCTGCAAGGAGTGTAGCGCGCGGTATGCGCACCGCAGTCAGTTGCAGTCGCACATCCGTAATGTGCACGAGCGGGCCGGTCGGCCGTTCGAGTGCGAGCAGTGCGGAGCCCGGTTCCGCCAACGGGCACACAAGCAGAAGCATGTGGCCGCTGTCCACCTCAAGGAGAAGCCTTATACATGCAGTGTGTGCTTTCACTGCTTTGGGCGTCGAAGCGACTTGTACGTTGTACTGCCTTTTGCTCATTCACTCTCCTGCTTACCCGTGTGGGTGATTGGATTCAAGGCGTGATCGCGCAGCGGTCCCCTTGCACTCCCACCGCTGCCGTCGCTTCGTGTTTACTCACTGACCTTGGTGACTGATTGGCACAACCCGAAATCAATGCATCCTTGCTTACCTCCACATTCCTTGCCTTACGACAACCCCCACACGGACTATGCCACAGAAACAAGCACGACCGGCTGGTGCACAAGCGGGAGCGGCCCTATGGCTGTGACTTTCCGGGCTGCCGGCAGCGCTTTGGCCAAAAGGGCGACAGCAAGAAGCACATGGCCACCCACGAGCGCAGCGAAGCACGCAAGCGTGCGGCAGCTGCTGCTGTCGCCGTCGCGCCGTCGTTGGCGTGTGGTGAGGTTGTCCCGCCCGCTGCCGTGGCAACGGTCGATGGACGCCCGAGGCCTTCCGTTGCCCGTGCCGAGTGGCAGCCTGTACAGGAGCACACAGAGGCGGCCCGCAGCACCGGCTGGCGGCAGACAGAGCTGGAGCGAGAGTCGGAAGGCGGGGACGAGGCGGACGATGCTGACGTGGAAGATGAGCTAACTAGGCCCGATGACGGCGATGACGCGGAGGAGAACAAGAACACGGATGACGATGACGAGGAGAGCGACGAGGTCAATGACAACATGCGTGGTGCGTAGGCGCGTAGGCAAGTACCTGTGCGTCTCTATCGACGACCGTGTCTGCTAGTTTTAGTGTATAGCGGTGCTGAGGTGAGATAATGCACTGCTCGCTTGGGGGTCAGGCGTTTCGTCTTGGGGTTCACCCCACCCCGTCCCCCTACCTGACCCACGCCCCCGATCGCCGTGGTCCACGCAGCACCGCCAGCGCCGAGCACCACTTGTGCCAATGCCGGTCGTCCCGGACGCCTGTCTAGGCCACCTTGTCCGCCGGCCCGCCCGTCTCCATCCGCATCTCCATCCACACCCCCGCGCCGTGCTCCACGGCCGACGGGCCGAGACTGACAAAGCCCGCGCGCTTGTACAAAAGCACGTGGTGGGTTCGCGCAATGAGCGCCACCTCCGTATGGAGAGGCAGTGCACGTAAGTACTCGCGGACAAGCTGCACTGCGACGCCCCGCCGCCGTGCATCGGGTCGGGTGACCACGGAGTGGATGCACACTAGCGGCCCGTCCGGGTCGTGGGTGCTCATGCTTTCTGCCGTCAGCTGCAATGCCGAGCGGGTGCCACAGACAAAAGCCAACAGTGTGCCAACGGAATCATAGGCAGCGAGAAACAACTCGGGTGCCACCTTGAGCCGCTGAGCAAGCGCTGGAGGGGAAGCTGCTTCGTCCGCTGCATAGCTTGCTGTTTCCAACGCGGCTATTGCGTCTAGCTCGATGCCCACAGGTGTCCGCACCGTCGCCGGGATATCGCCGAGCATGACCGCCATGGCAAATGGCAGCAGAAGGTCGCGGACTCGGGAAGAAACTGGGAGAAGAGCAGTGGTGGAGGAACAAGCGGGGAGAGCGTAGCAGACGAAGCGGTCACTGCGACATCGGCGGCCACTGTTTCAGGAAGTGAATCACGGTTCGGATGGATCCGACGGTCACATATTATTATGATTGTTAGAGAACAGTTTTCACCGGGCCAGGTCATTAATGACCTGGCCCGGTGAAAACTGTTCTCTAACAGTCCCCAATGCATTGGGGACGATATTTTGTGTGTTGCTGTCGCTGTCACTCACGCCTCCGCCCCCGACAGCCCCCACGCTGTACCCACAGCACCCCTTCTCAGTGCCCATTCTGAGCCCGGACCGGCAACGCAGCGGCATCCATTGGAGGCCGTGCTGCGGTCGCGGACCCGCCGTTTCGTCGGGTCAGGGGCCCCTGCCAACCTCGTACTTTCTCCTCCACAAGGGCGAGCGTACCGGCCGGTATTCCGGTAGTTGCCGCCCCGTTTCCTCGACAAGTGGTCGGGACCGCGCAGCTGAGCTCCGAGGTCACGCATCAACTTCTTCCTTGTTCCCCGTCATTCCTACCATGAGCAGGCGTCCTTCTCCTCGGGAAGCTGAAGATGCGGAGCGGTCGGTGCGGTCGCTAATGCGCCGTGAAGGCAACCGCTACTGTGCAGACTGTGGGGACCGGTCGCCGATGCACGTCTGCCTCCCGCTGTGCACCTTTGTCTGCTCCATGTGTGCGGGCATCCACCGCGACGCCGGACGGCGGGTCAAGCACGTCGACTCGGGAATGCTGACCATGGATGACGTTGACCGGCTGGATGTCCGCGGCGGGAACAGTGGGGCGCGCCAAAAGTGGATGGCTCGGTGGAACGCGCGTGATTTCCCCGAGCCCCCGCCCGGCGACGTGGAGCGGGCGCGGGAGTTCATTTGGCTCAAGTACGAGGGCTCGTGGGCCGCCCGCCCACCCACGTCGTCAGGCGGGCGCGGTGGTGGGCGGGGCGAGCGGGACGACTTTCGGCGGCCGCCGATCGTTGACGAGTATGGGCGACGTGGGCCGCCGCCAGGCCGAGAGCGGGAGCTTGACCGATACGCGGGTGGGCGGGACGTGCGGGATCGGGACCCGTATGGCCCGCCACCTCCACGGCGGGGCGATGGCTACGGGGATGGCCCGTACAATCGGGAGCGTGGTGGCGGGTATGGGGAGCCGGAGCGCCCCCGCCACAACCGCAAGAGCAGCTCTACGAAGGACCGAAAAAAGGGCAAGAAAAAGGGCAAGTCCTCCAAGCGCGCCGACAGCGACTCGTCGGACAGTAGCCGCTCATCCTCCGTCAGCGGCTCGGACAGTGATGCGTCGTCGTCAGGGTCTGACTCAGACGAGGCGCGGCGGCGGCGGCGGCGCGCCAAGAAGGCGGGCGCGGACAAGAGCCGCTCCAAGTCGTCCAAAGACAAGAAGAAGAAGAAAAAGGCGTCCGAGTCTTCCCGCAGCGGGGGGGCGGCGCCAGCGTTTGCGGGCACCGCTGACGATTTCCTGGGCGGGGCTACTGCCGCGTTTGGGGGGATGGGCCTCGGTGGCGCTGGCGGAGGCGGGATGGGCGGCGCTGGCACCGGCATGGCGGGGATGGCTCCACAAATGGGCCAAATGTATGGGATGGGGCAGATGTATGGTGGCGGGCCGGGCGTCGCGAATGGCGCGAATGGCAATATGGGGGGTATGGGCGGCATGGGCGGCATGGGCGGTATGGGCATGCAGCAAATGTATGGCGGCGGCGGCGTGCAGCAACCAATGTACGGCGGCGGCGGCATGCAGCAGCCCATGTACGGCGGAGGGATGGGCATGATGGGCGGCATGCCGCCGCAGCAGCAGCAGCCGCAACAGCCTCAACTGCTCGCTCTGCCCGCACCGCCGCCGCCGCCCACGGATGCTAGTGGTGGTGGCGAGCCTGAGGACCCATTTGTGGCCCAGATGCGGCCCGCCGGGCCGCACGGCCACTTTGGCGGCCAGGGCCCACCACCGGGGATGGGCGGCGGCGGGATGATGCAGCAAGGAGCCAATATGGGCGGGGGGCCCCCGCTAGCCAGTGCCGCCGGCGGTGGTGGCGGCGGCGGCGGAGGTGGCGGCAGCTCCAACCCGTTTGATGAGTTTTGAGCGGGTCGGCGGCCGCTGCTGACGGCGAGGTAATGCGGGGTTGTGGGGGTGATGTGCGGGTTGTGTTGAGCTTGTTGCTGAACTGTACGCGCACTCTTTGGCGTGCTCTCACTGCAAGATCGTGTTGTGCCAACCCGTGGAGTGACGTCGTCGACGTCTCGCGACAGTTTTGGTGGCCTTGTGTGTGTTGTTCTTCTTGCCTTTCCCGCGGTTGTTTTCCTTGTGGTGGTCATAGCCGGTTGTGGCCTACAGCATCGCTCTTTGTATTATTCTGTTGGTCTGCTTCAGTGACTGGGGTTGGGACGCACGTAGAATGGTTGTTCTTCCAACACCCAGACTCCTCACCTCATCTCTGCCGAGCGGCTCTGTGCTCTTGCGTGGGGGTCCCAACCGGGTGATCGCTTGTCAGGTAGTGTCGCAACGTCCGCTCAGGCTGCCTTCCGCGGCATGAGCTGTGTGCCTCGATTCCACCAGAAGTGGGTGAAGTCGATGTTGTCCCGTCCACAACGTACATTTTGGCGTACCAACCACAGCCAGTCGCTGCACCACGGAGACCGAAGTAACGCGCTCCAGAGAGGCATGAGCAGCAGCCAAAGGTGAGTCCCCACTTGGAAAGCCAGTGGCGGGACCACCGAGGCCAACCAAAGATGACGCGCACGTGGCAGATGGAAATCTGGTGCCTATACACTCACGTCAACGCAGCCCACAGGAAGAAATCTGTGTCGGCAACGACCATACCAGGCACGCACCACCTACGTCGCGCCTCTGCCGCTCGACCGTTTCCTCAAAAAACAGGCACGCGTCTCCTGTCCCCCACCGCCATTCCACCACCCCCACCCCCACCACCCCCGCCACCGCCCGCACCGGCCGGCGACAGGCGGCCGACCAGGTAGTCGGTCGTTGCGCGCAAGACCGCCACCTCCTCCCGCAGGGCCACGCGCTCCGGGCCGCCCGAGGCGCCCGACACCCCCGACTTGAGGAGGCCCCAGCCCTTCTTCTTCTTCTTGGCCGCCACCGCCGACGCCGCCGTCGCTGCGGCGCCCGCGTCAGCGGCCACAACGAGCACGTCGCGCAGCAAGTCGAGTTGTGCTTCCAACGCGTGCACGCGCGCTTCGACCGCGTCGCAATCCATGCAGGGGGCGGGGGAGCCGGGCGACGGGGCGGGCCCACCACCGGCGCCCGCGCCGCCCAAGGGCGCGGGGCGGACGACCGTCCGCGGCGGGTCGTCCTCGCCCTCCTCGATCGACACCACGGGGATGGGTGGGGCGGCGTCGAGCGACGGGCCCGACGGCCAGCGGCCGCCGCGGCCGCCGCCGCCGCCGCCCACGTCTTCCGCGTCCACCGACAGCAGCGTATCCGCCGAGGTGGGGCCGTCGCGGCGGCTCAGGGAGCCCCGCCGCGGCCGCCGCGGCGGCGCGCCGCCGCCGCGACCCCCATCGCTGCTGCCACTGCCACCGGGCGCCGGCGGGAGCGACGCGAGGGACGACGCAGAGGAGACGCGGGAGACGGCCAAGCTCGGCGGGTCCGTTGCCGGCGGCGGCGACGGCGGCGGCGCGCGGCGGCGGAGAAAGGTGGCGCCCGGCCGCAGCCGCGGGCCATCCGCCGGCGTGCTGCCGGGCATGCCGCCGAGGACGGGCGTGCCACCGACGCCGCCGGCCGAGGAGGCGGGCGACGGGGTGCCGCCGACGGGGAGCTGGGGCAAGCTGCTGCGCGCGCCGCCACCGCCGCCGCCGCCGCCGCCGCTCGGCGACATCATGATCGTCGCACCCCGCCGCAGGCGAGGCGGCGGTGGGGCTGCGGCGGCAGGCGCCGCCGCAGGCGCGGCGGGCGCACCGCTCGGTGGCCCACCAGGCGTGCCGCCGGGGAAGGGTGACCGCACCGCAAACGAGACGCCCCGCCTCAGGGGCGGCGGGGGGGGCGTCGGCCCGCCCCCGGTTGGCGCGCGCATGGCAATGGCAGGCCGGAGCGGCCCACAGCAGGGACGGGCAGGTGGGGACGCAAGCCGCCGGGGCGGTACGGGCAGGTGGTGGGGAGGAGGGGGGTGGGAATCAGGGGGAGAACCCCCCGCCGCACCGAGTCGGACCGCGCCGGAACGGGGGGAGATGGTGGGAGCTCAGACCGCCGCGCCACGCACACGCGGCTGCCCGGGTTCGCCCTCGTCGAGGTCGGCTGCGCCACTCGGCAACACAGTTCGGCGGAGGCGTCGGCAGAGATGAAGCGTCTGGCAGCAGGCGCCCAACCCTCCGTGGCCGCGACACAAACCTCCAGGCCGTCGAGGACGGCGTGGGCGCGCGGCTGACGACGCTGGTCGCCACGTTGGCGGGCACCGTAGGCAGACAGCACCCGCAAAAAAATCGCTGCTGGGAGCCAAGACCCCCACCGCGACCGTTCGCGGCGGGTCGTCTATGCGAGCGCGGGGCGGTCGCGGGGGGGGGGGACGGCCCCGGGCGCGAGGGCCACCCCGTGAAACAGCCCGCTGCACGCGCTGCAGCCCAAAGTGGGGCGGCCTCGCCGTGGTGGGGGGCGGGGCCAGAGCCACAGACACCGCGCGTCCCGGGCGGGCACCGCCGTGCGCCCATTTTTCCCCACTGCTGGGGGGTACCGGCGCACCGGTGAAACGGCCCCTCCGCGGCTGCGCAGTGTTGTGGGCAGCGCAGCCGCCCGGTGCGTGAGGCGGTGTGGGCCCTCCCCCCACGTGGAAAAAGGCGGTGGTCGTCACCCACGAATTTCAAAACCGTTTTGGGCGGGCCCCGAGCCCTCCCAGACCCCGCCGCTGGGGCACAGCCGAAAGGGGGAGGGGGGCCTCTGCACCAGACACGATTGCAGCGGCCGGGCCTCGCGCCTTGACAGCTGTGGCCACTGTCACGACACGAGCGGGCAGGTGAACGTCCCGCGCCGTGCCGTGGACCTCGAAGCGTGACGCACGCCACCGCGTTGGCGGCACGGCGGGAGGAGGGTGGCGCGGCGGAGCGGGGGTTTTGGTCGGCTGCGGGTGTAGAGGGCGCAACCACGCGGCCAACACACGCGGCGGGCGCTGCGCGGGGGGGAGACCGCCACCATCAGTCCACGATTCACGTGTCGCGCCAAACTGGCAGCGGACTGTGGCAGCTCTCTCGCCCAATCCGGCGCTTGTGAGTCGCCCCGGGGCGTCGGCGGTCCCCCAAAGACTCTGCAGGAGTGGCTCTGTCAGCTCACCAAAAAGAGCCCGCGGCGGCACCGTCGGTCAATACAGCGAGGCTAGCGTGCCACGTACAGGTTTCGATGAAAGCCTTTCAGGGCAGTCTGGCGGGGTATTGATAGTTGTCGACAGCCGCGAACGGCCCACACCTCCTCCCTTGCACAGGGCTTTGTGAGAGCACAGCCTTTGGCTAGCACGTGGCGATAACCGGAAGAACGGGCCAATCCCTTGGCCCAACCGGAGGTCGGATGGTCCAGCGCCTGCCAGCGACTGCGTCACGGTTGTGCTTCCTGGTTCCAGGGTGGTAGCAGCGGGGAGTTGACAGTAGAGTGATCTCTGGCAAGAGGACTTTCCAAGGTCCTGTTCTCGCAAGTGCTCTGTCGTACAATTTTCTGCCTCGCAGCCGCCCTGCTCTACGGCGCTTTGGCGGTCACGGTTGTTGGGACCGCAACCGCTCTTTTGCTGCCGCGTCCGCCCTAGAGCCGTCCCGGTACCAGCGTCGGCTGTGCCGCCGTCCCTTGCTGCTGACAATGCTCACCCGCTGCCGCCATGGAGCAGGCGGTCGTTGGCGGGTCTCGAGCGGCTTCCCCGCTTCGCCCTTGTCCGTGCGGCTCTACGGTAGACACGGCGCGAGGCAAAGCGCCGCGCGGTCGCGGGCGGGCGGGGGGGGCGCGGCTCCCTGAGAGGCGCTGACCTGTGGTGTTGCCATTTTTTGCACTGCCTGCGATGGGGCTGTCGTCTGACACGGACGATTGCGGCGGGGCGGAACAGCTGGAGACGGCTGCACCAGTGCGTGAGGGACGGAGCCTGGGAGGCGCTCGTCAAGTTGACGCGGGAGTCTCCAACGCGGCGGCCCTGACGCCACCCACTTGCCTCTGGTCGTTCGCGTGTCGCGGAGACTCGCCCGTGCGTGTCGCCTCTGGCAGACCCGCCTTGCGCTCGTCCCCCACCGTTGTCGTCCCCCGCCCCGCGCGCCGCGCCCGCGCGTCGGGAGGGTGGGCGGCGACGGTCCCTCTCGCGCTGACCCGCCACGCGCCTGTCGGCCTGTCGGCGGCGCTCGGGGTGCCATGGCGCGCCTGCGGTTGCTTTCCTTGACCGTTGCCGCCGCCTGCGTTGGCGTGGCAGCGGCGGCGGTGGCGGCCGCGGCGGCGGCGGTGGCCGCCCCCCACCGCGCGGCGGCGGTGGCGGCTGCGGCGGCGGCGGCGGCCGCCCCACCCCGCGCGGCGGCGGCACCGACGGCGGTCACGGCAGGAGGGGGCTCCCCCCTCGGGCTGACGCTCGCTGCCGCCGCCGCCCCGGCGGTGGCGGCGGGCCGCCGCACCGCCGTCCCCCTCCCGTGGCCGTCGGTGCGGCAGCTCCCCGCCGACGCGCCGCCCGACACGCCGCCCGACGCCCCCCCCCCCCCCCCCCGACGGCGTTGCGACGGCGCTCGTCAACACGGCGACGCTGCAGCCCGTCCCCCCCTCGGTGCCCCTGCGCACGTCGCTGCAGTTGGTCACCCTCTTGGTCGACGGGGTCAACTTTACCGACGCGACCAGCGGGCGCCTCCTCGCCTGCGCCGCGCGGCCGAGCGCGTCGGGCGTCCCCGCGTCGGCGTGGCGCCTCGTCAATGCCACCCGCTTCACGTCGACGGTGTTGCAAGCCACCTACGCGGTCGTTGTGCCCGACGCGCACACGAGCGCCTTTGCCCGCCGGTGGGTCGCGGCGGTCCGCTCGGGCGCGCTCGGCGCGTGTGCGGGGCTGCCCGACGGGTCGACCGACACGTCGGTGGCGCCGTTTGACGCGCGCGCAGACGTGGCCCTCCCCGCCCGCAGCGTGGCGGTGTGGATCCCGGCCATGCTCCTGGCGGTGGCGGCGCTCGCCGCCCTCCTTGCCGTTGCCGCCTACGCGCTCGTGCACGTCAACAGGCACTATACAAAGGCCGAGTTGGCCGACCCGGACGCCCCAGAGTTTGCGACCGTGGAGGAGGCGGGCGACGTGGAGCGGGCGGGCAGCGACGAGGACGAGGAGAGCGGGTACGACTCGGACGAGGTGCTGCCGGTCGGCGCCGGCGGCTCGGCGGCGGCGCCGTCGGCGGCGGCGGGGGCGTCGGCCGACGCGCCCTGGGCGGGCGCGGTTTAAGGAGGCCCGTCGTTGGTTCCCCCCGACCCGCGCGGCGTCGAGGGTGGGGGCTCGAGGGGGTACGGCGCGCTTGATTTTGCGACCGACCACGGCGGCTTTTGGGGGCTGTCGCGGTCCGCGGGCTGACTAAATAGCACTCCTCATGTGTTGTTGGGCACGTGAGGGTTTGTGACTGCCGCCTTGTGTTGGGTTGTACACCTTTCCTTTCGACACGCCTTGCGCCTGCAGAGGCGCCACTAGAACCCAGCCACCACCCCACGAGGCGGTCGACCACAGCAGCACACCTGATCCTACTCGGCAGCACCCCCCAAGCAAGCCTACCCCAGCCCCTCTCCCACAGAGGGCACACTGGTCATGGGCGGGCCGCTCCCGCGTCCGCGTCCCCCACCCCCCCCCCCCCCCCCCCCCCCCCGGGGCCCCCCCCCCCC
>ENA-ORXR01002235-ORXR01002235.1-marine-metagenome-genome-assembly--contig:-NODE-2235-length-18789-cov-15.066695_pt1 | contig 18789 bp, 19 predicted proteins | sample MGYA00237866_ERZ511479 | MGnify/ENA metagenome assembly ERZ511479 | reverse complement strand
CCCCCCCGCCGCGTCCCGCGCAATGCCGTCGGCGAGCCCCGCGGCGGCCACCCCCACCTCGTAATTCCACGCCGCAAGCGCCGGGTCGGTCGTCATGGCGGTGCCGACAAACCACGGGTCGACGAGGGAGACGGTGAGGCCCTCGGCGGCGAGGCCCGCCGCCATGGACGCGGCGTAGTAGCGGAGGCCCGCCTTGGACGCCCCGTACGCGGCAAAGCCGGCGGGCACGCCGACAAAGTCGGCCGTCGCCGAGCCGACAAAAACCACGTGGCCGCGGCGCCGCGGCGCCATGACCCGCACGCCCGCGGCGGCGGTGGCGACGGCGCCGAGGAGGTTGACGCGGAGGATGGGGGGGGCGGCGGCCAAGCCGCGGGCGCCCCGCGGGAGCGTCGACGCGGCCACCCCGGCGTTGACAAGGAGGGTGGTGAGGCCCGCCACGTTGCCGGCGGCCGCCTCGGTCGCTTCCGCCTCGTCCACCGCCGCTTCCACGTCGGCGGCGTCGCCGCCAACGTCGCAAATGAGGGTGTGCCCGCGGGGGGGGGGGGGGGCCCACCCGTCGGCCACCCCGCCGCCGCCGCCGCCGCCGCCGCCGCCACCGCCGCCACCGACGGCGCCGCCATTGGTCGACGCCGCCGCCGCCGCCGCGCGTGCAGCGGCGGCGGCCGTCGACGCAGACGCCGCCACCGCCGCCAGACGGTCGGCGTTGCGGCCGAGCAGGTGCAGCGCGACGGCGCCGTCGGGGGCGGCCGACCGCCGCGCGTACTCGACGGCGAGCGCCGCGCCAATCCCCGACGACGCGCCCGTGATGAGGATGGCGGGGCCCGTCGTTGGGGACGCCGCCGACCTCGGGGGGGAAGGTGGCGTGTGGCGCAACGCAGAGAGGAGGCGGGAGGCGAGGAAGAGCAGGGGGGCGGCGAGCAGCGTGAGGAGCGTCACGGCGAGGCGGACGAGGAGCGTGCCGATGAGCAGCAGCAAGTCCGTCAGGTCGTGCATCGTAGACATGGTGAGGGAGGGGGGGGGGGACGGCGACGACAAGGTGGACGGGAGTACTGCAGGGGATTATGATGGAGAATGGACACGCCAACGCGAGCGTGTCACTGGGGCGACTGCGATCAAGGGGGGAAACACACACACGAGGAGGTGCCCCCTCTTCCTTGACCCGCGCATCGCCCCGGCGCGCGCCAATTAGTGCTGTTGATACGTGCGCCATTGATCGAGCGCCATGCCACGTGTCTCGGTCGTCAAAGGTGAGGGGGACGGGCTTGTTTTGTTCTGCAACGCTTTCTTTGGGTCCGACACCATCGTCCGCTTCTGGGCCACCCCCATCAAATCGCAAATTCCGATGCGGATCTTGATCCGGTTTCAGGTCCCATCGAGAGCCAACACAGTTGCGGTTGCGATGCGGTAGGGTGATGCGCATCGGTTCCATGGGGCTCTGATGGGGCCCCAACTTGAAACTTCAGGAAGATCGAATCTGACCAGGGCCTATCACGAGACCCGGATCACGGGAGCGGGCGCCGGCCGGCGGTCGATTATCGGCTGGCCGGCAGTTCTTCTGGCCGTCTGGCCGGGCGGCCTCGCTTCCCTACGGGGGGCTGGGGGGGGCTGGGCAGGGGCGGCACTGCGCGGCTGGGCGGCCTCGCTTCGCTACGGGGGCTGGGCAGGGGCGGCGCTGCGCGGCGGCCCCTGTATGGGACGGGGACACATAAGGGCTCTATCACAATGGTGGTCCTGACACTAACACACACACAAAGTCACTGTACGCCCGCTAGTACTGCGGCAGGCTGCGCTCCAGGGCAGCACCGTCAACCAGCTCCAGGCCGTCGAGCACATCCTCGCTCTTGGGGAAGCTCGCGTCCATGCGGCGCACCTCGGCAACCCACATGGGAAAGTGGCCGTCGCCCACCGCCCCGTCCCGGGACGACACGCGCGTACCGGCGGCGAGCTCCACCACGTTGCGGATCTTGGTGGTGACGAACGCAAAATGCCCAAGGGTGGCGCGAATGACGCGCCCATCGGTGGGGCTCGTCGGTTCGGTGATGCGGCTGGCGGCGCCCACGGCTCGAAAGAGAGCAGCGAGCGCATCGAGGCAGGCCTCACGCCCACGGACGGACACGTAGTAGGCGGAACCCTCCATCAGCTGCTTGGCTGTCTCCGCGTCCAGGTTCTTGGCCTGCAGCCCCAACGCCTCAAAGTACGTGTTCACGATGAGGTCCGTCCACGCCTGGTGCAGATGCGGCTTCACACGCAGGACGAGCATCGAGACGCGGACGTTGACGAAGATGGAGGCGTTGCGGCGGCTGGTACGGCGGATGAATTGGTTTAGCCACGCCTCCGCTTTGGCCTTGCCCGACTTCATGCACGCCTCGGCAGCGTCAATGACCGTGTCCCAGTTGTCGTCACAATTCGAGAAGACTGCCACCGTCTCGACGGCCGCCGCAAACTCGTTGATAAGGATGCCACGGTAGGCCTTCTGAGAGATGCTCCAGCCGAACCAAAACAGGGAACAGCACAGCACAAAGTCAAAGAAAGACGGGACCGTCAGCATTAGGAAAGGACGTATCGGCCAAGTAGGGTAACCAGTGCAGATCGGAGGTGGCGTAAAACGCACCTTGACGTCATCTAGAAGCTTCTCCGCCTGCTGCTCCGTAGCTTCGGCATCCTCCTTGTCAGGAATGGCGCCTTTCTTCATGACATCTGATATGGCCGCCTTAACGGCGGCCTCAACCTTACGCACGGCAACCAGAGTCTGCTGCGAGAGGTTGACGGACGAGTCAACCTTGGTGACGAGCTGCTGGAGGCGTGCCGCCGTGTCCTTAGTGCGCGCACTCAGCGCGGCCATGTCGACGCGCAAGTTGGCAGTGGACGCACGAACAGCGGTCTCGACTACCTGTGTCGCCCGCGTCGTAGACTGACCCAAGTCCGCCGTCGCGGCAGCGGGCAAAGGCGGCGTCGTAGAGAGCGGGATCTGAACAACGGGGGAGGGGATGTTTCGCGTTGACCGCCATGTCAGCGGGCGCATCGGAGACGGGGGTCCCGACTCAATGTCGCTGGGACCGGGCGTGGAGACCCCGCCGACAGAGCCTCCGACTGAGGGTGCCCCCGGAGTCGAAGGGGGGGCCGACCCAGCGTTGCTCACATCCGCTGCCGAGATGACCTCCACCCAGCGAGCAGTGGGGGTCGACGGCTCGGCCGCGGTGGAGGCACCGCTACCGTCCGCCCCGCCCCCCATGGCGACGCCCAAAAAAGAGCCGTTGGCGTCATTGAAGCCGGTACCACCAACGACGGAGGCGGCGTTGTCTGCATGCATGCGGTCGCCCGTGGCCACGCCCAAGACTGGGGCGCTCGACGTCTCGGCGGCAGGTCCCGCCGCCGCCGGTAGCGTCGCAAGGCGGCCTGCGTCGGTGGCCGGCGAGCCCGCGCCGTCCATTACGCGGCTGCTGCTACCATTGGCGGCATCGCCCGCCAAAGTAAGACGGTGCGCAGCGGCCGTCGCGCCGGCCGCCTTAAGCTGGCGCGCCAAGCGCGCCGCAGGGATCCGGTGCGTTCGGCGGCGGACGCCCGAGACCACGGGGGAGGCCCCCGAAATCGCGCCCTTGGTGCGAGCAGTGTGGCGAGCCGCCGCCTCGCCTGCGCTTGGCGACGTCCGGACGACAAAGCCGGCCGCGGTGGCCGTCCGCATGCGCAGTGGGCTGTCAGCCGCCGTCGAAGGGGCTGCCTCCGCCACGCAGGCTCGCGGCGCGGTCGAGTTGCGCGGTGCTTGCGCCGCCGCCGTGCCCGAGCACAGGGGCGTCACCCCCTGCAGGAGCGCGTGCGGGTTGACGGAGAGGCCCACTGGCTGTGCCACCGAAGCCAGGGGGTAGGCGGGCGGCCTCGAGGCCGCTTGTGTTGCACTGGAGCTCGGCGTGGCGGCTGACCCGGCCGACATGACCCCGACTGGCGACGGCGCCGCCGACCGGCTCGTCTTTGCAATACCAAACGACGGGCCCAAGTGACTTGCCCGCCCCTTGCCCTTGCCCTTTCCTCGCGTCCTTGGGGTCTCCGGGGAGGCGGCAGGTGCCACAGCAGTCGTTGCGCCGGCAACGTCCATCTCGCGCGGCGCAGGTCCGTCGCGTGTTGCCAGCTCCATCATGGTGCTCGCCGCGTCTTGCTCCGACCTGCTGTCTGCGCCTTGGTTGCTAGCCTTCGACGCGGCGACGAGGGCGGTGGCCGCAGCAACGGCGGCGGAGGTGGCGGCCGCCACAGCAGCTGCCTCCTGCCGCATCTCCATCTTGCGGGCGCGGTCCGCCGCGGAAGGTGCCATTGCGGCGATGGGGGAAGCGTGAGCAGGGGGGGTAGGAGGCGGTACCAGGATGTGGGGGGTGAAAGAAAGCCAGGAGCGAAGACGAAAGGCATATGGTGGTGAGAAAAAGCGTCGGGTTGTGGGCAGCGCTGATCGCGCTACCTTATATGCAGCCGGTGGCCGTGCAGTGGGCGGCAGCAGACGTGCGGGCCGAGCCGTACGCAAGAAAGAAAGGATCGACCATCCACGCTGGCAGCCTTCGCCCACCCCACGCCCACATGGTGCAGAAGCGAAAGGCAACCGAGACGTCCACGTTGTCACACCTCCACCACAGAGTCAAGCAAGAGAGAAGCATACCCATAGGAACGATCTCCAACGGTCGCTACTCGCGTTTCCGGCCACCCGCGGGGCCACCATTGGCGTATAGAGGCGGCGGCCGCTACCCCCGCCGTCACTGCCCGGTAGCGATGCCCCCAAATGCGGACCAATTCACAGCCGTCCTCGTCTGCCGGAGGAGTGGTAGGGGGAGGGATCCTAGCGCAGAGAGCAACGAAAGCGGATTGTAGGTGGGGTCAGAAGCGGACGACAAAGCAAAGCCAGCCAGAGGAGGCCAAACCAAGGGCATTGGCGTGTCGGTAGTAGAAAACAAAATCGGCTGGTGCGGAGCATAGCCGTGAAGGCAGGAGAGAGAACAGCGGCCAGACGTACAGATATTATGGCCACGGGGGCGAGTGGGGGGGGCAGCTGGTGGACCTGGATGCCCCGCTCACGGCCGGGGAGCCGCCCCCAGTCGTCAACCACCTCATAGAATCGGTGACCGGGGCTTGCGGAAAAGAATGGGCCGCTCGAGAGCACCTCACACAGGGAGGCGGAGGAGCGGAATGAGCCGAATCGGCCCGCAGCGAGCGCACCAACGGCATGAAACGGCCAAGAGACTGGGCAGCTCACTGCTGACGACGACGGCAACGGCCAAGCCTGCGGAATGACAGACCTCCCAGGGATGTGTTGCTTGACGCCTAGATCAAGTTCGCCCCACGGATCCGAAAAGGCATTGATGGCGTCGCAGATGTGGACTTACACGATGGTTTACATGCGCTTGCCAGTGAATCGGAGCTCTGATGAAGTGGCGTGACATTCTCATTGGCTTCATAGAAGCGCTGTCAAGTTGCTTCTACGTGGCTCTGTAGTACTTTCCCGGAGATCGAAATCTCGGTGTGCCGTCCGAATGTGCGGCAGGAGTTGCTCCGTAATGCTGCCCTCATAACACGAACTGTTACGGGACCAGCGTTGCTCAGCCTCACAGCCACTGCGTTGCCGACCGGCTTCGTTCTCTGTGCCGTTCTGCAGCAACCAGCGGGGTGGTCCGGACAGCGTGCCTCCGCGGGTCGCCGTTTCTTGTGCGCCTCAGGTGCGTTTCGAGGCTGGCTGACTGCCGTCCTTCCGCCACCCGCCCGCCAACGCGGGCGCTTCGGGGGCCCGTTTCCGCGTCGGCGCTCGTGTTGCTGCCGCTCTGTGGCGCCTCTCCCCTCCCGGCATCTGCTGGGTGGGTCCGTGCCGCCAGCACCCCCGCCAAACCTGGTCGGGCTGGTGGACCGGCAACGCTCGGCCAACCTACTTGGTCGCACGGACCCGTCGCCGGGCCCCCACCACCTGTGTGGCTTTCGCCACTCCAACGTGTGGACGCCGTTTGCCGACCGCAGCCGTGAGGACAACCACGAGGCGCTGTGCCCCGTCGCCCATAGAGGTAACCTTTCTCTTCTGTCCCTGCCTGTGATGCGCTTCCGCTGTGCCGCGTGTGCGCTCCTGTCACCAACGCTTGTAAGAGCGGTCACGCATCGGCGGTTGCCATTCTGTGGCCGCTGAGGGACCGGTACCGCTCACCGACCTCCCATCGGCGTGACGAGCAGTCCCTGACCCTACGTGCTGCTTGCGTGCTCCTCTCTCTCATATCCTCGATTTTTCCTGGGCGGCTGTCTGGCTGGGGTGGCTTTGTCATTTCTCTCTTCTCTCAGGCCGGCGTCTGGAGCGCCTGCTTCACGTGCCCCCACCGTACCACTCGCCATCTACTGCCAAGACACCTGCAGGGTACAGTTACCGCAGGCGTCTGAGTCGTTTGTGCCTGCCTGCCGCCCCTCGGCCTGCTCCTCTCCCCCACCTTCCCGACGATGCCGCCAACCTACGGGCCGTCCAAGTGCACCGTGTGCGGGGTGACGAAGGCAAACACCGCGGCAATGCGAAAACACACGCTCGCTGCTCATCCAAACCTCGGTCGAAATGCCAACCGTCGAGTACCTCGGCAGCAAGGACGCGACCCCTCCCTTGATGGTGTCGTTGCTGCTGTCGCCGCGTCACCCGGTGGGACCACGCCTGCGCCACCCGGTCGGCTGCCCACACTCTCGGCCGTGCCGCCCCCTCCCACAGGCTGGTCGCCACATGCCCCGCCGGTCCTCGGCGGGGTGCCGCATGCAGGGACGGCGGGACGAGCGACGCCAGCCGCCACGGCTGCAGCTGCCGACGAGCCCGTCACCGAGGACAGGACCATTGGCGGCCCCGAGGGCTGCGACGCGGACGATGCGCTGTTGCTGCTGCAGCTGTCCAGGGCTGCTGAAGCGCAAGCGGTTCAGGAGGCCGGCGCTGGCGACAAGCCGCCCCTCAGTGGGCTCCAGATTGCTGGCGTCGGCGTCCACGCGCACAACTTCTCTTCGGTGGCGACAGAGGCGCAGGCCGAGTACGAGCGCATCGGCGACGACAAGCGGGCGGAGCCAGCTGTTGACGCACGGCCCAATTGCAACCCCGGACAGTTCAAGACCCCGGCCTTGAAGATGTTGCAGACGTTTGTGCACGAGTGCAATGGCAGCGGCCTGACAACGGCGTTTCAGACGCGCCTGTACGACCTGCTAGCCGCGTGGGACGGTTCGGACGGGAGCAGAAAGCCGGACGCCAGCGGCGACAAGCCGGGCGCCAGCGGTGCCAACAGTATCAGGGACGTTTTCCCCTCGGCGACGGCCTTCCGGAATGCCGTTCGCGACGACCTAGACGATGCCATCCTGTCGGCGGGCTGGAAGAAGTGCACTTTGTTGCAGGGGGGGGTCTCGTACGTCACCTACTTCCGCTCTCCCCTCCAGACCGCGTTGGATGCCTTGCGCAACGCTAAAGAGGTGCAGCTGCGCCGTAACGACAGCGAGGTCGGCGACCGCCGCCAGGCGCCCATGGACGGCGAGGCGTTCCGCGCCCACCAGGACGCTGTTGACGCCACGACGATTGAGAAGGATTTTGTGCTAGGCCTTTACGTCTACAGTGATGCAAGTTTGCTCTCTTGGTCAGGCGGTACGTGCACTGTTCTCATATTTCTCGACTGTTTTCGCCACCTGCACCCGCGCCGGTCTGCCGCCATGTGCTCGGGATCCTTCTAACGACGTGAACCCTCTACTTCGCGCTTTCCTTTTGTATCCCTCACCCCCCCCCCCAGCCCACTATTTGTATCCCATCCGCATCCGCGTGGTGAACGACGTCTCGGGGGACGTCCGCTGGTTCACCATTGGTTACGTGCCCATTGTGCGCGCGCTCAAGGAGCCCGGAGGCAAAGCAAAAGCGACGGGGCGCCGCTGGGGTGTCTTGCAGAGAACCCTCTACCTCGCCTTCCGCGATGCCATCGCCGCGAGCCACAATGGCCACCGCCTTGACGCAAGTATCGGCGGCTACTCTCTCGCCTTCTTGCGGGTGCTCCTGTACGCATGTGACAGGCCCGAGGAGCGGGCGGTGTTGTGCATGAAGGCGGGAAACACAGGCAAGTGCTGCTCGACGTGCGAGGTGCAGGCCGAGGACGCTTGCTCGGAGAAGGGCGTCACAGCGGCGCCGCGCGACGTCGTCGAGAGACTGACGCGGCACCTGGTGGCGGCAAAGCTCAGCCGCACGACGAGGACGCGCAAGCGCCGCGTCATGCTGGAGACCGAGAGCAGCATTAACGCCTTCGTTCCGGCGCTGGCGTCGCTTGGCAGGTTGGGCACTGTCCCTCACCACTTGTACAAGATGATTGCCATCGACCCACTGCATGTGCGCTATATCTCTTTCTATGAATATCGTTGTGTGTGTGGAGTGGCGTGGGCTCTGACATTGCACCTGTCCACTGCTACTCCCATTCTTTTCTTACTGGCTGGTACTGACGCGTTCTTTCTCTTTTCCACGTCTCTATTTGTATGCCACAGGTGCTGGACCTGGGCATTACCCGCATGCTCTGCCACCGTCTGATCCTCCTTTTTCCCCATGTGTGCGAAGAGGTCTATCCCGAGTATAAGGACGAGAGTGCCACGGCACGGGCGGGCAATGTGCGCACCGACTTTCTGGGCCGCCGCAGCCTGGCTCCATTTATCTCTCCCGGGTGCGTCTGGCCATCGGCCTTTGCAGTGGGTTTTGGGTGTGCAATCCTGGGGTGTCGCCTCTTCCCTCACGCGCGGACTGCCCTCCATCGTATTGGCAGCATAGTTCTCTGACGGTGGCTCATCTCTGCTCTCAGTGCTCATCGTGCACCACCGTTGCTCTCTCCTCCTGCAGGTACCTCGTTGGCCCGAAGGAGAAGCAGGCCACCTTCACTGGTGAGCAGCAGCGGGCAGGCGTTTGGATACTCATGTTCCTTGTGGCCGGACTGTTTCGGCCGAGCACAAGGCGACGGCCGCCACCCAAGAAAAGGACCAAGCAGGAATCTCCTCGTGGGAAGCTCAAACGGGCGACTGCAAAACGACCCACCCGGCGCTCAACCGCTCCCTCCCCCCCACCCCCCCCCCCCCCCCCCCCACCCTCCCCCCCCCCCCCACCACCCACCGCCCCGCACCCCACACCCTCCACCGCCGCCCCGCCCTCATCGACGACCTGCCCCGCGCCTCTTCCTGCGGCGGACGCTCCGACGGCTGGCGAGCTGCCCGCCAAGGACCCCTTGGACGAGGCGGAAAACATCATCGCCACCTTGCTGGGTATGGGCGGCGGCGACGTGGACGGCTCTTTGGGCGGCTCGGGCAGCGAGGCGAGCACAGATGGCGACAGTGGGAGTGACGCTGGCACCGATGAGGAGCTCTACCAATCCACCAAGGCCGACGGCTTGGGTGCCGTGGAGGACGATGCGCCGGCGGGCGCGGCGTCGACCAGCGACGACGTCAAGTGCGTGACCAAGAACTTGACGTTCGACTGGGATGCGTATCGGACCAAGTTCGGTGACACCCCCTATGATGTGGCCGTCACGCAGATGTTCGTACGTTACGCACAGCTGGTCGACCGCGTCACCGGTAGCTACCACTGCCGTCCGCCAATGTCAGTGGCGGAGGCGGAAGAGGTGGCGGCCTTGGCACGGTCGTTTGTGCTGGATTTCCTGACACCCATCCTCGGCCAGTTCTTCAGCACGAAAGTGCACAAGTTGCTCGCCCACGTGCTTGCGGCGATCAGGCTTCACGGCGCCGTCAAGAACGGCGACACGGGGGGCAACGAGTCTCTTCACGGGCATGAGAAGCGGCGGTACGTTCGCACCAACCGTGATGAGGACACCTTCCGAGGGCAGGTGCTGCGCATCGGGCAGGGGTCGCTCGAAATCCGTGCGCGGTTCGAGCGCGAGGCCGCCGACTATGACGCCTGGTTTGACGACGGCGACGAGGCGGAAGCGGCGGGGGCACCGCAAGCGCCGCCGGCGCCACCGCCGCGTCTTGCGCGGCACGGGGTGGCGCCGGCGGCACTCGCGGCCACGGCGGGCGTGCCTGACGTAGGGCCGGTCAGGCGACGCCCTGGGCGTCGGGCGCCTGCCGTGACCGTGGCGGAGCTGTCAATGCGGCCGGGGCTCTGTGCTGTCGGCACTGCCCTGGGGCTTCCCCTGGTGACCACCATCCTCCGGCTTCCAAGTTCATACACCTTCTCTCCACGCTTCCCCTGCTGTTCCGGTGGGCACCCGCCGCAGCACTTGCGCGCCACTCCTATGTATCGCGGCCTACATTGGTTTGACTGCCTGGCGTACGCTCTCCCCGGCGATGCCCAAGGCGTGGTGCGGTACGGCGAGGCCCGCGCCATCGTCAGCAAGGCCGGAGACAACGATGTTAACGTCGTCATTGTGGCGGCCATGGACGTTTGCGAGTCCATGCCGGGGTGCCCGCTTGTTGAGGGCGGTTGCACGCGGCTATGCTGGTCGATGGAGTTGGGCGACGAGTGGCCAGCCCTGCTCGCTGTCCCTTTATCCTCGGTCTTGCGCCTAGAGCATGCGGTGCCCGACCAGGACCAGATTACACGGGACCACGGAATAACCGCGACGCCCGTGAGCGTGCCCAACACTCCCGAAAATAGGCGTGCCCAGCGCTTCTTTGTCAATGCTTTTTATCCTTGGTCATAAACGGTTCTTTTTATTCTTACTCTACTTTATAGTCTACTTTCTGCGGCGGCACGGACAGGTCGTGACTCGAGGTCCCGTGGCAGCTGCAGCTGCATGAGAGAAAGCAGTGCGTGCAGATGCGGGAGACGGCGGCCTCGGGTACAATCCCCGGAGGTGCCAAAGGTGGGGGGCAGAATAGCCGGGATGGGGGGCCACAGCGGTCGCTCGCAAAAGTCAGGCGTGGTTGCTTCGAGGCTAGCCGCCACAGCACGTGCACAGAGAGCGGTTGAGGTGGTCACGGCCGCGTGGCAGTGATAGCCGTTTTCAGGGGCCGCGATGGCGCCCGCCGAAGAATAGGGCGGCGGTGGCGGACGCCAACGTCGGGGGTGGCGGTGGTTGCCGCCGACGGTGGCGCCGGTGGTGGTCGTCGGCGTCCATGGCGGTAGTGGCCGCTGGGAGGGGTCACGGTGGTGACCGCCAGCAGCGGTGATCGTCGGCGGCGGTGCCAGGGGAGGCCGCTGCGGCGGCAGCCGGTGGCAGATGCCGCGTTAGAGGGCAGGAGTAGACGGTGTCTCACAGGAGGGAAGCATCATCGCCGTGGGTGGGCCTGGCAGCCCCGGAGGGCGGTAGTGGCGGCAGCTGCTCGCGGGGGCAGAGGCACCCGCGCTCGCGCAGAGGTGGTTTGCACAGCGAGGGGGCCGCCCGCCTGGCCTTCCGACTTCTTGCACTCCTACGAGAATCCCAGCCGCTGATTGGCTGACGTGGCATACGTGATTCGCGTCTTGGAGTCGTCGGCGGCACGTGCGCGAGTCACGCGAGGCACAAGGCACCTCAGCCCTCTCTTGGAGCGTCCCCATCGGTTGGCCTTCGGCAGTAGCCCCCTTTCCTCGAATAGCCCCATCGAGGGGTTCAATTTAGAGTCCCATCAGTTCGATGGGCGGGATGCGGGCCAGGATGCGCATCGCTGGGCCCATCGAAAGTTGTCTTTGATGGGCCTGATGCGCGTCAGCCAGATTCGATGGAAAACCGATGGGGTCGGCCCAAAGGCGGACGATGCCACACGCGTGTGGGACTCCTCTGAGCCGTAGAACAAATCGAAGATTTTCTCTACAGCATAACAAGGCTCCAACAGCAAAAGTGCACTGTGGAAAACAGCGGCAAACCCACATCTGTTCCCACAAAAAAACATTTGCCAGCACGTTTGACTTGAGCGTTCGCACAAGAAAAAAACAGCCAAAAACAGCCTTGTTCGAGCTGACGGTTTAGACCCCACTGCGCGGCATCCACGCTTGAGCTCCTCTTAGAGCACTGCGATGGGAGCTCAATTACTTGTGCTCATGGGGCCGCTGCAGCTGAGGTGGATACTCCGCGACGTTTATCAGTCGGACGAGCTCTTCATGGTTGGTCCCTCATGCGGTCTCACAAAGTGACGCGGGCAGCCATGCAGCGGGGATGGCCTGCATTCTCCACTGCTGATCCTTGGTTGCTACGACGCGCAAGCCAGACGCTCTCGAGGCCTAAGCAGCACTATATTAGGGTCTGCTGTCCCAGGTAGACGGTATGTGCCGCAGTGCTGCATGGGGAGGGGGCTGCGTTGGGGGAGGGCCGTGCGCACCCCTCCCCCCCTCGCCCCCGCCCCTCTCGGCGGGCACGGTGTTGTCGGCCGCAAAGCGGCGCTTACCCCGGAGGCACAGGGAAGTCGCCTTCATGAAATCGTCGAGGGCAACAATCATCACGTCCCGACTGTAAAAGAGGTAGGTGGCGGTACCCGACTTCATCTCAGTCTTGCGCCACTTCTGCTCGTGGAGGCAGCGATTGGCCTTGCCATCGAGCGCGGACATGAACATAGCTCCCAAGCGACCATTCGACAGCGTCCTGTCGTTGCCACCATCGCCAGCTCGTCCACCGTCGTCCTCGCTGTACGACGCACCAACGGCGTCGACGGCATGTGCAGCGCCCACGTCACCGCCACGCATGCGATTCCCGTCATCAACCGGTTTTTCTCTAATTCGCCCGGCCGCATATTCTCCCGTTGATGCTGGGGTCCCATGATGGGCCTCCATGGCCGCTTGAGGAGGGCGACCGCCAACACTATAGCCAGAAGCAGCGCGATGGCTTCCGACGTGCTCGGTATGGTAGCGCAGCCGGTGCTGGATAAGATTCGCACTGAACCGTACAGGCTGCAAACAAATCTCACACGTCAAGGTGTCCACAGCTGCGGTCGCGCCGGGTTCGCCCGCAGCCCCAGACGCGTCAGCAGCGAACGCCGAAGCGGCGCCGGCCACCGCCGCCGCACTGGCCGCTTTGGAAAAGACCGCCGCGTTAGTGGCTGCGGCGACTGCCGCCTCTACGGCGTCTGCGGCGTCCGCCGCCGCCGTGACAGCCGCCTCTTCATCCTCGGCGTGCGGCATTCGTAAGTTGAGGAGCGCTTGGCGGTCAGGAAGAAGCCCGCGGTGTGCAGAGCCATGAACACGCCACCGCTCGCCGACGCGGCGGCCGTAACATGCCCGTCGAGGGAGACAGCCGCCGAAAATTCAGCTAGCGCACGCGCGCCAGTCCCGCAGACGTCAATGAAGCGGTCCCCTCGGTGCACGTGTGTGATAACAGCCGCCCTTTCCGACACCGTGTCCGCGTGCCTGAAACCCGCCGCCCCCAGACGCCAACGAGCTCCGCACGTCAGCGGCGCCCGAGACGGCCGCATACCCGCACGTGGCAATGCACGAGCGCCTCCGCCGCGGCGGACGCGCGAGCGAGCGGTAAGCCCGCACCCGACAACGCCCATCCGCCTACGCTGCGGCGGCCACGAGCGTGTGCATGATCGTCGGCGGTCCTGCCCACGCCCTCATTCGGTTACTTGGGGGCGATTCGGGGGCGACACAGTGTGGTGCCTCACCCAAATCGTGCCCTGACACTTGGAATGGCAGGTCGAAGATCTGGCGACACAATAAAGTTCTTGGGGCAGCCCGATGCACGACTAAGACATTGAAACTGATGCGCGTACGGCCAAGTCCACAGCACGGTCGGCACTGTAAGACAACATATCGACGTCTGTGGGAACGGGCCACCCCCCCAAGCTACACAGACGAGATCACTGTCAGCACGTGATCCTGAGGATGGCATCGGACTGGTCTTTGAGGCCGTCTTTGATCCAGATGACGGCCTCGTGCCGATCGCCAGCAATATTGCAGCAAAATTCGGATTCTCATTGGCGGGCGACGCCCTCGGGTGACTGTAACAGAGAAACCCTGACGCTGACAGTGTTCCTGCGCTTCAGCGGCATCTTTTTAGACGCCTTTCATTGGATAACAAATCTTTCCTCATTATTCTCGTGGTGTTCCCCTGTTTCTCCAGCTGTATGATTGGTAGTGGGTGGCCGATAAAGCGGGAGTTCACTCCAGAGATCTCTCTGGGGGCCGAGACGAACTCCACCCGCCGCCGCCAACGGTCACGACGGGCGCCGCCCTTCCCCCGCTGCCCAAAAGTCGGCCGCGACGGCGTCCGTGGCGGCCGCGGCGATCTTGGCGGCGGCAGCGATCGTGGCGGCGGCGGCGGCAGCGGCGGCGGCGGCGGCGGCGGCGGCGGCGGCGGCGGCGACGACAACAGTGCAGGCGGCGGCGGCCGGTGCGGATTGGTTTTGCCGGAGGCGGCCAAGATGGCCGTCACTGCGGCGACGGCGGCGGCCGCGGCGGCGAGGCCGCGGCGGAGGTGGCCACGGTGGACAGGGCCGCGGCGGCGGTCTTGGCCGCGGTAGCGGCGTTGGCCACGGCTGAAGAGACGCGCCGGAGACGGCCGCCGCAGCGACATTCGCGGCTGTGGCAGCGGGGCGACGGTAGCGCGTCGGCCGTGGCGGCCGCAGTGGCCACCTTGGTGGCCGGACCGGCGCCCGCGGCAGCGGCGGAGTCCGCGGCCCGAGCCGTAGGGCTGTGGCGGTGGCGGCGGCCTCTCCGGTCACAGAGACGACGGAAAAGGCGACGGCGGCAGCGGCGGCGGCGATGACGGAGGAGGCGGTGGCTACCGGGGCGGCGGGACAGTGGTGCAGGTGGCCGCGGTGGCCGGGGCCGCGGCGGCGCCGGGGCGGCGCCACCCGTGGCGCCGACGGCCGACCGACGCCCCCGCCGCCGCTGCGGCCGCGCAAGCGGCGGCGGCCTGCGGGTGCGGGTGCGGCCGACGCCCCCGCCGTCGTACCCCACAATGGCGGCGACGGGGGCGACGGCGGCGACGGCGCTGCCGCCGACGAGCGGCGGCTGCGCTGTCGGCCGCTGCCCCCCCCCGACGGCGGGCCCTGCGTTTTTGCAGCGCCGTCCGACACGCCGTCGCGGTCGTCGTCGCCCGCGCGGCCGCCCGTGGCGACCGCCTCGGCGTGTCGCGGGCGGTCGCGCCGCCGCGCCGCCGGCGTGCACCTCGACGGCCTCGCGTCTTCAGCGGGCCTGCGAGAGCGGTGGACACCCGCTCGGGCGTGCGGCGCCTCTGCCTTGACGCGCGGGGTTGGTCGCCCGACGCGGTGTCCCCGTGGGTGGTGGCGCAGCGCACCCGCGTGCGCGGGCTGGGCGGGTCACCGCGCTCGGCGCCGCGGCCCCGTCGCGGCTCGCCCTGACGGCATGACACGTGCACACGGCGGGCCTGCTGCCCGTCGCGGAGGCGGACGCGTTGGGAGCTCTACCCCCGTGCGCCGCTCCGTTTTCGTACGATGGCTCGCGCGCGGCAACGGCGGCCGCCGCCGTGGACGTGCGGGCGTGGGCGGCGCGCCTGTGGCGGGGGAGCGTGGCAGTGATTCCCACGTGGCCGTGGGAGCCGTCACAGGCGGCGGCGGAGGGGGCGTGGGGCTCGGCGGACGGCGTCGAGGCCGGGGGTAGGATCGCAGGGTCTTGCAGCGGTGGACGGCTGCGGTGTTGGTGGTGTGCTGGAGGGTGCCGGCTACCGATGGGGGAGGCCGGATGGGCTGACGGAGCGCATGTGCTTCCCTCTTACTTTGTTGTTGCTTGACCCTCCGGGAGTCTACTCGAGGCCCTTGACCATCTGGCACCTGCGGTACTCTGAAGAGCACCGATTGCTCCAGAGCACCCGCTCTTGTGGTAGCGGGCAGGGCGGCAGCAGCGGCAGGTAGCACTACCAGGGACCCCGCGGATGGCGCCGTCTTTTCCCGAGGACCGCATCCTCGGGGAGTGGAAGGGCCGTCTTGCTCGCGGACACGACTATCGAACGACGTGGGCGACCGGCAGCGTTGCCCAGGGCCCGGGGACCATGCACACACATATTGCCGGATGTGAGAGCGATTCTCAGCGTGTCGTTATCTCGGCGAGAAATAACGATAGGCTGTCGTCGCTCCTGAGAACGCCTCTCAGCCATCCGAGATAACGATAGGATATGCACGCCCCATGGGCAAGCGATGTGAGCCATCCAATATCCGCCCCATATTAGGCTCAAAAGTGGCACATCTCTTTTCATATTTTCATGAGTCCGCATCCGGTTGTCCCCCCTCTCTGCTGCCCGGAATCGCTGGTGCCGTCTCTTTCTCGATTCTTTTCCATTCTTTTCAAATGGGTCATCCTTGTTTCTTGCCTTCTCGATTGCGGAATCCGCCTATTCCGAAGAATGCTGAGCAAAGACCTCAATGTCGACCCACCTCCCCCCCCCCGCGACCGTCCTGAAGTCCTCAACCAACCAGTCGGTATCCCCTGCCCCGCGATGATGACAATCGCGACGTCACGACTGTCTTCTAAAACCACCACTCCCACGCACCATTTAGCCGCAGCTCATACCCCTCGACCAGCTCTTCCCCTCAGCCCCCCCTGGCTAATAAATTTCCACATGCTTTGCCGGAGTACGCCCTGTTGGCTGTTGCTCAGAGACAGTACCAGCAACAGAAAGTCGTCCCTGCCGAAGGTCATTGTTTCTTTTTCACAGAACAAGGTCGCACTCGTTCATTTTTGCATCGCGACCTCCCCCCTTCTTCGTCGTTGGCTCTGGTCTTTTCCAGGCCCTTTGCGATAGGGGCTTCACGTAACGCAGAGAGTAGCCGTTGACAGGACAAGACTGACATGTCAGCGTCGTCAGTGTTCTGGGAAGCAAGCTGCACTTGCTTGGTCCATGATCCTCCCCGCGATCCAGAGGGGCTACTATACAAATTGTGTACTTCATTAACCTTCATTTATTTTCAATGAGGACTGGTTGCCTGCACTGCAGGAGTGGGCACGAGCCGCGTGCCCGGCTGTCGAGCATGGAGCGCGTCAACGTTGATGCACCTGTCGCCGAGAGGACAACGATGACGGGTGGCAGCCCACCTGGCCTCACTAACCGAGGGGCTCCAGCTCCTCCGTGCATCCTGTGAGCCTCCGGTCCCAATGCGTTCTGCAGCGGTCAATGTTCGCGGGTTCGCGGAGGAGGGGCGACAACGATGGTTGCTGACCCTCTTCGTTGGGGACGGTGGCGATTCTGGTCGTTCGCCGCGCCAATGGGGTAGTTGGTACGTCTGGCCTAGTGACAGCAGCACAGCTGGCTCCTCTGTTTATTGATATGTGACAGGTACATGGTCAGTTTCTGCCCGACCTGCGTCTTTGTGAGATCTCACATGGCGAGGGAGGCGTCCTTCTTGTCGCGAGTCAGGGGCATATGGGCATCGCGCCGGCCACTCACAATTGACGAGTGTCCCCGTCGTGTGTGCTATCTCGACTGGCGACCACTCGCTCTTGCGCCTTGCGGGAACATATCGAGTGCCGGTGTAATACGTACCTCCAAGCAGCACCATGCTGCTGCCACCAGCCCTGTGGTGCTGTGCGCGTGGCCTGCGCGACTTGGCCGATCACCGCCGCGCGGACGTCGACCTGTCTTGTCGCGGCGCCGCTTCGACGGGCCTGTCCGTGTCCCCACCACCCCTCCCCCCCACCGTGGTGCTTCAGTGGTTTGTCGCTGCGCGCCACCGCGGCGCCGGGGCGTACGCGCTCGGACACTCTGTCGGTGTGCGCACCGCAATGGGGCGGGCGCTGGGGTGGTACCGGCCTTGCGGGCGCCGTTGGTCTCCGTGTTTTATGTGTCGCCCCCGTGCTGGGCCTTTGTCTACGGCAGTTCGTGTGTGCATCGCCGTGCTTTGGGACTGCCACAATGACGACGGGGGGGCGCGGAGGGAGGGGGGGGCGCCGATCTGGTGCCGGTCGCAAGTCCAACGCGGCTCGTGCGGCGGTGCAAGCTGCCACCGACTCGACGCAAACACGACTGTCTGTTGGCGGTGGTGCTGCTGCTCCCTGTCGAGCCCGGAGCCAACCACCGCCGTCGTTGCCCTCCGCAGGTGATGCGACGCCTTCAACCCCCCATCCCCGAGCACCTCCTCCCCCTACCTCTCCCCCTCCCTCCGGGTCTGTTCGTGCGAGTGGAGCGCTCGGTTCTCTTCCTCCGCTGCCGCCCGCCTCGCGACGTGCTGGTGCTGCTGGTGCTGCTGGTGCTGGAGCTGACCGCGATGGTGCTGAACGCGGTGGTGCCGAGGAGAACCCGAATGCGGACGAAATCTCACCCGTCGCGCGCGCCGTCGACCGTGGGCGTCTGTTTGTGGACGATGTCGACGTTGGTCATGATCCTGCCCCTCCACGTCCACCGGGTGGGTCAATTGTGCCCGGTGCCGTTGTCGATATTGACGGGGCGGCCTTCATTGCTGCCCCACAAGCGCGCCCTGCCGACGTACAGCGCCCGGCTCGCAGCGGCCCTGCCCGAGCAAGCGGCGACGGCAGTGCCGCGCATGCGTGTGCCTCGTCAACGACAGGTGCGCAATTGCCCCATGCACTGACGCTCCCGTCCCTGTGCTCGGCGTCTTCTCGGCATGGTACCAGAAAAGCCCAGAAGACACCGGCAAGCACGTTATCCAAGCCGCCGCTGCCAACTTCTACTGGCCGTGGCCGGGAGCGTGGCCGCGGGCGTGGCGGTCGAGGCGGAGGCCGCGGCAGTGGCGGTCGAGGAGGTGGCAGGCCTGCTGGCGGTGGAGGACGCGGCGGACCTGGGGGCGGTGGAGGTGGCGGCGGGCTTGGGGGTGATGGAGGTGGCGGCGGGCCTATGGACGGTGGAGGTGGCGGCGGGCCTGGGGACGGTGGAGGTGGCAACGGGCTTGAGGGCGGTGGAGGCGATGAAGGTGATGATGAGGACCTGCCAGATGCCGACGAGCTCAGTGACGACGGCGATTCTC
>ENA-ORXR01002232-ORXR01002232.1-marine-metagenome-genome-assembly--contig:-NODE-2232-length-18795-cov-33.362859_pt1 | contig 18795 bp, 21 predicted proteins | sample MGYA00237866_ERZ511479 | MGnify/ENA metagenome assembly ERZ511479 | reverse complement strand
GTCAGCACGCCACGCTTGGTATCGACGTCCTTAATCCGTAACCGCACTAGCTCGTTCAGGCGCAAGCCGGAGCCATACTGCAACTGCGCCGCCAACCGATACCGATCCTCCAATCCATCGATCAACGCCAGAAGCTCATCGACAGCCAACACCACAGGTATCCTAGGAGTTGTCTTACGCAACCGAACCTCTAAATCTACCTCCTCCAGACCACACACATCTTCGCTTTTACCGATTATTAATCGAACAGGAAATTTCACCCGAAATTTCCCCGAATATCAGAAACCCTAGGAAATCCTGACATCTAAGATTCTTAAACCTCTACGAAATCGTCGATATAGGCTCGTAACTAATTGATCTAAGGCTCATTACGGAAAGACTAAATAGTGAAATCGTTTAGTCTTGCTCAGAAGAAGGCCAGATGTTAATGTCTCTATTTACACTGTTCGCTTCAGAAAACATGACTCCCGAGGAACGGCTAAAGGCAGTATTCGCGGATCGCACGAATGCCGGTGCCAGCGAGGACGCCAATATTAATCGCGTCGAAGCGGAGTTGGGAGTAACCCTGCCTCCCTCGTATCGATCATTCCTATCAGAGTTTGGAGCTTCTCTGCTAGTTGCTCCCTACGAGATTGCGGGCATTGATCCCAATCGAAGCGGGGATGCGCCGCCAATGTTCTCGGATGTGGTTGCAGACACTCGACGGATTCGGGCAAGCGCTCCGGATGGGGTATTCGATGATCTTGTCTTGATCTCTTCAGACGGCATGAGCCACTATTTGTATCTTGATACCTCACGCCATGATGACAGTGGTGAGTGCCCGGTCGTGGTGATTGCACCTGGAATCGAGCGGGAGGATGTGGCCTCTTCTTTCGTGGAATTTGTCGAATCAGTCTTGGTCGGAGATCCACTTGCAAGCGTCGGCTAACAAACCCACAAAGCGAACAAGACGCTGCTGTCAACCGGCTGCCGCTCTGGACTTGAAGTCGCCATGAACGCATTAAACCTAAACCCAGATTCGACGCTCGCCGCCAGCAGCCGGTGACAGAGCTTGAACGTTCTACCGTAAATGAAACCAGTTCGTATCACTCTCGAGGAATTAGTCTCGGCAATGTTTACATCAGCTGACGCCTGCCTAAGGTCTTTTGGTGAGTCGAATGACGACAAGATATTCTATGCCTTTGGAATAGAGACCTACGCAGTGTATGGATATTTTCACATGGCTCTCAATACGCATGAGGATTTCGAGGAATACGCCCGAAAGTGCAGGACTTCGGGTATCCCAGAGGACGACATCAAGGAGGAGAAGTGGGACAATCCTCAGTCGTGGAGTTACTTTTCATTCAATGATGAAGTTGACGCCTGGAAACAAAATTGGAGCGAAGCTCGGGCCCGAGTAGAGGCGACCATAGAAGATCTGAGCGAGATCGATAACGATGACGCGTTCGATAGGTTCTGCGACGATTTTAAGAGAGCTGGAGTAGAATGCCTTCGGATGCTGGAGGAACGAGGCTCTTTTGCATCGATCAAGACTACTGACGACTTTAAAACGCTAGTCTATGAGCACAGCGATGTTTTCTAGCGCTGCGAAATGCAGAACAAGGCGTCGATCTCAACACCTGACCTTGGCGACTCGGAAGTATCATGACAATTCAACCATCAGTAACGAGGTTAGCAGAAAGATTAGTGACCCTTACATTCAAACTGCTAAGGAATACGTCTACCCCCTTGAATACCAAACTTTTAGAGGGTTTTTGTTTCGCGGAAAATCCCTTCAACTCGTGGTTTACGGGGGATTTACTCGATACGAAAACGCGATGTTCCGCTTCAGGCCAGGGGCCTGCTGACTATTCCCTAGCAGTTTGAATCCGCCACCTACCAATTGGACCTTGTCGAGAACATTGGTGCCTCGAGGTTTTGCGAATCAAAGACCAAAAATAGCCTCTATCGAAGATATCCATCGTGAACGAGTAGAGCAATTTTCCTTACCTACCTCGATCGATTTCTCGAAGTCCCACTGCGTCAGACGAACGAACTCCCCGAGCGATGGGCTGACCGATACAATCGCCACCTCACCCCGCCGAAGCGCAAGGTTGTCGATGATCGGTGTGTGCCAGATTCGCTCCAGCTTCTGGCCGAGGGGAGACGTCGGGTCGGGGTGGGGATTCTCAAGAGGACGCGAATCTTGTCGTATGTCGGCCATTAAATGGAAGAATCGGGTGATGCCTGCAACGTCTGAGGCACGGATCTTGTCTCGCTAACGAAGGTCAACGGCGACCGATCAGACTTGATGGATGTGCACCCTATCAGGACAAGAACGAGGGCCTGCGCAAGGGCATGCACGATGGGTGACAATGGAACTGATCGATTTTTCATCGAAACTTTAGTCGATCGGGCGGCCAGAGGATTAGTGGGTCGCTTCGCCTACAGGTCGGACGGACCGTCCCCGGTGAGGCCTCCAGATCGCAATCCAAGCCGGGCCTAACAAGAGGGTGCCAGCGATGACTCCGATGGCAAGTTGATTGGTTTGCTCGGAGATGATTCCCGCGTGTCTGCCAACGGCGGCGAGGACAAAGCTAAACTCACCGATCATCGAGAGCAGTGCCCCGACATAGAGACTGGTTTGCCAACCGCGTCCGAGACCGCGAAGGATCAGGGCGTTTAGAAGAGTATTAACGACGAGCGCCCCGAGGACGAGTCCAACAACGAGTTTCCAATGCTCGGCCAACACATCGGGACGGATGAGCATGCCAACAGAAACGAAGAACACAGCCACAAGTAGGACCCGAAAGGGATCAAGTACTCTGTGAACCCAATCCGTCTCCTTCGCAGAGGCCACCACCAGTCCTGCTAAGAATGCCCCGAGTGCACTGGATAGCCCGAGAAAGGCACTAAGGGTCGCCATTCCAAAGCACAGCCCAAAGGCGGCGAAGACTTGTAATTCGTGGTCCTTTCGCAGAATGCCAGCCAGGGGAAGGCGAATCCGCAGGCCACGTGCAAGGGCGACCACCACCGCCATCGTCGCCACCGCGCCGATCCCCTGAAGTCCAAGATCGAGACTGGACGGTGCCTCACCACCGAGAAAGCCAATGGCGATCAACATTCCTACCACCGCCACATCTTGGACGAGGAGGACACCGACCGTGTCGCCACCAGCAGGCGTGGCCATCTCGTCGCTCGCCGTCAGCATAGAGAGGACGACCGCAGTACTACTTAAAGAAAGAATAAAACCGAACAGAATAGTTCGCGCCAACGGCCAATCCAGCCAGGTGCCAAGGCCTAGGACAATGAGAACGCTGAGGCCAATCTGGAACAAAGTTCCAAGCACTGAGATCCGCCAGCCGGTGATGAGTTTGTCGAGATCCACCTCCATTCCGGCAAAAAACAGCAGAAGGACGACACCGAACTCCCCCACACGGGCCACTGCTTCCTCCTCACCAAACAGGTCGATCCCCGCAGGCCCTAAGAAAATCCCAAGGACAAGGTAAGCAATGACGTGGGGCATTCGGAGTCGTGTTGCCAGAGCCCCTGCCCCCAGCGCGAGGGCTGCGCTCGCTACGAGCTTGGGGAGAAGAGGATCCATGTGCATACCCGATAGTAACTGTCTAGCAGACAAGATCAACGACTGTAGAGCCTCGTCGTGGCCGGAATGTGCGGGCCTTGACGCTGATCCAACTTGACTGGGAAGAACTAGCCTGTATTTAATTTATCAACTCTCTCACTCACTCTCAGAACATCATGAACTTCAAGTCCCGCCTCTTCAGCGTCCTAGCGGTAGTCAGCAGTTGCTGGCTCCTCCCATCATGTAGCAACAACAAAGTACCTCTGCTGACACATGCAGATGCAAATGGAGACTCCCGGGTCAGCGGAGCTGAATTTCGCAGCACCGTCCAAAACGGCGCTTTCGGTGCGATTGATGACGATGGGAATGGCCGAGTGACCATGAACGAGTGGATGGCGCACGAGGACATCCGCGACCCGAAGAAACGATTCGTCTCCCTCGACAAGGATCGTGACGGAGCTCTTACACTCTTGGAATTCTGTGGTGGCGCGAAGAAGAAAAGCACTCTCGATAATCTGTTCAGCACCTACGACGAGAATGACGACGGATTCCTCTCCCGGGATGAATTCTAGTCACTAGGGCGAACCTGATCGAAATCAAGACTATGAAAATCACTCAAAGCCACCAGTTGCTCACCGTGGCCATCATCGGAACGCTCTCCCTTTCGGGATGTGCGAACATGGACACCACCCAGCTCGATACGCTAATCGGTGCTGGCGGAGGTGCGGCCCTCGGGGCGGTGCTCGGAAACAACGTTAACGGGATATCAAAAAAGGAAGGAGCCGTCGCCGGTGCCCTCCTCGGAGGAGTTGCGGGGAATGTCCACGGACGCCAGCAACAGCAAATCCAAGGATTGCAGGGGCAAATAACCGCATCTCAGCAACGAGTCGTAACGCTCACCAACAGTAACGGTAGTACCACACCTGTCGTGCTTACCCAGACACCTCAAGGTTTCCAAGGACCTCGGGGCGAAACCTACGCCACTCTTCCCAGCTCCGCCCAGTTGAGATCCGCCTACGGGTTCTAGAAGGAGCGACCACTTCTCGTCATCCGACGTCTCACCCATCGAGGCGTCGGATGTTGAAGGATCAAAGGATTCGCGCTCGGCCCCGAGTCGCTCGCCGCCGTCCGCTTCCTGCTTGAAAGAGTTCAAGGCCGACATCCAAGTCGTCTTCTCGTAGCGCCTCGTAAACGCCCGATTCTCGTGGTTGTCTGCTTCTCGCCACGGAGTAATCTTCCCAGTGATTTCGTTCCTCGAACCCGGCCTCAGTCCCGCCCTATGAACTGCGGCAGTGCGATTCTTTGGGGCATTGGACTCGGCTCGAATCTCGGTGATTCAGAGCTTCTGCTCGCCGAGGCCCGAGCTCGTTTGGTCGCCGGTGCATTGGCGACGGATCTACGCAGTTCGCCTCTCTACCGCAGCACAGCAGTCGATTGCGCTCCCGGCACAGCCGATTTCGCCAATGCGGTAATCATCTTCGAGTCGGACATCGCTCCACCGAACCTTCTGGCCTTGGCCCTGCAGATCGAGATCGACTTGGGAAGACCTGCGGACCACGGCCATCATACTCCTCGAACCGTCGACATCGACTTGCTGTTTGGAGGTGACATTATACTTGATAGCGAGGACCTGACGCTCCCCCACCCTCGTGCTTACCTGCGGAGCTTCGTGCTCGCTCCACTCGCCGATCTCCTGCCAGATCTGGTGCTTCCAGCACAGGACAAGACGGTCGCCGATTTGCTTTCGGATCTCGATTCGGACGAACCAGCGCCGGTAAGGATCCAAGAAGACTGGTAGATCACCAATCCGCTCGCCCTTGATTCAGTAGGCGAGCAACGCCATACAGACAGGGTGAACTCCGGCGATTCTCCCATACAGCCCTGCAAGCCCAGCCCGCGAGATCTTTTCCTCGGTCGCAAGGCCGCTGGCGAGAAGATCACCTGCCTGACCGCCTACGACTTCCCCACCGCCAAGCTTCTCGACGAAGCCGGCATCGACGCCATCCTTGTCGGCGACTCGCTCGGCATGGTGGTCCTGGGCTACGAGGACACGACGTCGGTCACCATGGAGGAGATGCTCCACCACATCCGGGCCGTGGCGCGCGGAGTCGATAGGGCCACGGTCATTGGCGATCTGCCCTTCGGTAGTTACGAGACCCCAGGCCAAGCGGTGCAGAACTCCCGTCGCCTTGTCGAAGCCGGTGCAGATGCTGTCAAGCTCGAGGGCGGCATCGCGGTGCTTCCTCAGGTCCAGGCCATCATCGGGGATGGTATCCAGTTCGTCGGCCACGTCGGCATGTTGCCGCAGCACGTTCGCGAAGAAGGCGGCTACTCGAAGAAGGGCAAGACGGACGAAGGCGCGGCAGCCATCCTCGCCGATACTCAGGCCCTCGATGAAGCCGGTGCGGTCGCCATCGTCATGGAGAGTATGAAGCCGACCGTCGCCCGCGAGATCTCACAACAAATCAAGGCCGCGACCATCGGGATCGGAGCCAGTAAGTACTGCGACGGCCAAATCCTAGTGCTCCACGACCTGCTCGGTTCGTTCCCGTGGTTCTGCCCCAGCTTCGCCAAGCCGCGCGCCGATCTAGCAGGCGAGACCCTTCGCGCCGTCCGCGAATATTGCCAGGCCGTCCGTGAGACCGGCAATCCGAACCACGGGGTGTAGATCGTCGTCTACGATCTGGAGCGGCACCACGCCGTGTGGTGGGCAAGGGGCGGCCCGGGATGCCATCGACCGCTTCTTCCGCGAGCATAGGTGCCCCGGTTAGAAGTCGCGGGTAGAGGTCGCCTGCTGTGATATGAGCCCGACCATCGGGGCCACTCGGGAACACCTCCCCGAGGTGAAACTCGTGCTCGACCGCTTCCATGTAATCAAAAGGCGCTCAACGAGGCCGTTGATGAGGTATGCAAGGAGCCTCGCGCTACTTCTCGGCAGGTGCCTCACTGGTCTCCAGAACTCCAGCGGCCCAGAAGACTCCACGTGCCAGCAAGTCGATAAACACGGGGTCGCGGAAGGTGTCGTCGCTATGCCGTAGCTAGTGCCGAACACACGGGTGCCGCCTCTACCACCGAACTCGTTGGTCCAGATCACTGGGTGGTCCTTGCCGTCCTTCTCGCTCTTCGAGGTGGCCAAGACGGTGGCTGTGGGCCAGACCTTCTCGATGATGTAGAGCTCGTCGTTCGGGGTCACCCAGTCGGTGGGAAATCCCTTCATGGCCGGATGCTCAGTGTCGGTGACCTTGACCGCGTACTCGCTTTTGTGGTCGTGGCGCTTGCTGGTCACCCCCAAGAACTGGCGCCAGTCGTCGATCTCGGCATCGCGGTAGGTGTGCATGGCGCAGTGAATGACGACGGCGGGAACTCCTGCGCGGTGGACCTCGGTGATCTTGCGGATGTACTCGGGGTTGGTGGTCTTGGCGAAGCACTCGTTGTGAACGACGATGTCGATGTCCTCGGCCCAGTTCGGGTCGTCGTAGAATTCGATCTCGGCTGCGGTTCCATTGCCGCCTTCACGGATGACCTCCCACTCGATATTGCCGAGGTCCTCGATGCCGGTGGTCAAGGCGAGGCCTTGGAACAGGTAGTTGTGGCAGCAGCCTCCGGTGATCAGTAGGCCCTTAAGCTTCTCGCCATTGTAGAACTTTTTCTCGTCCTCTTGGGCGGTTGCGGCGAGCTGGCTGGTGAGCAGGAAAAGGCCGGCGGCTAGGGCGATGGAAAGTCTCATTGGAGTTCGGAAGCGGAGTTGTCCGGTTGTTCGAAGAATAGCTCAAGACCGCCTCCTCGATCAACATTGAATCGCCATCCTCTGTGTCGGAGAGTCTCCGGAGTGGCGAGATTCAGAGAAATTCTCGTAAGGAAAAGCCATCGAAATCCGTCTATACTCTACCATGATCAAGGTTTTCCCTTCCGCTATTCTTTCCATACTCGCTCTGGTTGCGGCCTTGGTTGGATGCGCTCCGCAAGCTACGGCCCAGGCAGAGAATTCGGAAAATGCCGCCCGTGCCGAGAAGGCAGGCATCCCAGTTCCCGATGAAGAGAATATTCCCGAAGATCTGAGCGTCGCTACGTTCGGAGCGGGTTGCTTCTGGTGTGTCGAAGAGCTCTTTATGCAGAAGAAAGGCGTCGTTGCAGCCCTTGCCGGATACATCGGAGGATCGAAAGAGACGGCGAACTACAAGGCGATCTGCACCGGCACAACCAAGCATACCGAAGTTATCCAAGTCTACTTCGATCCTGCAGTTGTCAGCTTCGCCGATCTGGTTCAGTTCTTCTGGAAGGCCCACGACCCGACCCAGCTCAATCGCCAGGGCAACGATGTCGGCTTTCAGTATCGCTCCGCCATCTTCTACCACGACGCAGACCAGAAGAGAATCGCAGAGGCTGGACGCGAGGCCTTCAATGGCTCAAACAAGTATGGTCGGCCCGCCGCAACCGTCATCGAGGAAGCTACAACGTTTTATCCTGCCGAGCCCTACCATCAGAACTACTACCGGCTCAATCCCGATAAAAGCTACATCCAGGGAGTGCTCGTGCCTAAGCTCCGCGAGCTGGGACTGACTGTCATCGAGTAGATCCTAGTATCCGTCCCACAACCACCGACCTCACGAACGACCATGAAGAAAGACAACCGCATCCTTCTCGCCCTTGCCGCCAGCCTTCTCCTCATTCCGAGTATCCAAGCCGAAGAGCCGGAGGCTGTGGAGAAGCCGACCTTCGACAAGGAGGCTGCCATCAAGAAACTGACTCCTCTCCAGTTCAAGGTGACCCAGCAAGAAGGCACCGAGAAGCCGTTCCAAAACGAGTTCTGGGATAATAAGGCCGAGGGGATCTACGTGGATATCGTCTCGGGTGAACCGTTGTTTTCTTCCACTCACAAGTTCAAGTCCGGCACTGGATGGCCGAGTTTCTTTCAACCCATCGTCAAAGAGCAGATTGTCGAGCATGAAGACGGCGCATTCGGCTGGAAGCGTGTCGAAGTCCGCTCGAAGGACGCCGATTCGCACTTAGGCCACGTCTTTAACGACGGTCCGGCTCCCACAGGTCTTCGCTACTGCATCAACTCCGCCGCGCTGCGCTTTATCCCGAAAGCCGACTTAGAGAAAGAAGGACTGGGCAAGTTGCTTTCGCTGTTTCAGGCGAACAAGTAGCTTGTAATTCTTTGTCTTTCGGAGCCTCGGCAAATTGGGAGGAGTGTCCAAGCTTCTGCCTATGTCTGCGCTTTCCCAAAATAGGGTTCGTTGGGGTATTCTCAGCACCGCCAAGATTGGCACCAAGCAAGTCATCCCCGCTATACAGAAGGGAGACTTCTGCGTGTCCCGCTTTCCATTCAGGCCCTCGAGGCCGGAAAGCACGTCCTCTGCGAGATGCCGATCGGACTGACTGCCGAACAAGGCCAACTCCTAGTCGACGCCGGCGCCGCCCACCCCGAACTGAAACTGGTGGAGGCCTTTATGTTCCGCCATCACCCGAAGTGGTTAAGGCCTTGCCTCCTTAATCCTCAACTTCGGCAACTACACCTCGACCTTCACTTGCTCGACCCGCCTTAAGGGCCTTAAGGACACCAGCCCCAGCCATCCGTTGCGCTAATCCTGCCGCGAGCCCTTCACACCACATCGCCGCCGATCCAGGAAATCCGGTCAATATCCGATTCAGACCACCAGCCTTGGGTCAAAGCGGAAGTCCCGCGCCTTGCCCACGTTCAAGATCGCTGCCTTCGGGTGCTCGGGATTGATCAGTAGGTTCCATTCCTCCGGCATGAGAACCGATGGCACCCAGAGCCCGAGAGAGCCACAAGCTTCGAGCCAATCGTCGCCGAAGCTCTGCGTGGTTTGCGTCGGAGGTTCGGCCTGCCAGTCCGTCGGCAATGCATTGACGCTAAGGCGTGCGCACAGCTCTTCTGGCACTTCCGCTTCAATCAGGCGGTAGCTCTTGGCTCGGCTTTCGGGGCTGGGTAGGTGCACCAATAGTTCCAAGGCAGCCAGTGCCCGTGAGCCTCCCAGATAGACACATCGACGCCCGGGAGAATTCCATCTGCCGCCGTAAAGCCGGGCCCCTTCCCCAGTGAAGGCACTGGATTGCCACTTTGGAGAGACCAGCCGGTAGACTTGACTAGAAGACGCCATGATCTAGGCGGCCAAGTAAGTGCTCTACTTCCCTAGCCCCGAACTCCGTGTCTGCATACGCTAGCGGAGCCTCTCCGGCGGTGCCGGGATTCGTGGCCTTCAGCCAGCTACGAGCTGCTTCTTCCGACTCCAGCACTTCGCTGGCCAGTCCGAATAGCCGGGCGAATCTGACAATGCGCTCACTCTCTGGGCTACCAAGTTTGCCGCTCCGCTTCCGGCGGTGGAGCGTCGCCGGAGAGATCCCAAGGAGCCTACCTAGTTCTTCTTCGGGAATCTGGAGAAGCCCGATCAGTGCCTCGAATTCCGCAAATAGAAGTCCATCGCGGATCCGCTTAACCAAGGGGAGCAACGGGCCGCTCTCTCGGATGGTCATCGAAGGCCCCTGCGTCGGCAGAAACGACAGAACCACGGCCTCCTCCTCTCCATGTCGATCCTTCATACGAGAGATTTACCACCATCTCATGAAGGGTTCAAGTCTTTTGATCGATAGAAGATCGTCTTTTGATAGATCGATTATTCCTCGTCGTCGGGCCCGATGCTATGCTCTTCAAGAAACGGAACCAGCTCGTCGACTCCGAAGTCGGCCAGCTTCAAGTCGTCACCGACAATCATCGACGGAGCCTTGGTCGTGTCGAAGATCTCCTTCATCTCAGCAAGCGCGTCGGAGTCGGCAGAGACATCGAAGGTTTGGTAGGTGAATTCTTCCTCGTCGAGGTAGGCGAGGACTTCTTGGCACCAGGGGCAACCTGGCTTGATATAGAGAATCATGAGATGAGAAATTAGAAAATTGAACGAAGAACTGAAGCGTAGGCCCTAAGTAGCCTATGTCGGGCCGATTGCCTACCTCGACTATGCGGCTTTCTACTTCGGAGCTTTCTTGGCTGGCTTGCGCTTCTCTTTCCAACCATCGGGATCGCCACTCGGGTAACCCATGCGGCGCTGGACTCCGTCGTTGTCGCTTTGAGGCCTCAGAGCGGGAACATCAGCGACGTAGCGGCGATGTCGGCGTAGCGGGTCAAAGCCGCCTTGTTCACCAGGCCGCGGTCGATCTGGGAGTTGAAGTTTGAAGTCCTCCTTTCCGATCAGAGCGACGAAGTAGCCGTGCATCTGAATCGCCTAGTAGAAGGTCGGCGACCCGAGCAGACCGGCGCACTCGAGAAGGCCTGGTCGAAGGTAAGGCCCTGTGCTGCCATCGCCTCGATGTGCGGGGTCTTGGCACCACCGGGAAAGAAATGGTCCAAATAGCGGATCGAATTGTCCTCGCTGACCATCCAGACGAAATTCGGCCGATCAGCGGCGCGAGCGGTCGTCAGGTAGCCGAGGGCGAGAACAACGAGGAGGGCGGAAAAGTGATGGGGCTTCATCATGCTGAGGTGGATACGGAAGACCGGCGCACAATTTCGTCTCGTCCTGCAAATCTGAGATTGCATCCCCGTCCGGTGTCCCGACTTTGCGCGGTGACCGATTCCCGTCCCGCTCTCGACAGCCAGATCTCTAAGGCAGCAGTCCTTATCGAGGCCTTGCCCTACATGCAGGCATTTCGAGGGCAGACCTTCCTCATCAAAGTCGGTGGCAGTGCAATGGACGACCAGCAGCTGGTGAAGAATCTACTGCGCGACATCGTCTTTCTCGAAGCCGTCGGCATCAGTCCAGTTGTGGTCCACGGCGGTGGCAAGGCCATCTCTGCGGCCATGGCGGAAGCCGGTCTCGAGCCCGAGTTCGTCGGCGGATTGCGGGTCACCAGCGAGAAGGCCATCTCGATTGTCGAGGAGACCTTGTCCAAGGTCATCAACCCCGGCATCGTCGACGCCATCAACTCCCACGGCGGCAGGGCCCTCGGCATTCCCGGCCATGAAGTGTTCCGCGCCGAGCGCCTGATGGGCGAAGACCCCGACACCGGCGAGGCCGTCGATCTCGGATTCGTCGGCAAGGTCCGCTACTCCGAACCGAATGCCATTCTCGACGCTCTGAGCCAGGACACCGTGCCGGTTGTCTCTCCCGTGGCCAAGGACGTGGCGTCCGGAGATCACCTCAACGTCAACGCCGACCTCGCCGCCAGTGCCCTCGCCTGCCACCTGCGCGCGGCCAAGCTGATCTACCTCAGTGATGTCGCCGGTGTGCTACGGGACAAGGACGACCCGACGACCCTTATCTCCAGTATCACCGACAAGGAAACCGAGACCTTGATCAACGAAGGCATCGTTGCCGGCGGCATGATTCCCAAGGTCCGCTCGGCCGCCGAGGCGTTGCATCAGGGAGTCGGCAAGGTCCACCTCATTGACGGCAGAGTGCCCCATTCGTTGATCCTTGAGGTGTTTACCGACTCAGGCATTGGCACGGAAATCTTCGTAGATTCATAGTCGCCATGCAGGACTTTCTTGTTCACTCCCTAGTCGCCTCGGTCGTCCTGACGATCTTGGCCAACCTCATTCCACGGCTTTTCCCCAAGGCCACGCAAAAGGCCGAGCGTCAGGTGCACGAGAAGATGAAGGAGGCCTTCGAAGAGCGCGAAGACGGCACCCGTCCCAAGGTCCGGGTATTCTTTCCGTGGAAGACGATGATCGTTGTTTCCATCGTGCTGACCGTCTTGCTCAATTTGATCGGGCTACTCGTGCATCGGTAGCTATTGGGTTTACTGACATGGGGCTCTTCCTAACCGAAGCGCCCCCGGATCGCGACGGAGCGACGATCTCTATCGCGTCTGCAGAAGTCGATGAGCTTCTGGTCGAGATCACCGGTGACTTACACCGACACAGCGACGACAACAACTGCCGACACCAGAAAGTTCTTCCGCGTCAAGGAAGTTATCCCAGCCAACGGCCCACTCCAAAGCGGCGACATCCTGACCATCAACCAGATTTGGTCCGAGGAACCCGGCGGCTACGACCGCACCGCTCTGTTCCAAGTCTCCGCCTCGGGAACCGGACCGTTTCCGGTCGTCCTCATACTGCACGGAAGCGGCGGCAACACCGGCTTTATCAATAGCCTCGGGAACCAAATCAACAGCATCATCCGAATCGCCCCCGTCGCCCCCCAGGGATATGGCAACCAATAGAACATGGAACGTCGACCTTCGGTGCCTTTAGCTTCTTCGCCAATAAGGCGCAGACGGAAATCGCCATGCCCGACCCCAAGCTTCTGGATAAGATCTGGACCAGATTTCCCCTTGCACCGCACACACTTTTCTCTATATAAGTGTTCAAGTGAGTAGTTTTACCAATAGCACGCCAAACGAGGTCTTGAAAGAGGCCTTTGGATTTCCGGCATTTAGAGATGGTCAGGAAGCGGTGGTCGATTGCCTGGTGGCCGGGAGGTCGTCGCTGGCAGTGTTTCCGACCGGAGCCGGGAAGAGTCTGTGCTATCAGCTTCCGGCGCTTATGCTCGACGGCGTGACCTTGGTGGTGTCGCCACTGATCGCGCTGATGGAGGACCAGGTCGGGGCCTTACAGGCGCGGGGGATCAAGGCAGAGCGGCTCGACTCGACCAAGACGTTTGAGGAAATTCGAGGGATCTACCGCAGTGCCCGTTCAGGCGAACTAAAGCTACTCTATGTCGCGCCGGAGCGGCTGGCGAACGAGGGCTTCTTGCGCTTTCTACGTAGCATCAAGATCTCCTTATTAGCCATCGACGAGGCGCACTGTCTGTCCGAATGGGGCCACAATTTTCGACCGGATTATCTGAAGCTTCCCCAATTCTCCCGGGACTTCGCCATTGATCGAATCCTCTGCCTCACCGCCACCGCGACACCGAAGGTCGCCGACGATATCCGCGATTCGTTCGGCATCACTCAGGTCGATCAGATCCAGACAAGTTTCCGCCGGCCGAACCTACACCTGCACGTCACCCCGTGTGTGTCGGAGGTGCGCAAGCCACACCTCTTGGAGCGATTGCGCGAGCGCGCTGGTCAAAGCGCCATCGTCTACGTTACTAAGCAGGAGACGGCGGAAAATGTCGCGACCTACTTAGCCAAGGAAGGGCTGTCCGCCCGGGCCTACCACGCTGGCTTACCAGCCGAAGTCCGGACCGAGGTGCAGAACCAGTTTATGGGCGGCGACGTCGATACCGTGGTCGCCACGATCGCGTTCGGCATGGGCATCGACAAGGCGGACATCCGTGCGGTGTTCCACTACAACCTGCCGAAGAGCATCGAGAACTACGTGCAGGAGATCGGCCGGGCCGGACGCGACGGTGAGGTCTCGCACTGTGAAATGCTTGCCTGCGAGGACGACCGCATCGTTTTGGAGAACTTCATCTACGGCGATACACCTTCGCCTCAAGCCATTACCAATACCCTCGACCACCTGCTTCGTCAGGGCGAGACCTTCTCGATCTCTCGCTATGACTTAGCGCTGACCTGCGACCTACGGCCGACGGTGTTGGCAACACTGTTGACCTATCTCGAGATCGAAGGCGCAATGTTTCAGACCGGGCCGTTTTACTCGGGCTACAAGATCCAGAAGCTCCGTGAGCTCGACCGGATTCTCGCCGGGCACTCGGAAGAGCGGCAGGAGTTTCTACGCAAGATCTTCTCCTCGGGCAAAGAAGGCTGGAAGTGGCAGTCGATGGATGCCGAAGAGTGTGCAGCCGACATCGGCTGCGACCGGTCCCGAGTGGTCAAGGCAATCGGCTGGATGGAAGAGCACGGCGATATCCACACCAAGCCAGCCGGGCTTCGGCACGGATACAAGTTGGGGGAGGGAATTTCGGGGGCGGACGCGCCACGGATTTCCGAGCGCCTGCAGGTATTGTTCGCTCGGAGGGAGGTGCAGGACATCGCCCGCATTCAGTCGATCCTCGACTTCGCGACCAACGATGGCTGCCTGTCCTGTGAACTAATCGCCTACTTCGGCGAAGACCCCGGCGCGCCCTGTGGCACCTGTGTTGCTTGTACCGATGACAATCACCCGCGCCCGCTGACCGGGAACTTTCCGACAGAACTCGATACCGAGGCTGCTGGCGTCGTCTCTGAAATGGCCGCCGAAGGCCAGGTCGCGCTCGGCACACCACGGCAGCTCGCACGATTCCTATCAGGGATCAGCAGCCCCGCCGCCCGGCGAGCGAGGTTGCAGCAACACGATCACTTCGGTGCATTGGAAGAGTATCCATTTCAAGCCGTCCTCGAAGCGGCAGAGACACAGATTCTTGTAGGCTAAAAACCGAGCATGAAGAACACGAATCTGGCCGGGTTGGTTCGCTGTTTTACGGTCATCGACTTGGTTCCTCCAGCGCGCTGCCGGTGGTGGAGCACGCCGACCTAAACGCCGTTCCACTTCTCACCGTTGACCTCCTTGCCCTCGCGGCCGATGTGGGTGTCGACTCCGGGGGCGGCGATCAGGTCGCCCTCGTAGGTGGCATCGATCATTGATCGAGAAAAATGGCACCAAAATTTCTTGGCCCTGAGCGTTCGGATCACGGTGATTCGTCCGTCTTCCACGGTCACGCCGTTGCCGGTGCCGCGATCAAAGCTCTTCGTCGCGGGACACGTCGATCTTGTTCTCGAAAACGGCCGCTCCGGTTTCCCAGAACGGCCGTCTCAAAGATTTGTGGTTCCAGCCCTACGTAGCGGGGAATTTGACCCACTTCTGGTCGCTGTTCGATGACTCCACGCAGGCCTTGATGAAGGCCATGCCAGCGACTCCATCATCCACGGTCGGGTAGTCATAACCGCCTTCGGGCGCAGGCTTGCCGTCGATCTGGTCGGTGATGGCCTGGGTGATGGCGAGGTAGACGTTGGCGAATGCCTCGATGAAACCCTCGGGGTGAGCGAACGGCGTCCGGGTGTAGCCGTTGCCCGAAGCCGCTTCGCTAATGTAGTCGTTGCCGCGGCGGTAGGTTTTGCGCGGGGCATTGGCGTATTTGACGACCAGATCGTTGGGGTCCTCTTGGTGCCACTCGAGCGATGCCTTGGTGCCGTAGACGCGGATGTTGAGCTCGTTCTCGTCGCCATTCGAGATCTGCGAGGCGTGAATGATACCCTTGGCTCCGCCTTCGAAGCGGACCAAGTTGTTGCCGTCGTCATCGAGCTCGCGGCCCGGGATGAAGGCAGTCAGGTCAGAGCAGATTTCGTCGATCTCTAGCCCGGTGATGTAGTGCACTAGGTTATGGGCGTGGGTGCCGATGTCGCCCATGCAGTTCGAGATCCCAGCCTTTGCCGGGTCGGAACGCCAGTTACTGATCTTGCCCTGGCCTTCGCCTTCGACATCGCCGACGGCGTAGCCTTGGGGATACTCAGCGACGATCTTGAGGATGCGTCCTAGTTCGCCATCGGCGACCATGCGTCTGGCTTCCTTGACCATCGGGTAACCGGTGTAGTTGTGGGTCAGACCGAAGATCTTGCCGCTGTTGTTGACGATGTCGCGGAGCTCGAGTGCTTCTTCGTAGGTCAAGGTCATCGGCTTGTCGCAAATGACGTTGATCCCGGCTTCGATAAACGTCTTGGCGACATCGAAGTGCAGGAAGTTCTGCACAACGATGGAGACGAAGTCGATCCGCTCGCCTTCGGGAAGGGCGGCTTCCTTCTCCGCCATCTCGGCGTAGCTGGTGTAGACGCGGGACGAGTCGAGAAAGAAGTCTTCGCCTGAGAGCTTGGATTTTTCTGGATCGGAGGAGAAGCAACCGGCGACGAGTTCGATCTTGCCGTCGAGGTTCGCCGCCATGCGGTGGACTTGACCGATGAAGGCGCCTCGGCCTCCGCCGACCATGCCCATTTTGAGTTTTCTATTCATGCCTGTGGTAAAATTGGAACTGGATGTTCGAAACCTGAAGTTGGTTCACTAGGAGATCGCAACAGGTGCGCCAGTCTTAGCTGACTCATAAAGAGCATCGATGACTCTCATCAGGGTGAGGGCCTGATCTGGGGTGTTGAGGGGCTCCTCGGTGCCTTCGATGGATGCGATGAAGTTCTGGGCCGAGCGGCTTCGTCCCATGTCTTCACAAAATTCGACTTCGATGGTCTTGTCGACCGACTTGCCGTCTTCTTGGACGTAGAGTTCACAGGTGTCGATGGCGCTCTCGTCGATGCCGTCTTCGCCGAACAGGCGCTCGACTTTACCGCCGGCACCGGTGCCCTGAAAGACCACGGAGACTTCCTCACGCTTGACCATTTCGGCCCAGGAGAATTGCATGGTGAGGACTTGGCCGGTCTCGAAGGTGACGAATCCGTGGGCGGCTGCCTCGACGTCGGTGACGCCATCGGCATTGTCAGGAATCCCCCATGGACCTTTGAAGTCGGGGTTGGTGATGAAGTCGTTGAAGGTCTGGCCGATGACGTGGGTCGGCTTGGGATAGCCGAGAAAATACATGGCGAGATCGACCATATGCAGGAGGTCGATGACCGGACCACCACCAGAGAGAGCTTTGTTGGTGAACCAACCGCCGATGCCAGGGATGCCGGTGCGCCGGACCCACTTGGCCTGGGCGGAGTTGATCGTGCCGGCGGTGCCATCGTCGATGAAGCCCTTCATGGCGAACGACTCGGGGCGGGCGCGGTTGTTGAAGTTGAACATCAAAAGCTTACCGGAGTTCTTCTGGGCTTCGATCATCTCAACGACTTCAGCGGCGCTCAAGGCGGGAGGCTTTTCGCAGAAGACGTGCTTGCCAGCTTCGAGGACCTGGATGCAAAGCGGTGCGTGGAACTTGTTCGGGACGATGATCGATACAGCGTCGATGTCGGCTTCGGCGAGCATTTTGGCGACGTCTCCGTAGACGTTGGGAATGCCATTGGCGTCAGCGACTTTCTGGGCAGCTTCAGCGTTGACGTCTGCGAGCGCGACGATTTCAGCTCCGCCGTTTTTGAAGCCTTCGATATGGTAGTTGACCATGCCGCCAGCGCCGATAATTCCTACTTTGGTTGCCATCTTGATTTGTGTGTGAGTCGAGAGTGTCCGATCTTTTTAGCTAGGTCGATTCCGAGTCCGCAGGTTACTTGTAGGGGACGAGGTGGGTCAAGGACTTAGCTGTTCGAACTCGTCATGCGGATCGTCGGCGATGACGAGCGGGCACCTAGAAAAGGCGGATGGGCTCTAGCCTTCGCAACCTGATCTCGCTTACCGGCTGAAATAGGATAGCCTATGCACTCAACGATAGCACAAAGTCCGTCCGCAGTCCGCACGCGCGCAGCCTGTGTGCTCGGAAGCCTTGAAGATGCTATGCTACCCAGCAGGCGATGATCTCTTGGCTCAGTTAAACTCCGAACGCGATTCGAATCTTTAGACGGCACTACCCGGCTATCGGATCCAAACAAGCACTACACGCAGGCTGACGAGAAAATCTCCATAGCCACGATCTTGTGTATTCTCACCAAAGAATCGCCGGGTGGAAGCTACTACAGCTTCGTTACCCACTGGCTCACCCCACCAGCCACCGACGTTCCCCCCCTTCAGCCCTGAGCTGCTGAAGAGACATTGGAATCGCCGTTGGATTGGATGGCTGTCACTTCCCTAGAAACGGTGGTCGGCGTGGAGGAAGCGATTCCGGCGCTAGAAGCACTCTTGATCGAACCCGAAGCGAAATGTTGGATAAAATTCCACGTTTCGAGGGTCATCGAAGCTCTCCAAGAAAACGTCGAGAAGAAACAGTAATTCTCCCGCCAGCGATGAAGACACAATTCTGTAGCAACGCTGGGTGCGCGTTGGTAGGAAGTGGCCGGGGGAAGCAATACCCGCATTTGCGGGCCACTCGCAGAGCCTATTTAGCGGCTGCGCGAGCCTTCTTGATGAGGCTCTTGACGGTGTCCGAAGCACGAGCACCATTACCGATCCACTTATCGGCTTTCTCAAGATCGACGGATGATTCATCCTCGACCATGGGATTGTAGTTACCGATCACCTCAATGTAGCGGCCATCACGGCTGAAACGCTGATCTGCGGCGACGATGTGGTAAAACGGGCGATCCTTGGATCCTGCCCTGCGGAGTCTGAGTGCTACTGCCATCTAAGTAGAAAGGTTGATTCTCGCCCGATTAGGCGAGGGCAGAGAAGATACCCACTGGGGAGGAGAATCAAGCCGTTATTTAAAGGGTTTCGCCCTGAGTTCAGGGCTTACGCATGAGAAACGAGAGGGATTATAGATAGTAGGGAAAATCGGAACGCGGGATCGAGGGCGGCCAAC
>ENA-ORXR01002231-ORXR01002231.1-marine-metagenome-genome-assembly--contig:-NODE-2231-length-18797-cov-9.143857_pt1 | contig 18797 bp, 10 predicted proteins | sample MGYA00237866_ERZ511479 | MGnify/ENA metagenome assembly ERZ511479 | reverse complement strand
AATGAGTGAATGAGTGAATGAGTGAATGAGTGAATGAGTGAATGAGTGAATGAGTGAATGAGTGAATGAGTGAATGAATGAATGAATGAATGAATGAATGAATGAGTGAATGAATGAATGAATGAGTGAATGAGTGAATGAATTTTTGAATGAGTGAATTTTTGAATGAGTGAATCATGGATATTCATTCATTCACAATTCACAATTCACTCATTAGAAAATTCACTCATTCAAAAATTCACTCATTAATCATAACTATCTAATTAATAAAATACTTCCTGTTATTTCTTCGGAATCGTTATTACCTGTCTGAATGACAATCAAATACGTATAATTTTCTTGTGCTTGTTGTTCACCCCTGAATGTACCGTCCCAACGCATCGAAGCATTGTTATGTACCAACTCTCCCCAACGATTAAACACCTTAAAGCCAATGACTTCGGCAGAGCCATACAACACCGGATAAAAGGTATCGTTCAGGTCGTCTCCATTCGGTGAAAAGGCATTTGGAATCTCCCAACGGCTACGGTCTTCCACCGTAATGCGTACCTCATCCGTCACTTTACATCCATTCAAATCAGCAGTGACCGTATAAGTGAAAGTTCCAGCTTCATTTGCAATAAAAGTCACCTCCGCACCACCGCCTAAATTGCCATCTTCGCCTACCCATGTGTAGATATAATCTGCATTGTCAGGCTCTACATTCAAGTCGAAAGAACTACCCAAATCAACCGTCATATCTTCGCCTCCATCTATCATAAATTCAGGCGTGACGGTCAACGTAATTTCACCAATACCTGTACAGCCGTCATCGTCTGTTACGGTAACAAAATAAGTTCCTGCTGTGTTGGTCGTGACTGTGGCGGTCTCTTGACCGCTTGACCATTCGTAAGAAGCGTACTGACCAGCATTTAATGTAATATTTTCATCAAAACAAAAATCCGTTGGTCCGTCTGTTATAATCTGCGGAATAGGTCCCATCGTTGCTGAGATTTCTATTTGCTCGGTCGTTTGACAGCCCAATGCGTCCTCCACAAGTACCTCATAAGTTCCAGCTGCAAGATTAGTGAATGTATTATCATTTTGAAAAGTATTGCCATTGTCAACACTATATTGATAATCGGGTGTGCCGCCTGTTGCCGTAATTTCAATCATGCCATCAGTACTGCCACAGGTGGCAGGCATTGATATGATATTTAAGGTCGGCGCACCTGCCGAAATCAAGGTCACAGACTCTTGCATTTGACAACCATTTACATCTTCGACCAACACATTATAAGTACCGGGTGGAAGACCGGAAAAGACATTGCCACTTTGGAAATTTGCACCTCCATCAATACTATATTGGTAAGGACTTGTGCCACCTTCCGCATTGACGGTTATTTCGCCATTTTCACCATCACATATCGAATTATTTAAATTGACCATGCTAATATTCACCGCCCCATTATCCATAAGTGTTATTTGCATATAGCTGTCACAAGCATTGGCATCTCTCACTACAATGTCATACGTTCCACCAGCTAAGTCATTGAATATCATGCTATTCTGAAAGGTCGCACCATTGTCAATACTGTATTCATAACCCGCCATACCGCCCGTAGCCGTGATGGTGATACTACCATTATTTTCTCCGCAAGAAGGATCGACGGTACTCACATCTGAGATTTCAGGCGCACCGATACCGTTGACCGAAATTTGCATAGTGACCTGACAACCCGTAAAATCTTCAACAATCACATCGTACATACCACCCGATATATTTTCAAAAATATTACTACCTTGAAACGCATTACCACCGTCGATACTATATTGATAATTGGGTGTACCGCCTTCGGCGAAAATGGTAATCGTACCTAAGTTTTCATCGCAAGGTGTATCCTCTATTTGAATGTCGGTAATTTGGGGGTTATCGTATTCTGTGAGTGTCACCATTTCAATGCCGACACAGCCATTTACATCTTTAATAATGATATTATATGTACCTGCGTCTAAGTCCGTAAATAAAGCCGATGACGAGTAGTTCGCGCCATTATCAATACTAAATTCGTAAGGAGGCGTACCGCCGTTGACAAATATCTGAATCGCACCATCCGACACATCACAAGTCGTGGGATCGGTGGCATCCATATCTCCGATAATGATAGGTCCGGTCGTGATAATGTTGGTTATTACTTCGGTCACGCATCCTGCTGCATCTTCTACCGTCACGGTGTATGTAGCTGGACTAAGGTTGAAAAATGTCGATTCAGGTTGGAAATTCACGCCGTCAATACTGTACGAATAAGGGGCTGTTCCATTCGTCGGATTCAGGTTGATGACACCATTCGTATCACCGCAAGTGGCGGGCGTGACATCAAGATTTGGCTCAGGCGCACCCGCTTGCGTGAGGGTCAACATTGTGGTAAAACGACAACCGATAAAATCAACAATAACAATATCATAAGTACCTGCGGGGAGATTTTCAAAAGTATTTGACCCTTGAAAAGTTAGTCCGTCATCAATACTATATTCAAAATTGGGCGTGCCTGTTCGTACATACAATTCAATTACACCATTGTCCATTCCACACATCGGATTGGCAACAAACATACTATCTAATGAAGGCGACGCAGGTTCAGTCAAATTGACAATTAATGTATCTGCACAGCCCTCCGAATCCGCTACGATAACAGGATAAGTACCTGCCCCAAATCCGGTAAAGATGGGCGAAGTTTGATAGTTCAAACCGTTATTATTACTGTATTGCAAGGGCGGTACACCGCCGCTTGATTCTATTAAAATAGAGCCATCTTGTGTACCACAAAAACTCGCATTTTCAACAATAACATCATCAAATGAAGGTCCGGTAGAAGCAGCTATCGTAAGTGATTCGCTTGCTGTACAACCTACCGCATCTCGTACAACTATCGCATAATCACCACCTACTAAATCCGAAAAAGTATTTTCACTCTGATAAGTCGCACCATCGTCGATACTATATTCATAATTTTGCACACCTCCGGTTACTTCTATGATTATCAATCCATTAGCATCGCCACAAGTGGTGACGAGATTAGAACTTGCAGTAGTGATTTGTGGCGTATTAGATTCCAAAATAGTAACCGTATTGGTTGCCTCACATTGTGTGGCATCCCTTACACAAATACTGTATTCACCTGCGGGTAAGTCCGTAAAAGTAGGTGAATTTTGGAAAGTCATACAGTTGTCGATACTGTATTGATAAGGTTCGTCACCTTCCGAAGCCATGAGGGTAATCGCGCCATTGCTACCGTCGCAAGAGGTCTCATCTACATTGGCAGTGAGCATCGGCATCGGAGCATTATCGACTATGGCTTGCGTGCTGACCACACAGCCCTCGGCATCTTGTACAACAACGGTGTAATTCCCCGCCGAAACTCCCGTAAATACATCTTCCATTTGAGAAGTCGCACCTCCGATGCTATATTCAAACGGCGGTGTGCCACCTGTCACTTCTACGTTTATCGTACCTGTGATTCCACCACAATTTTCGGGCGTAGCTATCACATTCACATCAAATGAACCCATCGCATTTATCATCACCGAAGCGGTCTGTGTACAGATATTTCCATTTGAATCGGAGAGCGTGACCGTCACGTCATGGCTACCTCCAGATAAGCCAACAGCAATAGCGGTGCTTTGTCCATCATCCCATTCGTAAGTAAGGTCAAAATCTCCTTCAGGTTGGCTGACTATCACAACGCTTGCCTCTGTATTGGCGGCACATGTGCCACTTGTATCTTGTTCGATATTTATAATAAAATCATTTAATACCATAATTTCGGCGGAAGCCGTACCTGTACAACCAGAAGCATCTGTGACGAAAAGGTTGTATGTGCCTTCCGGTAAATTAGATGGATTTTGAATGGTAGAATCAACAGGCGTATCCCAGTTGAAAGCATAAGGAGCTACACCTCCACTGACATCGGTAAGGAGTGTTCCTACATCTGTCAAACAACTAATATTAATAGATTCGATTTGTATATCCAATTCAGAAATAATAACTTCTATACTATCTTCAAATGTACAATCACCGATGATACCGGATACGTTGTAAGTCGTACTTTCGGTGGGAATGACCGTAACTAAAGCTGTTCCAGCTCCGGTTGACCACTGGTAACTTACCGCGCCATTTGCTTTGATTTGAATGGTGTCATTTTCGCATAATGTAATTGGGCTTTCTGGTAAGAAAGTTATCTCTGCATCATCGCGTATATTTATGACCGTTGAGTCTATTCGGACATTACCACATTCTAATAAAGTAGTAATGTAAACGATGAGTTCTTCCGCACCTTCGTCCATGTTGTCAACAACAGGCACGACAGGAACGGTAATTTCGGTTTCTCCGGGAGCAAAAATAAGTGAGTCGGGAATCTCGGCAAAGTCAACACCATTAGTTGCTGTACCCGTAACATCTAAGTAAACGATAGTGGCATCAGGTTCAGGTGCAGACAGCGATACGGTGAAAGCACCATCTGAACATCCTTCAATCGCCAAATCAACATTCGGACTGAATTCGTACCTCGGCGGTGAAATAGAGGCTATACCAGTGGACAGACTTTGTGCCTCAATAAAGACACCTGAATCGAAAGCCCCATCACCAACATCGGCAATAGCGAGTTTGATATGATAGGTTTCACAAGGGGTGACCTGCGCGCTTGCCGTAAAAATACTCGTGAAAGCATCGTATTCGACACATAGCCCGCCTTCATTGGTGATATAGTATGAGTTGTTTGTAACAGCATTAATATTAACAATAGAAACAGGTGTATTCGTGCCGGGAATTAGAGCGATATTTTCTGCGCCGTTGAATGGTCCTGATATACCCGGTCCGCTAATGAAAAACCCAAAAACATCATTGTACATGGTAGGTGAGGGCGGTGCAAATTCAGGATATTCTTCGGAGCCGAAGGAGTAATTGAAGGACAATATATCAGTAGAAGCATAAATATCAAATTCTAATACACAAGCATCTTGTGTAATGTAAGTCAGACTATCCAACACCAACAAACTATCTAAATCGGCATCGCCCACCGCACCAATATTTAAACCCGCGTTACCCATTCCATCTGGTCCTTCGGCAGCTGTGGCAGAGCCATTGGTGAGAATAATACCGCTTTCCATGCCGAGATTACATTCGCCATTGGTCTGAAAAGTACCGAAGGCACCATTCGGGCAATTTAGTGTCACATTGGAAATAATAACGCCATCGGCGGCAATAATACTTCCCATTTCATCGGCAGATACATCCGTAAAAACATCTATCGGAATATCAAGCGTACAAGAATCCGTCGAACATTGCCAGCTAATATCCCAACCACCGGAGGTCACAAAAGTATTTGACTCAAAGGCAATCGTGAAGCAACTGCTTGGTGTTTGCAGTTCAACATTAGCACCTGTGAGGAAATATCGTCCAAGTACATCGCCCGTCGTATCCGGTCCGTCATATAATGTTAGCACATCACCATCAGCAGGTAAATCATAAGTATTAATATTAATAATGATACATAAATTAGGCTCGTCAGGGCATACACTGAAATCCCAATCTTCATTATTTAAGTAATTGCCACTCGGACCGCCACTATCGTAAAATGTACCGGAACAATCTGTCAAATCAGGAAAATCTAAATCTGTTCCATCGGGCGGACAGGCATCTTGTGTACATTGCCACGTAGCTTCCCAACCAGCTTTTGTCACCATATCATCAGACATAAATTCAACGGTAAAACAACCTTCATTGTGAAAAGTCGCATCCATACCGATACCGCTCAAAGTTGCTAGCAACATACCGTCCGTTCCCGAACCTTCATAGACATTAAGTTGGTCCCAAAGAGAACTTTCTACATCATATTCTAGAAAAGTTAGTTCGAGACAAGTATATGCCGAATCGGGACATATAATGTAGGTTTCCATTTCATCATTGGCATATTCGCCATCCGGTCCGCCACTGTCGTAAAATGTACCGGAGCAAGTAATAAAATCCGGCGGAGGCGGAGGGCATCCACCTTGCGTACACTCCCATGTCAGTTCAAACCCGTCTCTAAACATACCACCATCCGATGTAAAACCAATCGTGATACAGCCCGTTGTTTCTACGGTTACAAATTCTTGATTGCCCATGCTTTCTCCATCAATACTCTCTACGAGATTATTCGGGTCAGCAGTAGATCCATCATAAATGGAGAGGTTGTCAAATATCGGTTCAATGTCATAACTGGCTACCGTAACAGCGATACAATCATGCGGATTACTCGGGCAAATCGTGTAAGCAAAATTTTCAAAAGCACCATATTGTCCGTTCGGTCCGCCACTGTCATATAGAAGACCTGTACATTCATTTGTCGTGATATTCGTGATGACATTCGAGTTAAACTCGTCGATACACAATTGAAAATCACCGTCACTTCCGGTTGTTGCTGCATTGATACGAAGGTAGTAAGTCTCAGAAGGGTCAAGTGCCAACAAATCCAGCGACGCGCTATTTTCATCAACGGCTCCTTGTGCACAAGCGAGTTCGGCAAAGGCAGCACAACTACCGCGATAAACAGCGATTTGTGGTTGCTGCATTGTCGCACCGTTCACTGTTATTGTTAGGTCAATAATCGTAGAAGTCGTGGAAAATACAAACCATACATCATTTTGGTCGCCATCCCACGTGGGCGAACATTGCGCGGGTGTACCGTAGCCCGTACTCGTGGTGGCATCTGTGGTCGTAAATTCATCAACACCGGAACAATAACCCTCTATGCTCGGAACAGTAATGGCATTGGTGCAGTCATCATTGGCAGGTTGCGCCATCAGTACAGCCACGAAACCAAGTAGTAGTAAGGTGAAAAAGAATCTCATATTCGACTTTTTAAGTGGGAAAGACGACGCTCATTGTGTATTATTGGAATGTAAAAGGATATAATGTGAATGTGATTTTTCAACTATTTAAACAGTTGATCGTTAGATTTTTAGTGTAAAAAAGTACTTTAAACAAAATCTATTTCATCTCCTTTCGATACTTTTACATTCCTCACTACTCATAATCAATTCACGTAGTCCGACCTACTTGATTTATTCTTAACAGACAATGGGTATTTTTATTTTTTGTAGGAAAAAACAAAAATTTGGGACGCTAAAATTAGCGTTTTTTAACGGTTTGAAAGGTATTTTAATGAGGTTTTTTATATCGGCTTCATTCTCCCTTGAAAAATTCACATCCATATACTACGCTTCAAAGTTTTTACTTTTGACTTTTTCTTAATTCTTCAAATTTATCTTGTAATCTCAACGCAGGTTCATAATTAGAATTTTGCCTTAGCGATTCCTGTAATTTCTTAATTGCCGTTTGTCCGTCTTTGGTGACGAGATAGGCTTTTTTAGCTTCAAAATAAGAAGCAATCGCGCCTTTATTTTGTTGCTTCGCCAATTGGATGCCCATGTCCAGAGCTTGTGGAATAGCTCCATTATGTTTGTCGTGCAGCTCTATATATTCAAGAGCTTTAGCGGGATTATTTTTTGCCTCAATTTGTGCAAGTATAAAGTAAGCAAAATTATATTTATAATTCGTAGCAATCGCTTTTTCAAAAGTTGTTTTAGCATTTTGATAATCCCCTTTGGAAGCATAAAGACTGCCCAACATTCCAAGCACGGTAGTATGTTCAGGATTGATTTCCAATGCTTTAGAGAGCGCGTTTTGTGCTTTATCATTCTCGCCTATCGCACGATAAGAGTCCGATAAGGTCATCCATGCCCCTTCGTTTTTCGGGTCGAGTGACACGGCTTTTTCGTAACGATTAATCGCTTCTGTCCAGTTTTTTTCTTTCTTTGCCAAATAGCCTTTATACGCATCATCACTCTTCCGTTTGGTGACTGCGCCTATGGTTGTATTGCCCACTTTTTCAGCATAAATAACATCATTGGGGGGCCAAGCATTTTCGATATAACTTCTATCAATGTGGCGAGAATACCAAAGTCCATATTCCCACGGACGTTCTTGCCTGTCGTGATAGCGCACATAATAAACTTTCAAATTCGGAATACGGCGCATCAAATAATGCACAACGGGTTCACCACAGTTTGTACCGAAAATCACCTCCGGTATTTGCGCTTTGATTTCTTCGGCTGATTTACCTGCTTGTACGGCTTCCCAACCTTGCTTGGCTTCCGGTATATTTTCTATCACCCAATCGCTCAAACCCTTCATAGAAGTCATCCAATAATCCGTTTCATATTTGCCGAAGGCATTGTCTATTCCACCGAATATTTCATTAAAATAAACCGATTGATATGGGTGGTTTTTTACCATAAAAATAGCCGGTAATGCCAGTAATATTCCCAAAACACCGCCTGCTGCGTATTTCCCCATCTTATTGGGAATCAATTGAATAAGCATATTAAATCCCCACGCTGCGAGTATCGCCAAAATAGGATATACAAACAGGAAGTGTCTCATTCCATCGTATAATGACGAACCTTTAATAATGGCATAAGCAACAGGAAATACTCCAGCAAATAACATTAGCGCGAAAGCAAGTGTGTTTATTCTTTTTCGTAAAATAAAAAATAAACCCAGCGATAATATCAGTCCGACAGTAAAGAAAATCGGCGAACCGATAGTCATCCATTTTGGAATATAATACCAAGGAACGACTTCCGACCAGATACGTTTTCCTTCAAATAAAATCTGAATTGCCGTATCGAAACTTTCCATCTCCCCCAATGCCTTGAGCGGATTGGTGAGCGGAGATTTTCGCGCCCAGGGCCAAAACAGTTGCCCACCAAAGTAGCCCAAAGCACTGACCAAAAGTCCGATTCCCGTGATTTTGGTGAGGTGTTTTACATTGGTTAATTTAGCACGTAATTCAGGCTTCCACAAATGCGCGACACCCACAAAAAATCCAAAATATGCAATGAGTAACAAGCCACCGACTCGAACATTTATTGCCAATGCAATGCCCACCGCCAGCCACAAAATCGTCGCTTTACTTGGATTGGGTAATTGCTTAATAAATTTAATAAGTTGATATAATGTAAAAATAAAAGCTGCTGCGAATGGGATGTCCTTTGGGTTATTCATCGAATGTCCGAAAATACGAGGAGAGAGTGCTAAAAAGAGCAAGGTTAAAAACCCGACACGCCAACTTCCTGTGACATGCTTTGCCAGCAATCCTGCAAAAAATATCATCATAAAACCGACCAATGAATTAACTAAATGCCGGAACTCGTAAATATCTCCAAAACGGCGATTGGGTACTTGAAAAGCAGGCTCTTCTCTACTCGGATATTCCTTGCCGTTGTTGTCTTTGTAATAAGGTGCGGCAGGGTCGGCAGGTGGATTGAGGCGCGAGGTGGCATAATCAAATAATCCGCCATAATATTTCAGGTTTTTCCATTTCAAATAACTTTCATCTTTACCATCTGTCACCTTGTTTTTCAGGAGTTTATCGCCATAAACACGTTGTGTGTGTTCATCGCCTGTCATCCCATAATCAGAGCTGACCATCGGCATCAAAATCAACAAAATCGCAGTGATAATGACAAATAATAATCGGAAAATAGAGGATTCTTGTCCTTTCTCAATTGCTTCTCTCCTACCCTGCAAAGGCTTTTTCACAAACCAATCCCACTTCACTGCAAGCGAGATAAATAAGGTCTGAAAAAACATCTTAAAACTATCTCGAAGAGGAGATATTTTTGTGCCTTCCACGTCTTTCCATGTGACAGGCATTGAGCGTATCGGTACGCCTTGCAAATCGGCTTTGTAGAGTAACTCAACATCATGTGCCCAACCTTTTACACGTAGGTCTTTAAACAGTTTTTTAGCAATAGCGGCGGGATAAAGTTTGAAGCCACATTGCGTATCTTTGAGTTTGAGCGAAGTAAAAAGTTGGATAATAAAATTGAACACAATACCCATAAGGCGGCGAGTGGGTTCGCCTCTAATTTCAGAGTCAGGATGCTCGCGTGAGCCGATGAGAATTTCGTTATCTGAAAAGGTTTTATCGGATAATTGACGAAGCCAATTCGCAATTTCGAGTGGAGCGGTCGCCATATCAGCATCAAGCGTAAGGATGTGTGTCCCCGTAGCCATCGCTACGCCACGCTGGAGTGCTGCGCCTTTTCCCGCATTTTCTTTAAGGCTAAGAACCTCACAATGAGGAAGATTCGCGTCTTGTATTTTCTTTACAGTGTCATCACTGCTGCCGTCGTCTATGATAATTGTTTCGTATTCGCCTTTCCATTTTTGGTCAAATTTTTTCAGCGCATTAACCAATAAAGGCACACGCTGGCTCTCATTATAACATGGGATGACGAGAGACACCTTACCATCAAATGCTGGTGTCGGTGACGTAGAAACTTGTTTTTGAATATGCTGTTTTGGTTGCTTTTTTTTCTTGCTCATCGCGCGTGTCCTTTATTTTGGGGCTAATTTACGATTTTTTCATGTCATTCTGCCAACGGTTTAAAGGCTTGTCGTTAATATGAGCTAATCTATTTACATGAACACACTTAAATATTAATTGTTTTAATGATATTATATAACAATTAGATTAAAATAGACGAGCATATTCATCCATCTTTACAGGTATCAAGCAAACCCACGTAAGTATTTATTTTTTAGATTTTTATAAATAAAAATAACTTCAAATTAAATATAAAAAATAATCTTGACACTTATTTTCGTAATTTAATATGAATTAAAAATAATTTTTCCCGATAAAGCAACATTAGGATATAAAATAGCGTACAACTAATTATACTCCAAATATTTTTTGACTAAAACCTAACAACACCACCAATGATGAAATGGAACGGAGTTACGTAGTTAGTCGGTCTTTACCTGCCGGCAATTACATCTAAAAATCAATAATTATGCGATACTTAGCGCAAGCAATGATGTGGCTGTGCTTGCCGGGCAGCCTATATGCACAAGCACTCAATACGCCAAGTGATTTCCAATCACTCATTCGCGTATCTGAAATGAATTACCAACCTACTGCGGAGTCATGGCAAGGTACTCCGACACAACCTTTACCTGTTAGTACGGGCGTATTTGTTGTCAAATACAAAGATGATAAGCAACTTGTGAAATATACAAGTGTAGAGTCCAATTTCGTAAAAAAACGAAAAGTAAAGGCAGCACGATATATCACTGAAAAAGATTACGAAAAGGCAAAACAAACCCTCCAACAAGCCCTCAAAAAGATGCCTCAACATGCCGATTTGATGAAAGTCATGGCAGAGATTCATAAAAAAGACGGTGCTTCCGTTACCGCTCTGACATGGTACAAAAAGGCAGCGGAAACCAATCCTATTGACTATCAAGCATATCTCAAGACCGCTCAGATACTGACTGAAAACGGTGATTATGAGCTGGCATTCAAAGCAGTATTATATGCCAAAGTTTTGAATCGTTATTCCACTGATGTGCAGTCAGAAGTAAAGCGAATTGCGCTGCTCAATGGGCTGAATTATAGAGATTGGTCTTTCATTCCTAAGTTTACTTTAATTAAAAAAGGTAATAATGTGCAAATCGCATATACAGGTGAGCCTTGGCGGGCTTATGCTACGAGTGAGGCGTTTTGGGAGCATGAGCCGGGTTACGCAAATACAAAATCTGACACTGAAGAGTATGACTGGGATATGATTCGTTACAAAGAAAGTTTGCTTAATGGTGTGGTTGCTTACAAGCTCCTGAAATATGCAGATAAAAAAGAAGAATATCCCGAAATTGATGCTTTCAGTATTGCTGTCAGCGAAGGATTCATTGATGAGTATATACAATACGAAATCATCGCACTCAAACGCCCACATTTTATACACACGCTCGAAAAACCTGATATTCAACGAATTGTGCAGTACATGTTAGTCACCCACTTCGAAAAAATACCTGAAAAATATGCTATGAAGTGAGTAATGTGCTGATGTACTCATGTGCTGACATACTGACGTGTTTTCACGTTGCGAAAATAACAAACACATCAGTACGTCAGCACATCCACACCTCAGCACATTACTATAACGCAGCTACATGCTTCGTATCGAAAGTATGAAGTTCATACTGTTCAATGACTCTAATGAGTTTTTCGGCGTAGAGATTATCTTTTGAATATTGGGCAAGTTGAAGCCCTTTTGCCCAACGTTTATAATCTGTTTTGTCGAGATGTGTCAGGCTCTTATAATCACCTTCGCTAATATATTTGCTGTGATTGCGGAAAGAAAACCAAGCCGTTTCGTAACTACGCATACACGCCCCATCATAAGTTGCTGTTTCTTTTTCCCAAGCTGTTTTACATTCCAAATTAAAGTAATTATTCGTCTGTTTGGCGATGATACTCGTACCTGCCTGACTTGCTATCAATGATTGCCCTAACGTCACCGAAGCAGGAATATTAAACTTATCCATTTCAGTAACGGCAACTTTTGCAAATCGCTGTATATATGCTTTGACCGCCTCCTCCGAAGCAAAAATAATCTCTGCATCGGGAGCGAGTGTTGCCTCTTCGTTACCACCAAACACAGAAAGTAATCCAGTCTTAGAAATCGTATTTTCTTGTGCTATAAAATGGTCGGCATCCGTCACTTTTTCAATTTTTTTAACAGGTTTTTCAGGTGTATGCAAAAGTGGTTGCACAGCTTTTGGTTCACCTTCCTGCTGTGGGATATTCTCTTGGTCAGGTTTTTTTATATGAAAATTGACCTGCATATTTTTACCCGCAAAAGCAGTTAATATGATTAAAAAAATGGATAACTTAAACCAATGATTACGAAGAAAAGTACCTGCTATGGTTTGGTACGTTTTCATTTTTGCGACAAATGTGTGTGTTGATTTCATGTTTAAACCATCATTTTGATATATTTTGTTTCCTATTTAAAAGCAAAAGTAAAACAAATTGTTTTTAAAATCAACAAAAAGTATGCTTTTTTTATTTTTTTTCTTAAAAACGGTAGTGTAGTGGATGTAATGCTACCCAAAAAACATTAAAATCAACTCAAAGGGAAGAAAAGAAAAAATTGGGGACAATGACCGCCTTTTCATCAAGAATTAGACCGGTTGATTACCGTAAAAGGTCATTAACTTTAGCCGGAGCGGTTTCGCTCTGGCTTTATTTTTTCCATTTAAAAGACTGTTCGTCAATAGCACGCATCGTACAAAGAACGCCGTTGAGGTGGTCGTATTCGTGTTGTATTAATTCCGAAATATTATCTTGCACTTGCCACGTCCGTTGTTGCCAGTTTTCGTCCAAATAATGTAACGTCAGGCTACGATGTCGCTGTACTTTGACCAATAAATTTGGAAAACTCATACAATCATCCCACAGTTCAAACATCTCCTCACTTGCGTCTTTAATTTCGGGATTAATGATGATGTATGATTTATCCAAATTCAAATAAAACAATCGTTTCATCACTCCGATTTGTGGGGCAGCAATCCCACGACCAAAGCCATATTGACGGCGAATATCCTCCATCGCGCTATGCAAATCTTTTACCCAATTCGCCACCAAAGGCAGTTCGCTTTTTTGTACGGGTTTGCATACTTCGTAAAGGCGCGGATCGCCCAATAAGAGGATGTCATTGACTGTTTTCATACGGATAATAGTATTTGAATGTAAAAATGGCATGTTATTTTGATAGGATAGAAAAAATAATTGGTATTTTGCAAATCAATTACAATTTATTCATCAATCACAAGCTTATGCGACAAATTACTTTTATCACTTCATTTTGCGTTCTCGCTTTAATGATGACCTTCGGCTGCGTTCCGACTAAAAACAGTTCTTCAAACGGCGATTGTATAGATGAAAGTCAGATTAATCCTGATATTATGTGCGCTGCCGTTTACGAACCTGTGTGTGGCTGCGACGACAAGACCTACGGGAATACCTGCGAAGCTGCAAGAGCAGGAGTCACCAAATGGACGGAGGGCGAATGTGGGAAATCCAAAAAACTATCTTGCATAGACGAAAGTAAAATACGGACGGATGTAGGATGTGCCGAAATTTATCAGCCCGTTTGCGGTTGCGACGATAAGACTTATGGCAATCAATGTGAAGCCGAAAACGCTGGTGTGACAGATTGGAGAGATGGCAGATGTTCCAAAAAAGAAACCTGTATTGACGAACAAAAAATCCGCCCGGACATGATATGTACGCGCGAATACGCGCCTGTATGTGGCTGCGACGGTAAGACTTATTCCAACTCTTGCGAAGCTAAAAAAACAGGGCTAACAAGCTGGAAAAAAGGCACTTGTGAAAAAAGCGAAGCCCCAAAAGGTTGTATCGACGAACGAAAAATAAATCCCAATCAAGGTTGTAATAAAATATACAAACCCGTCTGTGGTTGCGATGGTCAAACCTACGGCAATGAGTGCGAAGCCGAAAAAGCAGGTCTCACCAAATGGAAGCCCGGTAGGTGCAAAGGATGATTTTAGGATGGCGATTTTTCTTTTTTAATTTTCCAACGATTGTGCGTCCAAAGCCAATATTGGGGCTGTTCGCAGATTTGTTGCTCTAAGAGGCGGACGTGTTTTTCGGTGATTTCGCCGTGTTCGGTATTGGCTGGATTTTCTTCTATCAATTCCAGTTCAAAGCGATAATAACCGCGTTTGACTTTGTGAATTCGAGCGAAGATAACAGGTAGATTGTAGGCTCTCGCGTACTTTTCAGCACCATAAAAAACAGCAGTATCTTGATGAAGAAAGTGTGTCCAATAATAACTTTTGGATGTACGAGAAGGCGACTGATCAGAACCGAAAACCATAATGACATGCTCGTCTTTTAATGCTTCAAATGTCTCTTTGACCTTTTTAACTGATAGGAGTTCTAAGCCAAATTTTGTGCGAGATTTTTGTATTTTTTTATCAAAAAAAACATTCGCCAAAGGCGAATAAATACCTATCACACGATGCGGTACAAGTGGCTTGAATCGAAGCACGGCAAGTTCCCAATTATTATAATGTCCCGAGATGATGACCGCACTCTTACCTTCGGCATGTAAGCGATGTAAAATCTCCGTGCCAGTAGGCGTGCATCTTCGCAATGCCTCCGCATCCGAAATGCTAAACAGCTTAATACTTTCCACTATAATATCGCAAAAATGTCTATAAAACTGTCTGGTAATTTGTCGAATTTCCTTTTCATTTTTTTGCGGAAATGAATTGGTTAGGTTTTTAATGACCAGTTTTTTTCTGTAAGGAATGGTGTAATATGTAATCAGAAAAATTAGGTCGGAGACGCGATGCAGACACCACATTGGCAAGAGGGAGAGCGGCTTGATAATAAGGTAGTATAAAAGGACGCTCATTTGTTAGAGAAGTGGAAATGGTGATTGGTGAACGGTGATTGGTGGTTGGTGATTAGTGATTAGTGATTGGTGGATTTTGCATAGCAAAAATTCCTTATGACCAGTCACGAGTTCACCAATCACCGTTTTATCTTTATCATTCCTGAAGGTCAGTATGTTTGTTCATAATATTGGTACATACCTCCAATTCTTCATCGGTATAAGCCAAAAAATAGACATCACGAAGTTGCGAATCGGGATTGAATTTGAGGTAAGTGACTGCCTCACTAATCAGGCTACGAGCGATGCTTTCTAAATTACCGTTTGCCATACCCGTACCAAATAATGGAAAGATAATAGATTGGAAATTATTGTCAAGTGTATCGGCTTTCGCAAGGGCGTTTTTGATACAATTTTTAATATTACTAACGGCGCGGTAACCTTTGCCGGGTTCGCCATGCACGGCAGCTACGTGGAGGATGCGTTTTACATCATTCGTCTTGCCGAGGTCGCCCGAATCTGTGTCAAGAACCGTAGCGGGCTGTACATATACATTGGTGCCGACTTTTCGTCGGAGGGCATCTGCAATAGTGTCTTCTTTGACATTACCGACATCATCTTTCCGTGCGCCCATGTAGCGAATAATCGCTGACACAGAGCCTTCGTGAAACCTCGCCATTTCCATATTCGTATTTTCGGAATTGACCCAGATGTCCACGCCTCTTACATTGCGAATATCGCCCGTAATCAAACCAACTTTTGTGTTTTTTTGACCTTTCAGCGAATAAGTATGTTTGTCTGTCTTTTCCAATGGCTTGGCACGTCTGACAGGCTCTCCGGTTGATGAACTTTCGATATTTTCGATTTTCTTTTTGAGTTTCTTGTTTTCTTCAGTGAGTTCACCATTATCACCTATCTTGATTACGCGCTGTGTGCCGTACCACCAAATAAAGGCAAAAGCCGCCGCCGCACCACCAAATTCGATCTTAAAAATTTCTCCTTTAGCGATACTTTCAGGAAAAAAAGTAAATATCAAAAAGACCGGAAACAAGGCAATCAGCAACCAAGCCAAAACCATATTCGCATTGCGCTTTGTCCCCGTTTTTACACTCACAAAATGTATGATAGCTCCCACCACAAGGCAAGCCACAGCAATAATTAAGTATGTATATTTCTCCATTTTAGAGCTTATGTTTATTAGTAATTATTTACCACGAAGGACACGTAAGACACAAAGTCGAACTAACGAAAAAGAAAACTAAGATTTTTAATGAAATTCCTCATAGACTTCTTGTGTTCTACTGCGTTAATTCGATTTTCGTGCCTTTAGTGTACTTTGTGGTGGTAGTTATGTTTGTTCAATAAATAATGACAGGCGATAATCGTTTTTGCGTCCTGTATCTCGTTGGTTTCCAATAATTTATTTAATTCAGGTAGCGTATATTCTAAGGTCTGAATGTCCTCATGTTCATTCAGTAATCCGCCACCTTTTTCTACCTTACCCGCTTCATTGACCTCCACATAAAATAAAAATATTCGCTCGGAAGAGATGCCCGGCGACGTAAATATAGCAGATATTTCCTCTATATTGAGTACCTCATAACCAATTTCTTCTAATATTTCCCGTTTGACGGCAGTCTCAGCATCTTCTCCTTCATCTATTACTCCGGCAACGACTTCTATCATCCACGCATCGCGCTTACTATGTGGCGGAAATCGAAACTGTTTGATGAGCAATACTTTTTGTGTATCGGTATTATAGACGACTCCGGCTGCCGAGTCGTTGCGTTCCAGACAAAAATAGGTTACTTCCTCTGACAAGTCACCGTCAAATTTTTCATAGCGAAGTCGTGAAGATTCTATTTTAAAAAAACTATCAAAAAGGGTCTTTTGCTCTATGATGTCTATTTTCATTTTGGTTAATTTTAAGACTCAATATAGGTAAAATTTTATTGAAACAAATAGAGAATGTAAGGACAAGTGGATTCTTTTTATAAAAAAAGTGAAAAGCACGAACTATTTTGTTTCAAATATTGTTCTGTATATGAATTCAATAATGGCAATTTACGATTTTAAATTTCAAAAAAGACATTAATTTGAATTTAAATTTTGCAATGACAAAAAAATGACACTTTTTTGTTTGATTATTTAAACTTCTCAAAAATTGATTATCATGTTTATACGCAGATTCAAAAGAAAGTACCTTGTTCCCGCACCCAATACTCCGGTGACGAAGAACAAATAAGGTAATTTCTACCAATAAAATTAAGCTGCCCTTCGGGGCAGCTTTTTTTATACCTATATTTTTTCAAAGATAATATCAATCTGTTTACCATTTACATCAAAGATTTTTTGGTACATTTTGATGAGTTCGGAAGTCGGGTTTACATTATCTTGAACTGCCCGAAGTCCTTTCATAAAGCGAGTACTCGTAACAAAATTTAATACGTTGTTACTTCCCATACGTGCTACACCTATTATCGCCTGAAACGACTATTATGCCGACGGTAGTTGGTGATGTGTAATAATCGCTACTCATGGGGATTATTTTTGAGCAGGCGGAAATGAGCGATATGAGTGGAAGCAAAAATAGATATTTTATTTTCATGTTGTCATGGATTGTCGGTGAAACAATATTTTTTAACGTTGAAAATTCAACAATGCAAAAATAAGGTTTTTTTATATGTTTTCAATAAAAATTGTGGTTGAGCATCTGAATGCAAGAGATTTGTACGGATTTTTGTTTTTAGATTTACATTAAATTAATTATTTTATTATGTGTTAAAAGTTTTTATCATCAGGAATTTCAGTCAATCCACATTCAGACAAATTCAACGTAGTCGATTTATTTTCCATCGCTTCCGCGATACGTCTTTTGGCTTTTCATTCATAATTCAAAATAATTAAATGTATATTTTTTTTATAAGAACGTAAAACGTCGCTTCCATCTCGTTCCGCATTAGCTTTACTTTATATACGTAAAGGCACGAACTGGAAGTATCGTTTTACGATTTTTTATATTTTAGCAAATTTAATAAAAAGGAAGGATTTGGAGTTAGTGAATTGAGAGAGGATTGTATCAGGGGTTATTAGTATTGGTCCGTCGATGTAGAGAAAATTTATGAATTTTCTCTACATCGAGGATGATAATGGGAAAACTACGACCACCGCCTAACCATCCCCATCGCCAATCCAAGCATCATCATAATCGACCCCAGCCACACCAAATTAATCCCCGGGAACAGAATCGCCTGCATCACGATATACTCGGTGCGGGGCTTGCCTTCAGCGATTTCAAAGGTCATTGTACGGGCTTGTGGGTTCACTTTATTGAAGCGGAAACGTAAGCCGAGTTCGTCGATTTTATCGTCGATACTCAAGCCGAAATTATTGCGGATGAGATAAACGGGTTCTGCCTTCCAGACGGAATCGGTGTCCATTTTGTGGACGGTTAGTTGGGCAGCTACGGGGATGTCGCCGGGTTGGGCTTTGTAATCTTCGTG
>ENA-ORXR01002230-ORXR01002230.1-marine-metagenome-genome-assembly--contig:-NODE-2230-length-18799-cov-17.406687_pt1 | contig 18799 bp, 16 predicted proteins | sample MGYA00237866_ERZ511479 | MGnify/ENA metagenome assembly ERZ511479 | reverse complement strand
ACGTCCATGATCGTTACGGCGCGGCTGTACCAGCGGGTGACGTCATGACCGATGCCGATGGCGACGAGTTCGACCTCGCTGCGGTTTTCGATTTTGTCGATCATCATGCGCAGGTTATTTTCCAGCAGGCCGGATTTATTTTGGCTTTGCGTGGCATCATCCACGGGCGCGCCGTCCGAGATCACCATCAGAATGCGCCGCTGTTCGGGACGAGACATCAGGCGGCGATAGGCCCAGTCGAGCGCTTCGCCGTCGATATTTTCTTTCAGCAAGCCTTCGCGCATCATCAGGCCGAGATTTCGTTTCGCGCGGCGCCACGGCATATCAGCGGCCTTATATATGATGTGGCGCAGATCATTCAGGCGGCCCGGACGCTCAGGCTTGCCCGCCGCCATCCAGTCTTGGAAGGACTTGCCGCCTTTCCACGCACGGGTCGTAAAGCCGAGAATTTCCGCTTTCACGCCGCAGCGCTCCAAGGTCCGCGCCATGATATCTGCGGTAACGGCGGCGACCATAATGGGCCGCCCGCGCATAGAGCCGGAATTATCAATCAGGATCGTCACGACCGTATCGCGGAAATCCGTTTCTTTTTCTTCCTTAAAGGTCAGGCTTGAGAGCGGGTCAATAATCACGCGAGACAGCCGCGCTGTGTCCAGCATGCCTTCTTCGAGATCAAAGGTCCAAGAGCGTTGTTGCTGTGCCAGGAGGCGGCGTTGCAAACGGTTCGCCAGACGCGAAATCGCCCCCGACAGGCCTTTCATATGGCCGTCTAAATAGCCGCGCAGGCGATCAAGCTCTTCGGTATCGCAGAGCTCTTCGGCCTTGATAACTTCGTCATGGGCGGTGGTGTAGATATGATACGGGTCCGCCATATTGGTCGGTTGCGGGCGCTGCGCATTGGCGTCGGGCGTTTGGTCAGCATCATCCTGCTCGCCGTCAATATTCTCAGCATCGACCATATCCTGCGGGTCAGAATTTTCATCTTCCATCGCGTCGGCGTCGGAGACTTCGGTTGTGCCGGGCTCGTCCTCTTGGTCGTCCTCAGAGTTCTGGTCCTGGTTTTCCTGCTCGTTCTCATTTTCGCGCGACTCGTCGTCTTGATTATCCTCTTCCTCAGCGCTCTTCATCTCGTCGCCCAGCTCGAAGTCTCGGATGAGATCCTGCACAAATTTCCCGAAAGTGTCTTGGTCGTCGACGGCGGATTTTAACGCGTCAAACCTTCCCGCAGATTTGAGCAGTATTTCCTCGCGCCACGCGCCCATAATGCCGTCGGTGGATTTCGGCAGAGTGCGGCCCGTGAGTTTCTCCCGCGCATAGAGACCGACAGCTTCTGCAAAGCTGGTGTCGTCTTTCGCGATATCAGGATTATCAAATCCGCGCTTTGTCGCCCGCGCATCCAGCGCCGCCATAAGATTATTGCCGAGCCCCGAGAGGTGCCGCCCGCCCAGTGCCTCAACGCGGGCTTGCTCCATCGCTTCAAATACCTGCCGCGCCGGACCGGATTGCGGCATGTTGCTTGCGTGAATGTCTTTGTCGTGCAGCGCGAGACGCAGGGCCAGCGCATCCGCTTCGCCGCGCGCTTTGGCAATCAAATGCGGTTTCGGCGCAGGCGGCAAGCTCGGCAGCATAACCTGATCGCGCACAATCCCGGCCACGTCACCGCCAAAGGAAATCTCGAGCTCAGGCTCCCCGGAAATCGCCTTAGTCGCAGCGCCAAGTGCGCGTTTGAAATTGTCGATTGGGGTGTTGGTCATTTATTCAAAATCAGCGGACGATTTGTGTTTCCGGTCTTGGGACACTGAACCGAAGAGCCAGTTAAATAGATTCATGATAAGTCGGGCGCTTCCAAGACCAAGGAGCGCTCCACCAACAGCGGGCAACCAACCGATTCTAAAGGAGTCGTCCGCAGCGCTATAGGTGGCGACAGCGAAGCCAACATTAATTATAGCGAATATGAGCAAACCAAAAATTATGGAGAGCAGTAACAGAAAAAAATACGCTGCGTTCTTGCTTGGGACAATAAAATTGTCTGTTTGGCATCGCATACAATTCACGGTCTTACTTCTGAGTCGCAACATGAAGCTATAAAATTCGGGCGACTCAAAAGGTTCGTCGCAGCTCAAACATTTGTGTCTTGCCATGTTGTTTACTCCTCACTCCAATAACCTTACGTCGCTCGAGATGACCAAGGTGTTTGGTTACAGCTAATTGCAGGCACTACGCGACCATCACGCTTACCGCGCTTTCCTCGAGCTCACTCCCAAAGGCCCGCTGAAAAAATTCGCTTATAATGGGGCGTTCTAACTCGTCGCATTTATTGAGGAAAGTCAGGCGGAAGGCTTGGGCGACATCGCCGTCGAAGATGCGGGCGTTTTCGGCCCAGTTTATGACGGTGCGCGGGGACATGACGGTGGAAATATCGCCGGCCATAAAACTGTTTCGCGTCATATCGGCAACGCGCACCATGCTCGCGAGAAGGTCGCGGCCTTCGGGCGTATCATAAGCCGGGCTCTTCGCGAGGACGATTTTTTCTTCTTCCTCATTGGCGAGATAATTCAACTGGCAGACGATGGACCAACGGTCCATCTGGCCTTGGTTGATCTGCTGCGTGCCGTGATAGAGCCCCGTCGTATCACCGAGGCCAACCGTATTGGTCGTGGCGAAAATGCGGAAGGCTTTATGCGGCGTGATGACTTTGTTCTGGTCGAGCAAGGTGAGGCGGCCTTGCGCCTCAAGGATGCGCTGGATCACAAACATCACATCGGGACGGCCCGCATCATATTCGTCAAATGTCAGCGCGACAGGATTTTGCAGCGCCCACGGCAGCAGGCCTTCGCGGAATTCCGTGACTTGCTTGCCGTCTTTCAGGACAATCGCGTCTTTACCGATGAGGTCGATTCTGCTGACATGACTATCAAGATTGATCCGCACCATCGGCCAGTTCAGCCGCGCGGCGACCTGTTCAATATGGGTGGATTTACCCGTCCCGTGATAGCCTTGAATCATGACGCGGCGATCATAAGCAAAGCCTGCGCAAATGGCCTGCGTCGTGCGGTCATCGAAACGGTAAGCGTCGTCTATATCCGGAACGTGCTCGCTGCGTTTAGAGAAGGCCGGAATCTCCATGTCGAAATCAACATCAAACACCTCGCGCGCGGAGACGGTTTTATCCGGTGCGGAGAGGGGGAATTGAGTGTCGGTCATGGTCAGTCTTTCATCTGCTCTTCTTCTCTCAGAGCATTTGGTAAATCGCGGGGCAAGAAGGAGAGTTCAATAGATAATTTTGATTACCCCAAATTCGTCGTTTTCAGCACTTTCATCGCCGAGACAACGCGCTGCAGGCTTTCTTCGGTGTTTCGATTACCTTGGTTGGCATCGGGATGAAGCTGTTTGACGAGCTGCGTATAGCGTTTGCGCACATCGGCTTTGGTCGCCGTATCATCAAGGCCCATATCATTGAGCGCTTTGAGCTGTAGCTTAGATAGGCGGCGAGTCGGCGCAGCTTCTTGCGGTTCCTTGCCGTCGCCGAATATATTGTAGCCTTCGGATGTGGAGCTTGTATGGCCCGCGCGTCTCTTACGCTGGGCTTGAGCGCGCTCGCCCGTATTTTTACGAACATCCCATGTCGGGCGGTGACCATGACGCGCGCCGACTTGCCATTCCTGGATGTCTTCATCCGTCATGCCGGAGAAGAAATTCCAATTCTTATTATATTCGCGCGCATGTTTCGTGCAGAAATTAAAATAATCGCGCAGGCGATCCGGAGATTTAGGCGCTTTGCAGCCGCCTTTCTCCACACAGCCCGCCCATTCGCACGGCAATTCCGTCGGCTTCTTCTTTTTTTTAGCCTTAGCTGCGCTAATGCTAATATCGATGCCTTTGGGTTTATATTCGTAGCCGGACGCCATAGTGTGTCTTATCGTAAATGAGTGAGCATTGGGGACCGCGTAAAATGGGCATATTGGCAGACACAATCAAGGAAAAACTGACAGAAAGGTTCACTCCGTCGCAGTTAGAGGTGCAGGATCAGTCCCATTTGCACAGCGGACATGGCGGCGCTGCGGAACATAAGGCCGCGTTTCCGGACAAAGACATGAGCGCAGAGACCCATATTCACGTCGTGATTACGGCAGAGGCCTTCGCGGGGATGAGCACGCTGGCCAAGCACCGCGCTGTTTTGGACGCGCTCAGCGAGGAAGTTGACCGGCTGCACGCGTTTTCGCTCGAGGCAAAGGCGGAGTGAACTCTGTTTGCCAAGACATCCCCTTTGCAAAGTAACAAGACATCCCCTTTGCAAAGTAAGTCATATTCGCATCGCAAGACTTGCCAAATGGGCTAAAGGCCTTCAGCAAAGGTTAATCTGACATTAAGTAAGTGTTCTAAATGATGAAACAATTCCTATTCGCCTCTTCACTCCTTATTTTGGGAGCTGTTACGACAGGCTGTGCTTCAACGGCGAAGGGCGTCAAAAACTCGGTCGTCAATGCGTCCGTGCCGACAGAAAAACTCCGGTCAGATGTTCCGGATGGCGGTGTTTTAGCGGTGATACGCTATCCGGCGGTTGTCGAAGATAGCGCCAAAGATGCCTATCATAAGGCCTATGCGAAGCGCGCCATTGGCGGGACGACAGGACGCGGGGTAAGTAATACGGTCGAAACTGTCGCAGTTGCAGACAGCACGATTGTTAAATCGAATTATTTTGCGCTGTCTTTATATAAAGAGCTGGCGGCGAAGCTCCCTGAGCATGGCGTGTTGTTGTCGCCCCATGTTATTAAGCTCGGCCCGGGCGGCGAGCTTACCTCTGAACCTATGACCGCTGCGGAAGACTTGCCGTCTGTCGTATCGGTGGATTTCGCAACATATAGCTATCCCGACAGTAAAAAAATGATGGGGAATGTCCCGCTTACTTTTGGGGACCTGATCACGCCGCTCGTAACGGTGAGAACGGATCACCGTGCCTCTGCGCCGACGCAAGGGGTCCTGATGGCGTCGCGCCCGTTGATTTCGCGCGCCGTTGCGGAAAGCCGCGAGCTGGCGCTGGAGTCTATTGATGCGATGCAGCGCGGCAACCTGGATCCGTCTATTCCAGAGCTGGATTTCGTCTCCTATATTACCAATGACACCCCGAAAAAGGTTTCAGTTCAAAAACTGGCGACCCGGTCGGATACGAATTCTACTATGGTATTGCCGGTCGAAAAAGTCCGTATTCCAACCTCGGAAATGAATCTGTTGAAAGGGGCAAGTGACGGGACCGTTGACCCCTTTGACGATATTTACACGGACGCGCTCTCCAGCCGTATCGTCGCGCTAATCAATGGGTTGGACGGCGATAAAGCGATCATGATGGGCAAGGCCGCATCCGTTGCTGATTTCGATCCAAGTCTTGCGGCCCTGACGTTTGTGGGCAGCGATGATGCGGATTATACGGCCCGCGCCGCTTATGCGGACCGGCTCTTGGACGCGCAGCGTAAATATTTATCCGTTCAATCTTTGCGCATCTTTGACGGTGTTCACAACGGCGAACTGGGCGCGCAAGTTCGCGACATGATCGCGGCAGAGTATAAAGTTTTGGAAAAACGCCGAGAGCTTGCTCGCGAAGCCAATATGGAAAAATTGGCAGGTATTGGCGCGGCAATCGCCGGCGGCTTGATTGCCACTCAGGGCGGCGGGTCGCGAAGCAGCTCGCAGGTTCAACAATGCGAGCAGATTGGTCGATCGAGAGGGCGTCTCGCCTATCAAAATTGTATGGAGCGTCTGCAGGATAGAAGTCGGCGCGTCCGGCAACAATGCCGTGTAAGAGCCAGAAGCGGTTCCTCTGACGCCTATAGACGATGTGTTCAGCAAAATGATCCCTTGGCATCCAGGTCCTCCGGGAACGTTCAAATTGGAAATGCCCTGCTCTCGGCCGGATTATTTTCATTGACGGATAATACGAAGACACGTCTTTCACAGCAAATCGGCACGAATTATCTAAATTCTATTGTCCCCGCTCTTGAGCAACAAACGACAGTTACGGTTGATCTGCTTGATTCAAACGAGACGATTACAGCTATTCGTTACGAGGATTTACAGGCCAAATTGCAGGACCTTTACAGCTCTCGTCAACGCTCACTTGATACGGTTGCAACACAATGCGCTTATGTGGATGCTGGTGAGGCGAAACGCGGGACATGGCTTGGTGTTTGCGAAAATGGCCTTGCGAATGGATCCGGTGCCGGCGTTTTAGAAACAGCGGATGATGTCATGGAATATTATGGCTATGCGAAAAACGGATTAGCAGATGGTCCGGGCTTAATGATCCGCCATACTGAGCTGGGCAGCGTTTCCTATGAAGGAGATTTTGTGAGAGGCGTTCCCGACGGAACTGTGCGTGTCAGCCAATCCGGACGCGAGGATAGAACCCGCACCTATGTCGGCGGTGTGGATACCGGCGAATCCCTGCAAAAAGCCGCGTCGCCTTTTGATGGGCGCGCAGGTGACGGGCAAACAGGCGGAGCGACCAACTAATGCTTCGCGCATCTCTCATAACGATTGGCCTTCTGTGGCCGGCTTCGGGTGTAGCTCAAGAGGCTGCAACGACCCAAGAGCTCTATGCGATGACGCAGGGCCAAGTCTCGGCAGCGCAGGATCAGGATCGCTGTATCTCGCAAATGGCAGAATTTCCGACGGATGATCCGACGGCGCGTTACCAGTTTTTCAAACTTGTCAGCGACGTTGCCTATGGCGCGGACGGCCAGACTAAGGCTCTGCTCGATCATTATGGCCAACCTGCCGTCGAGGCCGGAACGCCTGTTTTGTCCGTAATTGAAGATATTGCTGATCCCGTCTTACGTCAGGCCGCCCCCGAGATTGCTGTGGCCAGCATGAACTATCTCGTCGATTTTGCCAGCGTATGCGATGTCTACATTACCGGACAAACCGACAGCCTTGTCGCTTTCGACCCGAGCTTGGGCAACCCTGAAATGAATACGGCAATTGCCGAGGATGCTCTTTTTCTACGCCAAATTCTATCGGAGAGTCTCTCCCGCCTTGGCGCGGACCAAGACCCGGCTTGGGCCGGCGCTGCGCAGAATTATTCCGGTAGCTTGGTCGCGCAGCGCGATGCCGTCGAATTCGCCGCTTTCGAAACCGATATTGCGGAGTTGGAAACGCTTTTCATGGATGATCTGGATGGCCGCCTCGCCCGGTCCAATGATGTTATTAATTCTGAAATGGACCGCGAAGTTCTAGGCGATGCCGTGAAGATTTCTGATGATATGAATGAGGCTGCGAGAGCGCGCGCGAAACAAGAGCGTCTCTATCGCCTGATTCGTATTTTCAGCGGAGGATAGTAAGCTGCGAGCAAAACGGCGCAGTATTGCAGTTTTTTCGATCTCGGCGCTTGATTTATTCGCAGCGGCGCTCGGGGCGTTTATTCTTATTGTTTTGGTGCTGTTCCCCTATTACAAATTGGGCGGCACGGATGTGTCCATGGAAGAGTTGGAAGACGAGATGCGCAAGCGGCGTTTTGCGGCTGAAACGACCCGCACGGATATGTCCGTCATTCGCGCGTTGCAGAGCGAAATTCGCTTTTTGGACAAAGAATATCTGACCACCCAAAAAGAGATGAGCGAGACCGAGGCCAAATTGGATGAGGTTCTGAAGGCCATTACAGAGGTCGAGGTTCCGGATCCGCAGCCTCAGCCGGAACCGATTCCGGATCCGACGCCAACGCCGCGTCCTGAACCGCCGGAGCCGCCCCGGTCGACTAATCGCGGTGTACCATTTTCAATTTTGGGCCTTGCGACTGATAAGCGAGATGTCGCGATTCTGGTCGATATGTCAGGCTCTATGAAAGCGCACCGGGATAAAGTCACCCAAGCCCTGAACGAAATTATATCGCAAATGAAGCCGGATAATCGGTTTGTGATTATCGGCTATCGCGGCGGGCCAAGCTATGACACCTACCCGTCTAATGGGCAGCTTGTGCGGGCCGACGCGGCCACGCTTTCTCGGGCGCGGGCTTTCGTCAATAATTTGCCGAGACGCTTTGGCGGCGGCACGCCCACGCAAGGGGCTTTGGTACGCACGATGAATCTCAGGCCTGAAGCCATTATTCTCATGAGCGACGGCGCGCCGGATGACGGATCGCCCGGAGAAATTATTCGGAATATCACGCTGCGCAATCGAGGACGGGCGGAAATCCATACGGTCGCCATTGGGAATTATACCTCCGACAAGAAACTCACAGTCTTTTTGCAAGAGCTTGCCAATCAAAATCGCGGCGAATTTGTAGGGCGCTCACGATGATGGGCAAGATGACGGGCAAGATGAGGGTTTCCCGATGAAAAAGAGAGGCGAACGAAACATCGAAGTGTTTTCCATGTCGGCGATTGACCTCTTCGCGGCGGCGATGGGGGCTTTCGCGCTGATTGCGATTATCTTGCTGCCTTATTATCAAAATGAGCTTCGCGAGAAGACACCTGATAATGCTATTGCAGAGCTCGCCCGCGCTGCAGAAGAAAGCTCTGTCGAGACGAAAGAAAAGAAAAAGGCGCTTGAAATTAAACGTTCCGCAATGGCGCGAAATGTCTCCGATGTGAAATCGGACGCGCAAGAGCTTTTGGACAAGCTTCGCGCTGCCGAGCAAACTCTGCAAGAAAAACAGGCTGCGCCTACGCCGCCGCCCGCCGTTGTGGTTCCTGAACCCATAGAGGAAGAGCCGGGACCGCTGCCGGAACCTGCGACAGTGTCGTTCCGGTTTTTAGGCATGAACACCACAGCCGATGATGTGGTTGTCGCGATAGATATGAGCCGCTGTATGGGCGGGCACGAAGCCAGCGTTAACAAATCTGTCGAGCGTATTATTTTGTCTTTGCAGGATAACCATGCGGTCAAAATTCTTGGCTTCCAGCAAACGGACTCGGGTAAGAAAATTAGGCAGTGGCCCGCAACAGGCGGCCTGCGCCAAATCAATGCCGGCGGCACCAAAACAGCCGCGATCGATTTCGCTAAAGGGCTGACGCGGCAATTTGGCGGCTCGGCTTCGATGCTGGATGCGTTCGATAAAATGATTGCCGGGCCGGGGCAGGCCATTTTTCTGGTTTCCGACGGCTTGCCGAACCCCAATGCGAATGATGGCTTATCGCCAAATCGGCTTATCAATGAAATTACGCGGCGAAATAATGGCCGAAAAGAAATTCACTCTGTCGTTGTCGGAAATTATTTCGACTATCGCGGCACGGTCGAATTTATGGAAAATCTTGCCGCCCGCAATAAGGGTCAATTTATGGCTCTGGCATCGACCTCTGCTGGCGTTTGTGATTAAGATGGATAGGATTAGGCGGAACTCAAATGAATAATATGACCTCTCTCTTTCGGCGGCTTGTCGTCTTTACGGTGTCCATACTGGCCGCCTTAATTACGATTGGTATTATCCGCGTCGCGGCTTCGCCCGCGCTGCAGGAAATCCTGCTGGATGCTGACGCGAGTTTCTGGCCCTTCACCGTGCAGAATATCATGTGGGTCGCGCTCTTTATCGGCTTTGGCGAATTATTCCTGAGATGGTCAGCGGCCAGCGACGAAGAAAGCCAGCTCAAGCGCGGCTATCTTCCGACGGATGGGCGCTCGCTTAACCTCGAAACATTAGGACGGATTAAGACAGGGATTGTGGACCGCCGCTTTGGCCGCGCCGCCTTTTTGCCGCGAATGATTGAACGCACCATTGATCAATTCCGCATGAGCGGCAATGAAGACCAAGCCATTTCCGTGCTCAACTCCTCGCTGGAGCTTTACATGCACGAAATCGATCTGCGCTATTCCATGCTCCGCTATCTCACATGGCTGATTCCATCCCTCGGATTTATCGGGACGGTGATGGGCATCATGTTCGCTCTGCAATATGCGGGCGTGCCGGCCAACGCGGAAGCCGATGATTTCCTCTACCAAGTCACCTCTCGTCTCGGCGTGGCCTTTACGACCACTTTGCTTGCGTTGATTATGTCAGCGGTGCTTGTGCTGCTGCAGAGCCTCATTCAAAATAAAGAAGAACGCGCGCTCAATGAAGCCGGGCAATATTGTTTGGATAATCTAATTCTACGATTGGGCGACGGTCCTGACGCCGGCAAGCCGGCTCCCGTGTTGACGACTGCCGGAAAGGCTTAGTCATGACACGTATTAAACCTAACGGCTATTACATTGCCATCTTTATGATGGCGTGGATTCTCTTTAACGTCTTCAATTTTTTTCTCGTCACAATGCCGTCGATTCCGCCGGCCATCGGAGCGACGATTCTAGTCGCTTCGGGGCTAATCCTCCCGTTTCTCTCTGCCTTTTTAACGAAGCTCCTCTTTTCCAAAAAAGAAGGGCGCTGGCCGGAAAAGCCGGAAACGAAAAGGCTTACGAAAATCAGTTTCATCATCCTTATGGTTTTGACGATATTACTCAGCATTCCAGCCTTCATTTTGTTCGGAGCGTCACTCCTCATATTGGCGGCCGATAGCGGCGCGAACGGCGTGGTTGCCGGGCTCTTGGGCCTTTTGGTAATTCTGATCATTCTCGGCATATCGGGCGTCTTGCTATATCTAGCGCTCCGACTTGGATTTACAAAATTCGGAACAAAGGAAACGGCCTCGAAGCAAACCGTTTTTGAACAAATCGAAAGCGAAAACCTAACAGCCGGGACCCCGGCAACCCTCACCGGCAGCTCTCCCGCAGCCGCGAAACCCTCATCCTATGCGGATGATTGGAAGCCTGTAAGCGATCAAAATTCAGGCTTTGCCGTTCGCGACGAACGTGCGCCGATCTTAAAATGGGTGGTGAGTCTTCTGGCGCTCGCAATTGTCGGCGGCGGGGCGATCTGGCTGGCGTCGAAAGTCGTCATTGCTGATAAGGTGCCGACAATAGAACGCGCCGAAAAACCTGCGAAACCCGAAACAACCGTCCAAGCCCCGAAATCAGAAGATGACCTGGCTTGGGTCAAGGCGCTGGAGATCGATACGGTTGAAGGCTACCGTGCTTATATCGCGGATTTTCCAAATGGTCGTCATGTCGAAGATGCGCAGCGCCTGATTAATGAATTTGACGACGAGGCGTGGAAGCTCGCTGATGAGCGCAACACAATTGCGGGCTTTGAAGATTATCTCGAAGGCTGGCCCGAAGGCCTTCATGTCACGGAAGCCAAAGACCGCATTGCCAAGATAAAAGCCGAAGAAGAAGCACGGCGGAAAAATGCCGCCGAAGCTGCGCGCCAGGAAGCGGCGGCATGGAAAGCGGCAGCCGACACCAATACAATCCCGTCCTACGAAGGCTATCTCACAAAATTCTCGACAGGCAAAAACGCGCCCGAAGCGCAAACGAGGATTGACCGTCTCCGCGCGGAAGAGGTTGCGCGTCAGGCGTCAGCCGCTGATGAGGCCGCTTGGCAAGCCGCCAATGCCACGGGGACGGCGGACGCTTATCAGCAATATATGACCAGCTATCCGCAAGGCGTGCATGTGCCCGAAGCAATAGCGAAGCTTGAAGAACTACGCCCCGGACCCGGAAAGACTTTCAAAGACTGCGCCGCGTGCCCAACGATGGTGAGCCTGCCTGCGGGCACTGCTGAACTGGGCGCCCCCGACAGCGACGCCAAAGCGAAGCCTAATGAAAAACCTGCGCGTCCCGTAACCTTTACCAATATGTTTGCGATTGGCGTGACTGAGGTGACTTTCGACCAATACGGCGCCTGCGTTGCAGCCGGCGGATGTAAATCCATGCCGTCAGATAATGGGTGGGGGCAGGGCAGCCGCCCCGTCATCAATGTCAGTTGGTCTGACGCCGTTGCCTATGCGCAGTGGCTGTCCAATACGACGGGCAAAAGTTATGGCATTCCTTCCGGCGCGCAATGGGAATATGCGGCGCGCGGCGGCAAAACAGATGCCCTGATTGGCGGCTCGCCCGCAGCGCTCTGCGCCTTTGCCAATGGTGCCTCTAAGGAATCCCAACTGCCATGGGCGAATTCAGCTTGCACGGATTTGGCGTCAGACCGCACGCTGCCCGCAGGCTCGCTGCAGAAGAACAGTTTTGGAGTGGCCGATATGATCGGCAATGTCTCCGAATGGGTGCTGGATTGTAATACGCTAAACCTGCGCGATGCGCCTGTAAACGGCACGGCGGATGCTCGCGGGTCTTGCAGCCAGCGGATTGTGCGCGGCGGGTCATGGTTCTCGGGCGCGGATGATTTGCGCTACACCGCGCGTCTTGTGCAGCGGCGCGGCGATACGAATGACTTTACGGGCTTTCGGGTGGTAAGGAATTAGATTTAATCCCGAAAGGGACCTTAACGGCTTATTCATCCCGCGCTCAGCCGAAATATGCTAGCGCGGGACCATGATGATACGTGGTTTAACAATTTCGCTTCTATTTGCCGTCCTGGCCGCGCCTGCCTATGCGCAGGACTCAGGGACTGATCCTACACCTCAGGATAACCCGCAAACGCGCCAAACAGACCAATCCGAGGATGATTATCGCCGGTCACAACGCCGCCGTGATACTGGCGATATTTTCGAAGATATTGGCATTAATCCCAGTGGAACCGGCAGCGGCGGCACGATGGCCGGCCGCGAAGTCAAAGCCATTGATCGATTAAACCAAGAAAGCCGTCGTCACTTAAATAAAGAACGCGCGAAAGCGCTGGCTGTCGCGAATCCCGGCGAGCCGATTGATGCTGCCTATGAGCCGTCTGACGCCGCTAAATCGGATGATTATCTTGCGAAGCAAGAAGAGGCTGCCTGGAACGAAATGATGAATGAAGCCAATAGCGGTCTTTCGGGCACGCAAGGCCCTGGCACAGGCGGTCAACAAGGCCAAAGTGCCGGCATGGGACAGGGCGGCGGCCAAGGCGCACCCGGGCAACAGGGTCAGTCAGGACAAGCCGGCGGGCAGCCGGGTGGTCAGGGTCAGGCAGGCCAAAGTGGACAAGCAGGCCAAAACGGCATGTCGCCAATGCGCGGTGGCTCGGCCAGCTCTGCCTCTGCGATCTTAGACAGAATCAAAGGCCGCACAGGTTCCGGAACAGGGACCGCGCCGCAGCCCGGTCAAACGGCAGGCAATGGTCAAGCGCCGCAAGGCCAAAGCCCTCAAGGTCAAGGCACCCAAGGTCAAGGCACGCAATCGGGTCAAGGCACGCAATCGGGTCAAGGCACGCAAGGCTCGGGACCTCAAGGTTCAGGTCAGCAGGGTCAATCACAAGGTGATGCGCAAGCCCGGGCTGATGCCCAAGCCCAAGCTGCTGCACAAACGGCGGCTCAGGATCAGGCGAATGCTCAGGCTGCCGCCGAAGCCGCGGCTCAAGCGCAAGCCCAAGCAGAGGCTTTGGCCCAAGCGGAACAAAATCAAGGCGACGCTAAAGCCGCGGCAGAGGCGCAGGCTCAAGCACAGGCCGCTGCGCAGGCTGCGGCAGACGCACAGGCTCAAGCCGATGCGAGCGCCCAAGCTGCGGCGCAAGCTCAAGCTGAGGCGCAAGCTCAAGCTCAAGCAGAGGCCCAAGCCCAAGCAGAGGCCCAGGCTGAAGCCAATGAACAGGCTCGCGCTGAAATGATTGCAGATGCGCAAGCCGCGTCGGACGTTAATGCTGCCGCCGAAGCCGCTGCCCATCACGATGAACCTATGAGCCCGCTAGAGCGCCTCAAACGCGATCCCGTGGACCGCGGCGAAACAGGCGGACGGACGAGTGCCGCCGACTATTTAAGACGCACGCAGGATTAGAACGTAAAAAAGGTCATTCCGATTACGCCTAAAACTGCCACCCGACCTAAATTTCTTTTCCAGCGTTTCATTGAATTTTTTCGTTTTTTGTCAATGTCGCAATATCTAAGAGCGGCGATGCACAGGAAGAAATTGAGAATTAGAAAAAGCTCTAGCCAATCAATGGCGTATATGGACGGTGCGGAGAGCGTATTAAGCTTGTAAACTTCGTACATCGGAAGGAATACGAGCGAAGCAATGAGCGCAAATCCAGATATCAACATCAATACCGGATGGCGTAAGCCCATTAAGTCATAGCTAAGATGTAGACTATCAATGGCCGTTGCTCTGGTCGCTTGAACGCCGAAAATGTCGTCGTGAGCGGATTGAATAAGTCGATGAATTTCGTCCTCATCAAATCCAATATCGACCCGCATATAGCGGTCTTTATTGACCGAACTATCTCTCCATTCCAGCTCCTGTGAAGCAAACCACTTTCGGATTTTCGGGTAAAATATTTTCATCTCCGGAGACCGTTTTATCATCAAAGATATTTTTTGGGTTTTTTCATAATCAGGGAAAGCGAGATGAATGGTACGAAAAAGTTCGGGCGTCAGAAAGGCGAGATGATCTCTTGGGGTTGCTCTATCAATAATGATAGCGATAGCTTTCCTGATTGGGTCTTCAGATGCCTCGGGTTTCTTTTCAGATGCCAACGGATGCAGACCGAGGTCAGGTCTTTCATCGTCTGCATTTGTCGTTTCAGTTGGCTCACCCATCAAAGGGGGCTTAGCAAAAAACAATTTAAATCTTACAAATAAAAAGGCCGCCCAACTGGACGGCCTTCTCAAACTTTTGACGTCGGGCGGTTAAGCGCGCTTGATGACCCGCAAAATCAGCAGCAGAATGACCGCGCCGATTGTGGCGTTCAGAATCGAACCTATGATGCCGCCGCCAAAGGCGAAGCCGACCATAGGCAGCACGATCCCGGCGATAAATGCACCAATGACGCCGACGACAATATAGCCAATCAGGCCAAAGCCAGCACCCTTTATTAAAAATGAGGCTAGCCAACCAGCCACGCCGCCAATGATCAAAAATATAATTAAGCTCTCTAAGCCCATGCTTTCCTCCGATATTTACTAGTTTTGGTTAGGCCATAAATATGTGGCTAAATTCAAAGTGAGTCTAGTGCATAAAAAAGGCCGCTCTGTCAGGAGCGGCCTTTTCTTTAATTATGACGCCCTGAACCTATTCAGCGGCTTCTTTCGCTTCCGCGGCTAGGTTCCGCAGAACATAGTGCAAGATGCCTTCGTTCTTATAATACTCATGCTCATTATCTGTATCGATACGCACATTGGTAGTGACTGTTTTCGTCTTTCCGTCTGGGAAAGTGATGTCCACATCCAGCGTTCCGCGAGGTTTGAGGCCTTCAATGCCTGAGATTGAGACGGTCTCGTCGCCTTTCAGGCCGAGCTTCTCCCAGCTTTCGCCCTCTTGGAATTCGAGCGGCAAGACGCCCATCCCGATGAGGTTGGAGCGGTGAATACGCTCAAAGCTGGAGGCGATGACGGCTTTGACGCCGAGCAGGATTGTGCCTTTGGCGGCCCAGTCACGGGATGACCCGTTGCCATAGAGGCTACCCGCGAAGATCACGAGATCCTTTTTGGCATCCGCATATTTCTGCGCCGCGTCAAAGATCGACATGATGTCGCCCGTTGGGACATATTTCGTCACGCCGCCGGTCGTGCCGGGGGCCATCAGGTTTTTGATACGGATATTGGCGAATGTGCCGCGCATCATAACTTCGTGGTTACCACGGCGGGAGCCGAAGGAGTTAAACTCCGGCTTCGGCACATCATTATCATTGAGATAATCGCCGGCCGGGCCGTCATGTTTAATCGCGCCGGCGGGCGAGATATGATCGGTCGTGATGGAGTCGCCGAGAAGCGCGAGAATATTCGCATCTTTCACATCTTCAACCGCATCAGGCGTTGCGCTCATGCCGTCAAAATAAGGCGGGTTGCGGACATAAGTTGATTTAGGTTTCCAGTCATATGTCTTGCCGCCGGACACTTTAATGTCGCGCCATTGCTTGTCGCCTTTATAGACGTCGGCATAGCGTTCGGTAAACATTTTACGCGTGATGATCTTGCGCACGACTTCCGCGATTTCAGCGGAGCTTGGCCAGATGTCTTTCAGATAAACATATTCACCGTCGCTGCCCATACCCAAAGGATCGGCATCAAAATCATGGTGCATGGACCCGGCCAGCGCATAGGCGACGACGAGCGGCGGCGAGGCGAGGAAGTTAGCTTTGAGGTCCGGACCAATGCGGCCTTCAAAGTTGCGGTTCCCCGAAAGGACTGAACAAGAAACGAGATCGCCGTCTGCGATGGCTTTGGAAAGCGGCGCGGCGAGGGGACCCGAGTTGCCGATACAGGTTGTGCAGCCATAGCCCACAACATCAAAACCGAGCGCGTCCAAATCGTCCTGAAGACCGGATTTCTCAAGATATTCCCCTACGACTTGTGAGCCGGGCGCTGTTGAGGTTTTAACCCAAGGTTTGACCTTGAGGCCTTTTTCGCGCGCTTTTTTGGCAACCAGCCCGGCCGCCATCATCACGGAAGGATTGGACGTATTTGTACAGGACGTAATCGCAGCGATCATAACATCGCCGTGGTCGATGGAGTAATTCGTGCCTTCAACCGGTATCGCGCTATCGCCTGTCGGTGTCTTACCAAATTCATCGCGAAGAATTTTTGCGAAGTGAACATTCGCGCCTTTGAGATCGAAACGATCTTGCGGACGTTTCGGTCCGGAAATCGCAGGACGAACGCTTTCCATATCCAGGCTAATCGTGCTTGTGAAAACGGGCGTGCTGTCATCGCGCCAAAAGCCTTGCTGTTTCGCATAGGCTTCGACAAGAGCGATGCGTGTTTCGTCGCGGCCTGTTGCCTTGAGATAGCGCAATGTGTCGTCATCAACGGGGAAGAAGCCGCAAGTCGCGCCATACTCAGGTGCCATATTGGCAAGCGTTGCTTGGTCTTCTAGCGACAAGTGATTGAGACCTGCGCCGTAAAATTCGACGAATTTCCCGACCACGCCTTTTTGGCGAAGCATTTCAACAACGCGCAGAACGAGGTCTGTTGCGGTTGAGCCTTCAGGTAATTTTCCGGTCAGTTCAAAACCGACGACTTCGGGAATCAACATAGAGATAGGCTGGCCGAGCATGGCCGCCTCGGCTTCAATACCGCCAACACCCCACCCCAAAACGGAAATACCGTTGATCATGGTTGTGTGGGAATCTGTTCCGACGAGTGTGTCGGGGAAAGCATAGGTTTTACCGTCAGCCGTCTTTGTCCAAACGGTTTGCGCGAGATGCTCTAGGTTCACCTGGTGACAAATGCCAGTTCCCGGAGGCACCACAGCAAAATTATCAAAGGCGGTTTGGCCCCATTTGAGGAAGTCATAACGCTCCATATTACGCTCATATTCGCGCTTCACGTTTTTGGCTTCGGAATCGGCTGTGCCGAAATAATCAACCATCACCGAATGGTCGATGACAAGATGAACCGGGTTCAGCGGGTTAATCGCTTCTGCGGAGCCGCCAAGCTTAACGATGGCGTCGCGCATGGAGGCGAGATCGACAACCGCCGGGACGCCTGTGAAATCTTGCATCAAAACGCGGGCCGGACGATAAGCGATTTCATGCGTTGATGTTTTTGGGCCGAGCCAATCTGCGATCGCTTGGATGTCTTCTTTCTTGACCGTGTTGCCGTCTTCGTGGCGCAGCAGGTTTTCAAGAAGAACCTTTAGAGAGCGCGGCAGGGTTGAAATGCCCTTGAGGCCATTTTTTTCGGCTTCTTTCAAATCGTAATAGGTATAGGTGCCGCCGCGGACTTCCATCTCGCGTTCGCAGTTAAAGCTGTCCAATGATGCCATATCAGGTAAGTCCTCAAATCGGGGTCGAAGTTGAGGGGCTTATGGCAAGACGCGGCAACATTTTCAACGGTTCATCGCCGTCCAAGCTTAATGAGAGGCAAATGGTGTGATAGGGCGCGTGATTAGCTTTGCGCTAATATGCGCCACGCATAATCGCACAGCCGTTTGCCGGCCATGCGGCTGGCGAGATAGTTGTTGAGGGCAGATTCTTCCTTGGTAAAGGGCGCGAAGCGGCCCACATTTTGGGCGGCGCGCAGGATATAGAAAAGAAATTTTTCTTCGTTATCTGCGGTATCCCAACCCTCTTCCTGTTCAATAGCTATTCTAACGGCGTCAACCGTGGCATGCCCACTCCAAGGTAAATCCGTTTTCACTGCGTCATATCCTACAAAATCACTTCGCTCTATTAAGGCCGCGCGATTGCCAATAAAGCCGAGAAAAAGCAATGCATCAAAGTTCAGATTGGCAATTTATTTTTTCATTGTCGCATGTTTGTGCAAGAAGGGAATTTGAGACAGCGTAAATAGGATTGTTAGGGGGAAGAAGCCAAAGACTTTGAAGCCTGTCCAAAATGACTCTGAAAAGTTACGCCAGATGACTTCATTAAGGACAGCCAGAACAAAGAAAAATATGGCCCAGCGGATCGCTTGCGTGTTCCAATATTTGTCAGCCATTTCAAAAGCTGAGCCCATCATGATTTTCATAAAGTTCTTTTTGAGGACTATTCCCGCCAAAAGCGCGAGACCGAATAGCGTATTCATGAAAGTCGGTTTCATAAAAATGATGCGCTTGTCATCAAAGAACAAGGCCAGGAGCGCGAAGGCCCCAATGACGATCGTCGAAAAGATTAGGATAGGAGAGGTTTGCTTATGCTTGAACCAAGACCAAGCGAGCGCGATGGTCGCCGCAATGGCCAAAACCCCCGCAGCCCAGATGATGGCTTCATCAGGATTTTCGCGTTTGAAATAATGGAACGCACCGAAGAAAACCAAAAGTGGCCCGAAGTCGAGCCACAGTTTTGAGTTAGCTTCGCGCGTTGCTGCGCTTTTTTCTGTCGTCATTATTTGATGTCGTCTTGATCAATCAGGCCGTCGCTCGCGATTTTATCTTTGTCGAAATATTCTTTCGCCAATTTGAAAACAACGGGTGA
>ENA-ORXR01002229-ORXR01002229.1-marine-metagenome-genome-assembly--contig:-NODE-2229-length-18803-cov-6.611930_pt1 | contig 18803 bp, 18 predicted proteins | sample MGYA00237866_ERZ511479 | MGnify/ENA metagenome assembly ERZ511479 | reverse complement strand
TGTGGGGCTATAGCTCAGCTGGGAGAGCGCTTGCATGGCATGCAAGAGGTCCGCGGTTCGATCCCGCGTAGCTCCACCACTTTGGAATCCAACTTTCTCGATACCTTCCGACACCGTGATAATTAAGCCTTTAGCGGTCAGGTAGGCCTGTCTATCGGGTTTCCACGGGTGAGAAATACCCGAAACTCATCCAATACACCGCTGTCGATATTCACTCGTTCCCCAAAATCTATGGCCAATGATCGCACTCGTGCTTGCGTCGGCTCGCTCTAACCCGGGCAGTTAACACCAGGGTTAAGCTTGCTGTGGGTTAATTGCGGCGAAAAGGAGAATGGCTCAACCAGCCCGCGTATTGGTGCGAATCCCATTGAGTACATGTCGTACTCGGGAAGTATGTTAAACACGCTGCTGCCCATTTCTAAGCTCAGATTTCCAAGAGGCAAATCTGTGTTGTTCAAAAGATACCCGAATTTCACAGAACGGATGAATTCTAATCATCCCTGACGCCTGTCCGAGAATAACGATCGAGGCCGAAGGTGGTCCCGCGACAGTGTGAGATTTTGAGTCAGATTCTCACGTCAATAAAGGTGAATAGTTGTTTTATTCGCCGAGATTTACGATGAAAGCTGACTGGAGGTAGCCCCACCAAAATATCGCGCTGTCGGGGGCCGCCTCCGGTACGATCAGCTTATTCTCGGACAGGTTCCTTATATGTTGTGGGCTAACAAGTTTTTGATCAGCGAGGATTTGTATCACAGTTGGCCAGTTGGCTCCATCACCGACGAATTCAGCGTCGACCAATTGCATGGCAATCATGGAAGGTCGGCCATATTGCCCAGTACGATCAAACCTTTCAGCTTCTAAAAATAATCGGCCACCTTTTTCCAGTTAAGAGAATGAGATTCTTACATTTCTGATAGCGGGCTTTCATGACAGGTAAATAACAGCTCCAGATGTAACCTACTCGAAGACGACTTTCATCCTGCCCAGCTTCACTTTATGAAAGCGTTGGTAAAGCCACATTTATAAGATATAAGTCGATATAGCTGTTCGTCTGCTTATCATCCTTAATCAAAATTCCGGTAACTCCATGCGGCAAAAGTCACCTGAGGAAACTTACTTACTCACTTGCAGCTGCGTACAATAATTTCATCATTGCTACGGCCTTGTTGATGCAAGGTGCGCTAGCACATTTCTTCGCTATCAAGCTGGACCGCCCAATCGTGAATCAAGATTTTAAAGTACTGGTTGTTGAAGACAATTCGAGCGATTTCGAGATGTTGCAGCGCTCGCTAAGAAGGACACGGCTGTTTGATCTTACATGGGTTAAATCAGCCGACGAGGGCCTTGTCGAGCTAAATGACAAGCCCTACGATGTGGTACTACTCGATCTGACATTACCTGATAGTGCCGGGCTGGACTCTGTCATTGCTTTTACAGATCTGGAGTCAACTCCAGTCGTTGTCTTATCTGGTATTGATGACGAGAGCACTGCATTGGAATCAGTACAACGTGGTGCCCATGACTATGTGGTAAAGGGTAAATTCGATACGACCTTAATGAGTCGTACCTTGCGCTACGCGATAGAGCGTTTCAAACTGGTTGAGGAGCTGCGTCAGACTCAGGAACAAGTCCATCGCGAGCAGGAGCTCAGACGATTGGAGGCGGACGCATCAGCTACATCTGGTGGAGTTATGCTGAATTCAGATGAGATATATCCCCTGAAGGCAAGGCAAGCGGTTTTTTTCGCTCAGACTGTCGCTGAGTACAGTGACGTAATTGATAAAGCGCTGGAGATGCGCAACTACAAAGTTGATTACAACGTAACTGTAAAGTTAAGACTCATAGCGGATGCTTTGGGTCGTAATAGCGCCTCACCAAGGGATGTGGTTGATGTGCACACCACTGCGCTCAACGCCAAAAATGCCAGTATGTCAGCAAATCATAGCGCCCTGTGCAATGAGGAAGCTCGCTACCTTCTTACTGGCCTTCTGGGGCATCTTTGTCTGTTTTACCAGAGCCGATGTGATCCTGCGACAGACACTAAACCTAAAGTAAGTCAAGATAAATTTTCCAACTACTCAGAAACAGTGAACGGATGAGCAAGCTGAGCTTGAAGTTGTTTGTATCTGGTCGTTCCATACGATCCGATACGGCGCTGGAGAATTTGCGAACGACCTTGTCAGAAATAGCGGCCGATGATTTTGAATTGAATGTAATAGATGTTCTGGAGCACCCACAGCTCGCTGAAGATGAATTTGTGCTGGCTACACCAACGTTGATCAAGACCAATCCCTCGCCCGTAAGACGAACTATTGGCGACCTGTCAGACAAATCCGCGCTGTTACGCGGGTTGGATTTGATGTGACAAAGGTTTTGGAGACTATGTAGCGATATGAATTTCGACGCTCACAAAGTTGTAACAAAACTTGAAAAGGGTATCCCCGGGTTCGATGCATTTTTTGATGGCGGTATTGTCACTTGGTTTCACCGCCGTGCTAACTGCAGAGCGACCGGAAGAGTGCGGTGTAAGTTTTGTTGTATCCCATCTACTGGCACGCTAGACAATGGTTGAAGTTACGCAAAGAGAACCCGATACTCGACAGGCCAGGAATGGCGTAAGCGAGGCAGGATTCAACAGTGTGGTACAAAATTCACCAGACAGCATCGTTGTGATGGATTCTGTGGGGACGATTAAGTTCGTCAACCATGCATCTGCGATCATGCTCGGGTATACAAGAGACAAGCTACTGGGCAAATCATTTGGATGTCCGGTTATGTTTGGGGACACTACAGAGATTGACGTACTGCATCCTGCACGGCCTCCTGTTGTAGCTGAGATGCGTGTAGTGGATGTGGAGTGGGAAGGACAGCCCTGCCTGCTCGCCACGCTTCGGGATATATCTGAGCACGAAAAAATGACCAAAGAGCTAATGCAGCTGAACAGTGATCTAAAGGATTTTGCATCTGTTGTATCACATGAAATACGAGCGCCACTACGCAATTTACATCTGCTAAGTGGCTGGTTGCTGGAGGATCATTCTGCTGATCTAAACACCGATGCTCTTGAAGATGTTCAATTAATGCGTAAGACCACCGGGCGGATGCAGCGCATGGTTGAAGATTTACTACACTACAATCGTGTGGTGTTACAGAAAAAAATATCTACCAATGTGGATCTCGAAGAGGTGTTGGTCGACGCTTTGGATAATCTTCAGGAAGAAATTTTTAAATCAGAAGCACAATTTTTTCATGATCCATTGCCGAAAATTGACTGTAGTGTGCAGCAGATGGTCACCATGTTTCAACATATTATTTCAAACGCAATTGCCCATTGTTCTCTGAAACCAAGAATTACCATATCCGTAAGTCATGAGAATGACATGTGGAAAATAAGTTTTGTCGATAACGGCATCGGAGTTGAAAAGAAACACTGGGAAAAAATGTTTGTCCCGTTCAATCACTTGCGTGCCAAGGACTCAACAGACGGATCTGGAATTGGCCTGGCAACCTGCAAAAAAATTGTGGAACTGCATCAGGGGAAAATCTGGCTGGAATCAGATATTGGTGTTGGGAGTGTTGTGCACCTCTGCTTGCCAAAAAAAATGCAAGGATAAATGCTGTAGTCAGTATGCAGGAATAGCGTTCACATCGGGTAATCAGAACACCTGTGTTCGTATAGCGTCTTTTTTTGCGGATTTATGAATTTGATAGTTGAGCTACCATCATGATAGCAATAGCGTATGCAAGTGAAGCGGCAGTACCTTTTGATCAGCAAATGCTGCAAGAGTTGTACGATGCTGGCGTAAAGGAAAATCGGCAACGTGGTTTGACAGGCTACCTAAGCTTCAAGAACGGCCGTTTTTTTCAGTATCCTGAGGGTACCGAAAATGCAGTTAACGGAATTCCTGAGGAGATTAATAATGATTCTCGTCATACCGGGCTGCGAACCTTGCAACTAGGTTCGATAGAGTATCGAAGGTTTTCGCAATGGAGCATGCTGAATATCTCTGGCGCAGGCGTGCCTGATATTCGTATTCAGGATCTTATTGAAGATGTCATCAAACCCGGTGCCGGGGACGCCTTTGACGAATCTGAATCTACGCGCATCATGCTCGAGATGCTGGATCAGATGTCGAAGTTACAAAGGGGTAATCATAAAAAGGCTCAGAAAAACAATGTAGATGGCATAGATATTGGCGAGAAGCAGCCGTTTGTCGTGGTATTTGGAGCATCGGCTGGTGGACTCTATCCACTGCAATCAATTGTGCGTAGTCTTAAACCGAACCTGAACGCCGCCTTCATCGTTATTCAGCATTTCTCACCCGAGACTGAGACGATGATGGACATGATTCTGCAGCGTGATATCTCCATGAAGGTTTGCTCTGCAGCCAAGGACATGAAGATCCAGGCGGGTAGCATTTACGTGATCCCCCCTGGCAAAATCTGGAAGTCTCAAACGGTAGTTTCGATCTGAGTTGTCAACAGCGCTTAAGTCGTGGCCCTTAGTTCCCAATTGATATTTGCTTTCGATCCATTGCACGTGAGTATGGTGATCGTGCCATTGCGGTCGTATTTTCCGGTACCGGAACTGATGGCTCACGAGGAGCGAAAGTCATGAATGAGGCGGGGGGGGTTGTGCTGGCTCAAACCCCTTACTCTGCAGAGTTCGACGGTATGCCCAATGTGAGTATTGAAACCGGCATGGTGCACCAGATTCTTGCGCCTCCGAAATTGCCGAGTTCATCAATAACTTGAGTGGCGACTATGTGCACGATTCGCTGGCTTTGTCGTCAGCACGCCGGGCGGAGTACGTTAGTGAGATTGTCTCTATGCTGGAGGACAACGATGTAGACTTCTCACAATACAAGAGTGAAACGCTATTTCGTCGTATCGAGCGTCGTCGTGTACTAGCGGGTATCCCTACCAGCGATGCTTATGTCGAACATGCCCGCTCTTCGGAAAAAGAGCGCGACGAATTGCGTGAAGACATTCTAATCACCGTAACCAGTTTTTTTCGTGATCCGGATGCCTGGGATCGCTTGAAAGAATCAATCGCACCATTGATTGTTTCTGAATGTGAGCAAGGCGAGACGTTTCGCGTGTGGGTTTCTGCATGTTCAACTGGAGAAGAGGCCTACACGGTAGGTATAGTTCTGACAGAGCTATTGGAAAAACTGGATAAAGAGATAAATTTTAAAATTTACGCTACAGATATCGAGCGCAAAGCGTTGAAGCACGCCAGCGAAGGATACTATTCTGAAAGATCGCTCGCCAAGTTAAGTTCAGAGCGACGTCAACGTTTTTTTGTTCGCAAGGCCGACGGCTTTTTGATTAATCTTGAAATACGCGAAAATGTGATATTCGCGCCTCACAATTTCATAAAAAATGCACCATTTACGAGGATGCACCTGGTAACGTGCCGGAATGTGTTGATATACATGCAACCAGAGCTGCAACAACTTGCTATTAAGATGTTGCATTTTTCATGGAACGTTAATGGCATATTGTTTCTTGGCCCGTCGGAGACATTGGGTAATTTGCAGAGCGAGTTTTATCCTATACAGCGCGAATGGAATCAATACAAGAAATTACGTAATCTACGCCTACCTCTCCACCTCTCCACCTCTCGTCGGAAAGACTCAATAATACTCCGTTTAATTCTCCTACCGTCGTGTTGCCGCTACAATTGAGGAATGGAGCCAACTCCAGCGGTCTCATTGGCTTGTCTCTCGACGCATTGTCGCAATATTCAGGTAGTACCAATGTCCTTGTTGATAGTTCGCGCTCGGTCATGATGGTAATTTCCGACCCCAACGGCCTGCTGCAGGTGCATGCAGGTGAGCCCACACTGGATCTGGCCAAGATGATTCCTGAAGGTCTGCGTTCCTCTTTAACATTCGCCATTGCACGGGCATTCACAGAAAACGACCTGGTGTCACACCGACAATTGTCTTGTAAGCCGGTTGGACGAGAGGAGCGCTGTGTAGATATAGAGGTTCAGCCACACGTAGCGCAAGGAGAAAGCGAGGCGCAATACGCACTCGTCGTATTTTCAAATACAGGGGCGGCGGCTAGCACTCCGGAAGACGTAAACGATGAAACCGGAGTTCAGCAATTAAGATTCGAGTTGAATGAGACAAAAAATGCGCTTCAGTCCGCTATCAACGATCTGGAATCATCAGGCAATGAGCAGCGCTCGATAAACGAGCAATTATCGGCCGCTAATGAAGAGCTACAGAGCACTAACGAAGAGCTGCAAACGGTCAATGAGGAGTTGTATACCGTCAACTTCGAATATCAAACCAAGATCCATGAACTGTCAGACCTGAATCAGGATCTCGACAATTTGCTCGACAGCACGCATCTGGGAGTTATTTTCCTTGACTCAGACCTGTGTATACGCCGATTTACAGATGTTGCAACCCAGACAGTCAACCTGGTGCCATCCGATATTGGACGCCCCTTTGTCGACCTGGCGCATAACCTTAACTACAAAGGACTTATCAATGACATGCGCCGTGTGCTATCACTCGGAAAATCGATGAACCGGGAAATCTCCCGCAACGATGTCGACCTGTTGCAAGTAGGCATCCACCCTTATCGGGCAGGCAATGGTCTTGCACAGGGTGTTCTGATTATGTTTCGGGATACAAAGAAGCAATCTTCTCCAACCCCAGCTCTGGAAGATCTAGACACAACCCACTGACCTTTTCCCGGTCTAGTCGTAATAGTTTTGTGATGTCCTCTGGCAACTCTGCGCGCGACATCATAAAACCCTGAACGGCATCGCAGTTTGATTCGCTTAGAAACGCGAGCTGTGATGCGTGTTCTATACCTTCTGACACTACAAGTAAACCCAGTTCATGGGCCATGCGGATGACTGATTTGATGACAGCTCGCATCTGCTCTGAATGGTCGATGTCACAGGTAAATGAACGATCAATTTTCAAGCGTGCTACCGGTAGGTGAACAAGTCGTGCCAGTGAAGAATGGCCTGTGCCAAAATCGTCTATCGTGACGATGTGACCAGCAGCTTTAAGCTCTTGTAGAGTATTGCGGCATCGATGATGATCTATCATCAGGGCAGATTCGGTAATCTCAATCTCCACTGAGCGTGCATTCAGTTGATATTGATCCATCGTTTGTTTGACCAATTCCGAGAACTGAGGTTCTAGCAGTTGTCTGGTTGAGACATTGATGGCTATAGGAATATCGAATCTCTCATCCAGCCAGACGCGCGCCTGCTTGCAGGCCGCATTCAGCACCCACTTACCTATCTCAACAATGCAATGTATGTCCTCTGCCAGAGGAATAAACTCACTCGGAGGCACAGTACCCAGTGTCGGGTGCTTCCATCGAAGTAGGGCCTCCAAAGAGACAATAGTCAGAGTGGCGGTGTTATAAATGGGTTGAAAATGTAATTCCAGTTGATTGTCTCGCACAGCCAAGGGCAAACTGGTTTTCAGTTGAGACAGGCGACTGACGTTTTCAATGGATTCTTTCGAGAACAATCGAACTTGATCGCGACCTGCTTTCTTGGCCTGGTACATGGCCGCATCAGCGCCTTTTACCAAATCATTTACTTTTTTCGCATGATCCGGAAACAGACTAAGTCCCATGCTGCAGCTGACGCTGACAGTGCCTTCTGCTGTGTCGATGGGTTGTCTGACGATGTCACCAATCTTACGAGCCTGCAACAGTGCCTCTTCAGCCGAATTGGGGTTGGCCAGTATCACGGTAAATTCATCGCCACCAATGCGAGCTACAACATCTTCGGGCTTCAATTGTCCACTGACTCGCTCTGCGATAGTACACAGAACAGCGTCACCGATATGATGACCCAATGTATCGTTGATGGGTTTAAAGCCATTCAGGTCGAAGTAGATAATGCCGACTTTAGCATTCACTTGAGAACGATCAACAATTCTGGATTGCAACTGATCTGTAAACATGGTTCGATTAGGCAGGCGTGTCAGCGGATCATGGTGAGCTAGCTCATCCAGATAACCATTGGCTTTTCGCAATAATTTTTCTGTCTTGCGTTGTTCGGTGATGTCGATGATCATCACTTGATACTTCAATTTCGTAGAATTTTTATCACGAATGGCACACGTCGCAAGCATTACAGGTCGTTGGGTGCCATCGTGCAAACTAAGCGTAACCTGCCATTTCAACGATAGATGAGAACTTGCCACAGATGTTAGATGATCACGTAGTAGCCCACGGTCCTCTTCGCGCAGGTAATCTGAAAATGGCGTGTCGACAAGATAAACACTGGGTAGATGTAGAAAGCAGGTTCCTGCAAGGTTAATCCTTGTAATAATGCCGTTGGTGTCCATCGACAAATACCCAACTGGCGCCAGATCAAACAGTTGGCGGTATTGGCTCTCGTAGCACTTATGGTCGTCGACGAGGGACTGTAGATCGGTGCTACGGGCTTCCGGTTCAGCGGTTGAGGCTCGCTGTAACACAATCTTGTTTTTAAGCGCCTGTTCTTGTAACCCAAGTTCAGTGTTATGTGTTTCCAGATTCCTCAGCCGTATTTGCAATGTTTCCAGATCCATGTCGATATCTACTTGCGGAGCATTTTCTGCTGAGGCAGCCTCATAAAAGCTTGATACCTGTTCGGTATTGTTCTTGGAATTCATTGCGCCTTTATTGATCAGGGAAGGGATTGACAGTGACCTTGAGGTAGCAAAATTTGTGCGATTCGTTGCTCATGGAACTGTTTTGATTCGTATTTTCCGCTTGAAATATGTAGCTGAGGGTGAACGGCCCATACTTGAACGAAATAACGGGGGTTGCTATTCCCGTGAACGTTGCAAATTCAGAGTTTTTCGCGGTATGGTTTCTCCTTTGTCGCGGCGGCCGAGTGCCCTCGGCGGGGTGCGACAAGCCAAGCTAAAAATGCATCCTGTAGCCGACTCGAACTCTGTTCTGACTCAACAATTCATCTTGCGCACGCGTTTCAAAGTAAACAAAGGCACTCTGTGAGTGAGCGAAAACAAGGGCTGTTCCAACGTTGACTAGTACGGCACTGCTGTCCCTTTTGGTACCGGATAGCTGCATCCGGTTGTTATCTGGATCATTGATGAACGATGCGGTTATAAGACCCTTGTCAGTTTCAGATTCGTTTTCAATCTCCATGCGTAGGGAGGGTACGAATACGGCTTTAGAGGTATTGATAACGTGTTTAACTTCGCCGCCTACTGAAAAACGGGCGGACGTCATGCTGTGAGAATCGATTTTCAGCGAGGTACCAGCACCCGCGCTGCCTAGAGAAGAGGCCTCACTGAACCCGTCAATGTTTGCTCGGGTCAGAGTGATGCGCGCAATTGCGCCGAATTCTGTAGCGCCGCGTTGAAAAGTTCTACCGACATTGGCTGACAGCGTTATACGGCTTGCATCAGTGGAGCTTGTAGCAAATTCATCAGGCTGGGCCAGAAGATTAACGCGACGTGATAGATCAAAGTCATTCTGGCTAACATCCATAATGATATCTGCAAACCCCTTGTCCTGTTCGTACCAGGTTCCGAATGCACTCAGATTTATACCGAGCATAGTGAGTTTGCCGTTGTCACCCCGAAAGTCGGCATCATTATTAATAACTCCCAGGGCTGCACCTACCACGCTGTTATTGTTGATTCGGTAGTCCGCTCCCACCATTAAGCTATCAGTGCTGATTGATGCATCTCTTTGAACACCTTTGCCATCGACGCTACCTACTGAAATATTACCGTTAGCAAACACGCCAAGGGAGCTATCACTGAGAGTTTCTTGAGAAGCACCCCCTCCCGAACCTTGCATCAAGGCTTCTTGACCATGGGCAAGCACTGAGCCGCCTATTTTCTGATCCCATAGTTGAAGCTCAAGAGCACTAAAATCCAAAGCTGAACTTTCACCAATCCGTACGTTGTTTATACGAGTTCGAACATTATTAATCTGATGATCAGCTGTATTAGCTAATGCATCACCGATAGCGAACAACTCTTCTGGCACCAGTCTTTCAAGATTTGCCGCTGGACTATCATCCAGAGCGAGAGATTCACACGTAGCGCGAAGAGCCTCTTCTTCTGTTCTATTGGTGTTTTCTGCCACATTTGCCGGAAATCCATCGCACGCCATGGTAACTGTGGTTAACGCGGAGCGGGCGTTGGCGCTCAGTGGCTTTGGGCCAGTGTTGTTTTCGGCTACTGGTGACTGTGCATTGTCAGGTGCTGGTTCAATCTCAACAGAAAATTCGGTAGAGTTCCCACCGGGTTCGATGATCTCGTCTTGGCCATCAAAGTTATCATATCCGTATACTTTAACGGTAGCGTCGCCAGCTTGTAGAAACTCAATCTCGACCGTGCTGTTCAGTGCTGCTGGCATAGGGGTAATGAGCCTCGCCGCGCTGGCTGGTATTACCACCCAGTAGGCGTCCGAGATAACATTTGGATCTGATACAGGATTAACTCGCTGCACAGCCATATCGGTAATCGTTTGCCCCACTGACACCTCAAGAACACTTGAGGAGGCGGTTTGTATAAAAATCTTCCTGGACACACTGGAATCAGGTTCAGGTTCCTGGGCCAACGCAGTATTTGCCAATAGCGTCACCAGCATGAGTATCGTCAGAACCATCAATACAAATGAGCGTTGCAACAATAGACCCAATCTTCGGCCTCGCAAGTCGATGGTATTCGCCGTGGTGGATGGCAGTGTCAGGAGTAAAGAACGAATCAAGCCAAACCTCTTGTCTGAACTACACAGAATGTAAAAAGACAAGCTTTGCAATCCCTTCGCCAGACTTGCAGCGTTTAACCCCATACAACCGGTAAGTAAAAAAAAGCTCATTGCCACACTTGAAATCTACTGCGTAGCCTCTAGGTTTTTGTCGTGGCAGACGTCTCTTAGAGAGTTAGCCGCAAGACCCTTATATTGCTTCTATTGGAGAATATTGAAATGAAAGTTGATTTAACCCCACTGTACGCAAACACCGTTGGCTTCGACCGATTCGGTTCACTGCTTGACGCCGCGATGAGCGCAGATCGTCAATCAGCCGGTTACCCTCCGTATGACATTGAGTTAGTCGGTGAAAACAAATACGCCATTACGCTTGCTGTTGCAGGATTTCAGGACAGTGAGATCGATGTGCAAGTGGAGAAAGGTATTCTGACCGTACGTGGCAAGAAAGAAGAGGCCACGAAGGATTCCAGATATCTTCACCGCGGAATAGCGACACGTTCTTTCGAACGCAAGTTCAATCTGGCGGACCATGTCGAAGTTGTTAGTGCACAACTGGACAATGGGCTTCTTAAAGTGTCCTTGCATAGGGAAATACCCGAAGCAATGAAGCCACGCAACATACCTGTCGGCAACGGTGGAAAGGTACTCGAAGACAGTGTCGTAAGCTGACTCGGGTATCGTTGTGTTAGCGGTTTGTCGGTCAGGATGCGTTTTGGCCTGATAACAGAAGACCGCCCTAAGTAAAATATTCGCTCGCAGATACAACTGCGAGCGATTTTTACTGTATATTATGCCAGTTATTATGGCAGTCAGCGACGATCAGCAAAGATTTCTTGAACAGCTTGCCGGGCGAATACCGCGACTTTTCGACGCCATTCGAGCTGGCAACATAAAAAGCGAATATATCGTTGGTGTCCGACGCATAGGCCAGCGACAAGTGCGATTAAAGCTCGTTGCGGAAGTCGTTGATTCGGGCGCTAATCCTTTGCGTACGCATAGCACGACCGTGCCCGTCAGGGTCTGCGTTCACGCAGAATTCGTCGCGGATCTCGATGCGGACCCCGAAACCAAACCGGCGATATCTTCAACAAAGATCGCTTCGGATTCGGGTGTTGATTCATCCGACGAGGCTGATTAACCCACCCTATAATTGCTGGTAGCGATCATCATCGGTCCAGCCCTGATTGATTGCAACCAATACAAGTCCGAGAATTAATATGGACAGTGCAGCGTAGAACAGACTGCCACCGTCACTTTCACCATCGTGCAGTACTTCTACACCCAGCGGTGAGGCGAGGTGAAAGAAAACAGCCCCCGCCATGACCGATGATGCCAGCAGTCCGCCAATGACATGAAATCGGCGTCGTGTAACGCCAAAATAGGATTTGTTCAGTTTTGAAAAAATCCACAGCAAGGCTGGCAATAACAAGATGATGGAGGTTAGCAATTCGAACGCGCCAACACCGTAGGCACCAAACTGTGTGAATATGCTACCAAATTTGGCACCTGCAAAGCCTCCAATCCAGTCACCGATGGTACTGAAGATATGTTGAGTATCGGGATGTTTGGTAAATTTATAGGGTAATGAGCGAAGAAACACATAGCACATCCAGAGGGCTATTAACCAGGAAATGACGGCGCGTGAGTAATTCATTGCAACTTTCCTGTAGTGACAGGTAACAATTACCTGTGACAGGTTAGCACGCTCTGAATGGGAGGCAAATGTTCATAAGATTTTACAAGGTAACAGTAACGCTGCCCACGAAATTCGGTCCAGGCCAGAGAATTTACAAAATCACATGGTGGCTGCGTAGTTCGGTTGCCGTGATCAGCTATGCCGTTCGTGCTCTATGAAGTGATCTGCAACCCGAAGTGAGTCAATCTGATATTCCCCGCGTTCCAATTGCGCCTTGATCTTGTCCACTTTTACCCGATCAAAGCGTCTGCCTGTGGCACGTGTGCTCTTGACCACGCGAACATTCGGTTTGTTCTGGTCATTTTCCAGTCTGGCGCGTTTATTGGGCCCTACCGGATCGTCACCATGCCGCCGTCCGTAGGCAATCGAACTTTTATCGAGGCGTCCTTTGCGGGCATCAGCGATATTAGTCACTTTGGAGTCCGGGTTCTCACCCTTGTCTAGAGCCATACGTCACTTCCTCTTCGTGATCCTTTGAGCTTCTGCTTCAGAGCAGATGTCGGATCATTCTTGATTTTTATTTTCGCAGCAGTGCCGAGTCTGACTTTACAAGATAACCTTTTGTCCGGTTCTTGAAAAACCCTGATTGACCGTCACTTACTGCCTAGAGAGTGGATCGGCGCAATTTGGCGTTAATGTACACAAGAATCGCCGTACACATGGTCAAGTCACAAAGCATATGGAGATAATCGCTAGACGAACACACAACTGGGAAAGTGGTCGAATTTGCCCGAGAAGTGGTACTAAAGTTTAGAAATAACCTGATGTAGCTGGATTGACGTGCTATTTTTGTGTTTCAGTCGTCAATTCTTTGTCTTATCCGAACCTTCTTCTATCATCTATTGATGTCTAAATCACTCGATCCGGCCGCATTGTGAAGAGCCCTATAATGTCTAACAGAAAAGAAGCCAGAAAAATTCTTATTGTTGATCAGGATGCCGATAGCGCACAACGACTATCGCATCAGCTCGAGTTCATCGATTACGAGCCCAAGGTGCTTAGTTCGCCGGAGCTGCTCGACAGTCTTGGGGACCTTGCAGCTTACGCGAGCATTCTGATCGCCAATTTTCACGGGATCGTGCCTTGGGCTGAAAGTCTCAGAGCGAAAAACGAGCAGTGTCCGCCGCTTGTTCTTTTGCTAGGCTCCCGTCCCGCAGATATCTCTCAAGGTGAGATAGACGCAAATTTCGTTGGATGTCTTAAAGAGAACATCCGTTACGCTGCCTTGTCCGATTTGCTCCATAAATCAGAGGTGCGTGGCTCAGCAAACACCGAACCTGGCAAGGAGGCCACTCCGAACCCTGAACTGTTCCGGTCTCTGGTGGGCAATAGCCGCTCTGTGCAACGCGTGCGAAAAATGGTGGATCAGGTAGCGCCCACTGAAGCGACTGTTTTGATACTTGGCGAGTCAGGAACGGGTAAAGAGGTCGTAGCGCGTAACATTCACTATTATTCAAACCGCCGAAACAAGCCATTTGTACCCATCAACTGCGGGGCGATCCCCGGAGAGTTGCTTGAATCGGAATTGTTTGGTCATGAAAAAGGATCATTTACCGGTGCTGTTGGTTCGCGTCAGGGTCGTTTCGAACTGGCTGAAGGTGGCACGATTTTTCTCGATGAAATCGGTGATATGCCGCTGACTATGCAAGTCAAGTTGTTGCGCGTTATTCAGGAACGATCGTTCGAGCGGGTGGGAAGCAACAAGAGCATCAAGAGTGATGTAAGAATTGTGGCTGCTACACATCGAAATCTTGAGCAGCTGATAGAAGAGTCTCGATTCCGGGAGGATCTTTACTACCGCTTAAACGTATTTCCGATTGAAATGCCTCCGCTTAGCAGCCGGGCCGAAGATCTTCCATTGCTGGTCAACGAACTGATTACGAGACTTGAGCACGAGAAGAAATCATCGGTTCGCCTGACGCCTGCTGCGATGATGGCCCTGTGTAATTACGATTGGCCGGGTAATGTCCGCGAGCTTGCCAATCTGATGGAGCGTATGACGATCCTGCATCCCTATGGTGTCGTCGATGCGGGCGACCTTCCTCCAAAAATGGCCCCGCATGGCAGTGCACTGAATCAGGAGCGCGAAGAGGGTGAAAATGTCGACTCATTGCCAATGGTTGAAGGTATGCCGGCGGTGGCTCTGAACAATAAGCCCAGGTTACCGCGCGAAGGTATCGATCTGAAGCAGCACTTGACCGACATAGAAATAAGTCTTATTGAGCAGGCACTCGATGAGTGCTCCGGTGTTGTGGCGCATGCCGCCAACCGATTGAAAATACGTCGCACCACGTTAGTTGAGAAGATGCGTAAATACAGTATCCAGCGACCCGAAGAGGTGTCGTGAATAAGTATCTACAAGGTACCCTGCCAAGGCGCAAACCAGGGCGCTAGTCAGGGCGCTAGTCAGGGCGCTAGTCAGGGTGCAAATCAGAGCGCAAAGAATAAGTCACGTAAAACGACCAATAGTAATTATCTAATGTAACTGCCGTCATTCCAGCGACGGCGGTACTCCAATTTTCCTGCATGTCTGCTGCCGTACATAGCAGCTTTACGCTGTTATCACTGACGGACGCCATTTTATCGTCGCTATTTGCACGCTTGGCGCCGAACGCCAGCTTGAGGCATCTTCAGCGAGACGATAGCAAAGCCGCAAACCATGATTATGTCGGAACGCTCCGATTCGTGTTCGAATCATGAGCTGAAATTTTGCGATTTCAGAGTTTTTCGCAGACCTCGACGATCCTGCAATGACGTTGCTCTCTGTTTTTTGAGGTCCAGTACGCAAATCATCCCTTTGGTTGTTGTGTCCTAGTTATAAGCGTGATAGCGCTATAGCGCTGTGGATCGAGACTTGCTCCCAGTCTGTTGTGTCAGCGTATCCGTCTGGTAGCTTCATTTCCGAGGCTGCACGGTTACGCTGCCGAGGACCTATCGTTGCAGCTAGTCGTTTACACAGTCGCTCATTGAACGCATGAGCTTGCATGACCTGCCAATGGACTCAAGGCAAAACCGACCAGTCCAGACGATCGCTATTGCCGGTGGCAAAGGTGGTGTGGGTAAATCGATTGTGGCAGTGAATCTGGCCGCAGCCCTGGGAGTCAGCAATCATGAAGTGTTGCTTGTCGACGGTGATCTGCAGATGGGTAACGTTGATCAACTACTCAGGTTGCGACCCACGTTCACCCTTACTGATGTGTTCAGTGGAGGTGCTGCGTTGGCCGAAATTCTGGTTCAGGGACCTGCCGGGGTTACTGTCGCGGCTAGTGCAAGCGGTGTATCAGAAATGTCACAGTTGTCACAGTTCGATCACGCCTCACTCATTGGTCTATTCAGTGATCTGCACACATCTGCCGATACGATGATTGTAGATGTCGCTACTGGACTCGCAGATAGCGTCTTAAGTTTTTGCCGGGCGGTCCGGGAAGTTGTTGTTGTAGTGGTGGATGAGCCAACGGCGTTACGCGATGCTTACGCCACCATCAGAGTGTTGCACGAAGAATGTCGAGTAAGGCGGTTTCGAATTGTGGCAAACAAAACGGAGTCGTCGTGTCATGGGCTGGATATATACGCAGCACTGACGCAAATGACGGATCAAGGCATGGATGTATTGCTTGACTATTGCGGGTCTATTCCTTTCGACCCGCAACTGAAATTGGCAGTGTGTCAGCAGCAGTCTGTCGTAGAGGCTTACCCGCGATCACCGAGTGCGCTTGCATTCCGGAAACTTGGTGCGCGAGTGGCAAGGTGGCCTCAACCTCAGACGCCCTGTGGGCACATTGAATTTTTTGTAGAGCGGTTGATACAGACCGCTGAAAGTACACGGTGGGAATAAACTCCGTATGAATGCACACGCGATGTACAACGAAGTAACCACAGTCGACCCGGATGGGTTGGTTGCGGCGAATGCGAACCTGGTGAAACGCATTGCGTTTCATCTATTGAATCGTCTTCCTCCCAGTGTTCAGGCGGAAGATCTCATTCAGGCTGGAATGATTGGTTTGTTGGAAGCTGCTCGTCACTATGACCCCTCTCAAGGCGCAAGCTTTGAAACCTACGCTGGTATCCGCGTGCGGGGTGCAATGCTTGACGAAATACGGCGATCTGACTGGACGCCTCGTTCGGTTCACCGCAAGTCTCGCGAAGCTGCCGAGGTATTGCGTAATCTGGAACAGGAAGGCCTTCGTGAAGCAAAGCACGGTGATGTGGCTGACAAGCTGGGTATTGAGCTATCTGCCTATCATCTGATTCTGACCGAAAGCTCTGCTGCGCACGTATTCAGTTTTGATCAGCCTGATGAGCATACTGGTGAGACCATCAGTCTTCCACAGAGTGCAGAAATCAGTCCTGGCGACCAGGTCGAGTATCAGTCTTTTCGTCATGCATTGGCAGAAAATATTAAAAATCTTCCTGAACGTGAAGCCTTGGTGATGTCGCTGTATTACGACGATGATCTAAACCTTCGCGAAATTGGCGACATTCTGGGTGTGAGTGAGTCTCGGGTTTGCCAGATACACGGCCAGGCGCTAACTCGACTCAAGGCGCGCATGACTGAATGGACTCAGAGGTAGGACCATGGTTGCAGACGAATCACAGTGGTATGTACAGAAAGGCTCTCGTGTTCAGGGGCCGTTTTCGACAAATGAGGTAGGTCGTTTTCTGCTGTTGGGTCGTGTGCGTAACACCGATAGAGTAAGCCGTGATGGTGAGCTCTGGGAGCCGGTAACACAGGTGCCAGAGCTTATTCCGGAGGAGTTGTTGAACCTTCAGTCCGACGAAGGGTGGAGTCAGTTTCTAACGGTACGCACAGCCACTGACGAACGAATGAGCTCAACAAGCGTGCAGGTTGATCGACGTGCACCTGCTGACACGGTTCCTGTGCAATTGCGTGACGAGTGGCAAAGTACAGCAACGCAGGATTCCTCAAACAGCCTACTGCCTTGGTCGCTATTAGGTATAACGCTGGCAGCTCTTGGCGTTGTCATCTATCTGAATGTCACCAGCGCTGTAACAGGTTAGGTTCCATACTCGCAAAATTCGCTGGATGAAAGACGATAATGCCTAAAGAGTCTGATTGCAAGCTTGCACTATTTGTTGGTTAATTTGGTCTGCTGCTTGCAAGAGTGCCCTCAACGAATAGGGGAGTGGTTTTGATGTCCGTTCTTGGTGCCTCAGAAGGCGCAGTTACATCGCATTCAGCGCTGCGGCAGCAACGATTGGATGTACAGCTAAAGCAGCTGGAATTTCATGCTTTATTGCATCGCAAGCTGGATCTTGAGCGATTGTTCGAATGTCTGCTCACAGAAGGACAGGCGTTTGTGCAATTTGATGGTATTCAATTTATCGCTGATCCACGCGGTACTGACATCATGCTCGGTTTTTCCAGAACCCACCGACAACGTTTCGAGTTACGTCTGGGTGAGCGAATGCTAGGCGAGATTACACTGCTGCGTGCCCGCAAGTTCTCCGCCCGTGATGAGCGTGAGGCTGAGCGTCTGGTGGAGAGTCTGATATACCCTCTGGACAACGCACTAGAGCATTATTCGGTGCTTATGCGAGCGATGACCGATGAGGCAACCGGATTGCGTAATCAACGAGCACTTGATGAGCAGCTACCTCGAGAGATACGTCTGGTGCGTCGAGTGGAGCACCCCTTGTCACTCATGCTGATATCAGTTGATCACCTGGAATCCATTAGTGAGCACCATGGTCAAGAGGTCGGTCTTCAGGCCTGGCATTCGGTGGCAAAAACTCTCGCCGCTCGATTGCGTCAAAGTGATCTTATTTTTCGTACTGATAATGATGATTTCTGCATAGTGCTTAACCAGACAGCTCTTCATGGTGCAACCGTACTGGCAGAGCGACTGCTCTCGGATGTTGATCGCTGCGTCAGTTACGAGAACGTGCAATTTGTACTGACGGCCAGTGCAGGACTTACAGAGTTGTCGCAAGACGATGAGGCCGCCTCATTGCTAGGCCGCGCGGGTGATGCCTTGAGCCAGGCCCGTGAATCCGGACGCAATCAAGTGATCGTCATAACACCAGAAGTGTTAGCTGATGGAAATGATCCTGGCGCTGCCTGAGCTCTCGTAAAACAATAAACTACTGTTTTGATCGTCCCTGCATCTTGCCCTGCAGCGTTGTTCGTCGGGAGAAGTCTCCCAATAGGCAACAGCGTGATTTTCCGCACATATACTGGCTGTACATCAGGGAGAAATATTCTGGCTGTAAATGCCCCCGTAATCTTTTTTCCGGTATACTTTGCTGCTCGAAGGCGTTGAGATTATCAACACATCAAAGTCCCCTTCGTCTAGTGGCCTAGGACACCGCCCTTTCACGGCGGTAACAGGGGTTCGAGTCCCCTAGGGGACGCCAC
>ENA-ORXR01002227-ORXR01002227.1-marine-metagenome-genome-assembly--contig:-NODE-2227-length-18808-cov-3.091453_pt1 | contig 18808 bp, 23 predicted proteins | sample MGYA00237866_ERZ511479 | MGnify/ENA metagenome assembly ERZ511479 | reverse complement strand
CCACTGGGGCGTATGTCATTGCTTTGGACGAACGCGGCAAAGTGCAATCATCCCCCCAATTCGCGGATCATCTGGCCCAAGTTCGCGATCGCGGCCTGGCCGAGGTTTGTTTCATCATTGGCGGGGCAGGTGGGTTGGATGCAACTGTGCTGGACCGGGCTGATGCCACGCTGTCGTTCGGGGCCATGGTTTGGCCCCACATGCTGGTGCGCGTCATGGTGGCCGAACAGCTGTACCGCGCCGTGTCCATCCTGGCAGGCACCCCGTATCACCGTGTTTAACTGGGCGACCCTTTCGGGCCGCGCATGATATTTGTTCTTGCCATTCGGCAAGAGCGCTATGCCTGCGGCGCGAGTATTTTTGGCAAAAGGAATGAGGGGTCTTAGCCGCAGCTGATTGACGTGATGATGTCATCTGCGTCGGCGATAAAGTTGATACGGTTTTCTAAGAAGTCCATCGTGACAGCCTGATCTGGGCGAATGATCCGCACGGGTTGAAGCAGCAGCGTGGTTTCCAAACTACTGACGGGTTTGCCAAGGTGCGACTGCATTTTAGCCGCGTTGCATGTGTCTGCCGCCGGGCTGGGCAGGGGGGCAGACTTCGGGGGCGTTGGCGGTTGGGGTGCCATCGTGCAAGCCGCCAGTAAGATCAAGAACGGTAAGTATTTCATCCGTTTAATGTGCCGATCTTTCCAGGCGACCGCCAGGGGAAATGCCTTGATAAAGCCCCCCTTCGCAGCCAAGGTCGCGCCTAACATCTTTGGGAGGATTGAAAATATGCGGACCCGTGCAGCAGTGGCTATGGAAGCTGGCAAACCATTGGAAATCATGGAAGTGAACTTGGACGGCCCCAAAGCCGGCGAGGTTTTGGTGGAGATCAAGGCCACAGGCATTTGCCACACCGATGAATTCACCCGGTCGGGCGCTGATCCCGAGGGCATGTTCCCCGCGATTCTGGGCCATGAGGGCGCGGGCATTGTGCTGGAATGCGGTCCCGGGGTCACAAGCTTGAAACCGGGCGATCACGTGATCCCGCTGTACACCCCTGAATGCCGGGAGTGTGAGTATTGTTTGAACCCCAAAACGAACCTTTGCCAGAAAATCAGGTCCACCCAAGGGGCGGGGGTTATGCCCGACGGGACCAGCCGTTTCAGCATGTTGGATGGCACGCCGATCTTGCATTACATGGGCTGTTCCACATTCGCCAACCACACGGTATTGCCGGAAATCGCCCTTGCCAAAGTGCGCGAAGACGCCCCGTTTGATAAGATTTGTTACATCGGGTGCGGCGTGACCACGGGCATTGGCGCGGTGATCAACACGGCCAAGGTTGAGATTGGGTCGAAAGGCATCGTGTTCGGTTTGGGCGGGATCGGTCTAAACGTGATCCAAGGGCTGCGGCTGGCAGGGGCGGATCAGATTGTCGGCGTCGACCTGAACCCCGGCAAGGTTGAGATGGCGACACGGTTTGGCATGACCGATTTTGTGAACCCCAGCGAAGTGGACGGCGATTTGGTGGCCCACTTGGTGGAGATGACGGGCGGGGGCGGCGATTACACGTTTGACGCCACCGGCAATGTGAGCGTCATGCGCACGGCCCTGGAAGCGGCGCACAAAGGATGGGGCGAAAGCATCATCATCGGCGTGGCCCCGGCAGGCGCGGAAATTTCCACCCGCCCTTTCCAGTTGGTGACAGGCAGGGTGTGGCGCGGCACAGCCTTTGGCGGCGCACGGGGCCGGACGGATGTGCCCAAGATTGTGGATTGGTACATGGACGGGAAGATCGAGATCGATCCGATGATTACCCACACGATGCCTTTGGAAGATATCAACAAGGGGTTTGACTTAATGCACGCCGGGAAATCAATTCGCGCTGTGGTGGAGTTTTAAGGGCAAAGCCTGTTGGAAAAATTGACGAAGGGCGAGCGTGATGTTCGCCCTTTCTTTTTGGACATTGAATTTGCGGATATTTAACTTTCTCGCCTTAAGCTGATTTCGATATTTGTTTAAGGATTTCCAGCGCATCCCCTTCGCGCCCTTCCGGCACAAACAGGTGATCGTGATAAAACCCCGCCACCGGGTTCACGCCCATGTTTGCAGCCGCCAGTTGGGTGGCGATATGGGCGATAAAGCCAACGGCATCCAGGGCGGAATGGACGTTTAGGGTGATCATCCGGCAAGGGAAGTGCCAGGGCAAGGCGTGGGCCTCCGCCTGGTCTTTCAGCAGGATCAAGGTGGTGCCCTCTGCCTCTTCAAAACGCATGCGGGGGGTCAGATTTTGGGGTACATCCGCGGGTGGCAACGTAACAAACACGTAAGTTTCGTCCGCCAAAAAAGCCGTCAAACTGGATAACAAAGTCTTTAGATCGGTTTCACCGGACATGGGCATTTCCTTTTGCATCAAGGTAACATCTTTTTCGCCCTTTCACCTGGGCAAAATTAACTTACATTGCACCATAAGCCGCCTATGGGTGGAAATGAAACGCAAGGAGCAGGCGTATGTGGTTGAACGAAGACAAAGACGGCGACGGCGACAAGGAAGATAAGCCAGCCAAAGGCATTGGCGCGTTGTTCCTGAAAAGCCGCAGCGTTTTGGTGACGGGCGGGATCAATGACAAATTGGCCGCCAAAGTGGTGACGCAGCTGTTGGCCTTGGCCGAAGAAAGCGACGATCCGATCAACATGTACATCTCCAGCCCCGGCGGTCACGTCGAAAGCGGGGACATGGTCCATGACATGATCAAGTTCATCAAACCCGAAGTGCGCTGCATCGGATCGGGCTGGGTGGCCAGCGCGGGCGCGTTGATCTTTATCGGGGCGAAGAAGGAAAATCGCTTTTGTCTGCCCAACACCCGTTTCTTGTTGCACCAACCCTCCGGCGGGATCGGGGGCCAGGTCAGCGATATGCAGATCCAAGCCACGCAGATCAAACTGATGCGCGAACGGTTCGATCGTTTGTTTGCAGAGGCCACCGGCCAAACGCCCAAGAAAATTGCGGAAGATACCAACCGTGATTTCTGGCTGAACACGGACGAGGCTTTGGCGTATGGTCTGTTGGGTAAGGTCATTACCAGTGCGGATGAACTGTCCTAAGTAGCTGGCTCTTAAACATCAGATTTTGCGGCTTTCAAAAGCCATCGTTTGAATATTTCAACAGGGCCGCGCAGGCCCTGTTTTGATTCCAGCAAGTGATACGACAGACCTTCGTCTTCGAATTCACACAGCAATGCCAACCGACCTTCTTGAATATCGCGTGCATAGATCGCGGCATTTCGGATTGCGACGCCCAGACCGGCAAACAGGGCGGCGTCGACCAATGCGGCGGTTTCCAAGTGTTGGACTTGGACATCATCGAGAGAGATTCCGCACCGTTCCACGACCCGACGATTTTCCATGGCGTAACCGTCGATCAAGAAAGGTAAATCCGCCACATCGTTAAGGTTCTGAACATTGCGTCCCTTAATTAAGCTGGGGTGGCTTACGGCGACAAAGCGCCCCGCCGCTAAGTGTGTCGTGGTGACGCCGTCCCAGGGACCTGCGCCAAACCGAACGGCCAAATCAAACCCGTCACGCCGCAGGTCCACCAAAGTGGTAGATGGTGAGATATCCACTTTGATTTCCGGGTGCGCGCCCCAGAATTCACCCATTCGGGGCATCAGCCAGTTTGCTGCAAATGTTGGTGTGACGGAAATGCGAACGGGCCGGTCATTGCCTATATCGTTCAACCCGGTAACCGCGTCCGCAATGGTTTCAAAGCCCGCTTGAAGGTCCGTGGCAAAGCCAGCCCCAGCGGGCGTCAGCGCAAGCCCGCGCCCTTCGCGAAACATCAACGATTGGCCAAAGTGGCTTTCCAATGCGCGGACGTGTTGTGCAATGGCGGCGTGGGTCACGTTCAGTTCCCGCGCGGCTTGACTGAAATTTTTCAACCGGGCTGCGGCTTCAAAGGCCCTGAGGGCCGAAAGGGAGGGGATGCTGCGCCAATCCATAGTGTAAGTTTAGCTTACATTTTGAAGTTCTTAAAGACTCGCTTTGCATGGCGTCGAAATGGTTTGTGAAGGTACAACTTCAACCAAAGGAGAAAGCCATGCTTTCAGTTATCGCAGACATGATGTTCACCGCCACAGGGGCAAGGAATCACCATCAGCCCCGTATTGGTCGTGAAAGTGAACGGGCCGCGCATCGTCGTGAATTGCGCGATGCGCGCAACAAGATGGATCAATACGCCCATCGCCATTTCTTCTGATTTTTGCTTATATAGCAAAGGGTTGCAAGGCCGCGACCTCTGCCCGGTAGGGGGTCGCGGTTTCAGGCAATGCGGGCACAATCACCGCTTTGTTCTGGCGCAATTGTTGTACTAATACAGGGATCAACCGACGATAGGCCGCGATGATTCCGGCGTCCGGTGCGGGCAGATCGTGCCCTATCAACGCGTGCAGCTGGGGCAGATTGTAGTAGGGCACCATGGTGAACATGTGGTGTTCGACATGGTAGTTCATGTTCAAATACAAGAACCGATTGATGGGATCCATCATGACAGTGCGGGTATTCAGTCGGTGGTCTGTCACGTTTTCCGCCAGCCCCAGGTGCTGCAACGATCCCGTCATGACCCGCTGCCACGCACCATAAAAGCTGGGCAATCCGATCAGCATCAGGGGCAGGATTGATCCCATCCAAAGTGCGGTCAGAATCGTGGCGCTAAATATCGCTAACATGATCCGTGCGGCTTGAAAGACGCGGGGGTGATCTGCTTCCCGGACATAGGCGATTTCATCGGGGTGCATGCGCCCCAGGGCGTGGTTCACCATGCGTTTGATCATGGCGATCCCGTCGGGAATGCCCACCAAATTCAACACGATCCGCATTAGATCCGGGGGCCGCATGGCTTGGATTTCGGGGTCACGACCCACGATAATGGTATCGGTGTGGTGTCGCACATGACTGGCGCGCCAGGCGTATGGGTTGCGCAGCAGCATAAAGCTGGCGATGGCATAGACCGTTTCGTTCATCCAATTTGTTTTGAACGCGGTTTTGTGCCCGCATTCGTGCCACCGGGAATCTGCCGCTGATCCATACAGCACGCCGTATGCCACCCAAAACGGCACAGCCCACCAACTGCCCCAAAACGCGATGCCCAAGGCAGCGGTCCCGATCAACAGTCCAAGCCAAAGCGCAGTGTCCCGCAGGGGACGGGCATCGTTCTTTTGCATCAACGCCCGCAGGACCGTGGTGTCCACATCGGTGCGGTACCAGCGCGGATTGGCAAGTCCCGCGGCCTGGGCAGCGACATCATTTTCGGGGGTCAGGGCATAATCACGGGGCATGGATTTATGTTAGCCAGCCTGGGTCCGCCGGTCAAAGCTTGCTTGCATAACGGGCCATAAACATGCGCAGGGCTTCTTCCAGGACCAGATTTTTCTCAGCATCAGTAAAGCTGTCGCGGGCACCACAAACATATTTGTTGAACAGATCCACTTTGCACAATTCCATGAATTGTTCGGCAGCAAAGTCTAGGTTTTCGATCGTCAATTCGCCCTTGGTGACCCCGTCCTCTAGAACCGGTAGGATGGCTTTCTTGATGGCTGCGGGACCCGCCTCATAGCATTCGCGGGCAATATCTGGAAACCGCGCGGCCTCGCCTGCGGCAAGACGGAACACATCACGACTGAAGGGGGTAAGGGATTCGAAAACCAATTTTTGTGCCGCAAAGCGCAGACAGGCTTCTACTGGCAGATCAGAGTCCATTTCCGCCTGAGCCACTTCGATTTGGTGAAAATACTTTGTGCGGGCCACAGCCATGTACATGGCCTTTTTGTCTGGGAAATAGCTGTACAAAGTCGCCTTTGAGACGCCCGCAGCCCGGGCGATTTCATCCATGCTGGCACCTTCAAATCCTTGGGCCAGGAACACTTCTTTTGCCCCATTCACCACATCGTCGTATTTGCGCCCGCGCTTGGGTTCGTCGTCCAGCATGCAATTCTCCCTCAGGCGACCATAAACCGCCTGAAGGAAGGGGGGCAAGGCGCTGGCTATTTGCCGCCTGTCGATTTGGGTTTGATGGGGAATGCGCCGTCTTCGGGGAATTCCAATGTCCAAGCGGGAAAGGGCGCAACAACAAAGGCTTGGGCTGCGCTGACCGTAGATACGGCAAGAACCAGGGCAAGGAGGATGGGTTTCATGATATTTCCTTTATAAACTAAACGGTATAGTTTATTTAAGGAGCGTGCCTTGATAATGCAATACTAAACCGTTCAGTTTATTATTTGTATCGCGGAATTATTGCGGGCCGCCATATCCTGAGCTAGGGCTTGGGGATGCTGGCCATTTTCCTTAAAACCCTGCCGTTCTTTGCTTTGATTGGGCTGGGCTATTTTGCGGGCCGCACGAAGTTCTTCACCGAAGATGCAACGGCGTATCTGACCAAGTTCGTTTTCTACTTTGCCCTGCCCGCCATGTTGTTCAAATTCACCACGGACTTGGCACTGACGGATGTTTTGAACTGGGACTTTTTGTTGGCGTATCTGCTGGCCAGCCTTGGGGTCTATCTGTTTGCAACTGCCGTGTCCCTGGTCCGCCGTGTCCCGATAGAGGCCGCGGCCGTCGAAGCCCAATGCGCCGTGGTGGGCAATGTGGGGTTCATGGGGATTCCCATGATGGTCTTACTGTTTGGTCCCGCCGCCGTGGGTCCCGTGATGATGATGTTGATGGTGGACTTGTTTGTCTTTGGATCGTTGATTGTGATCTTGATCACCGGCTCGCGCGACGGGCGTATGTCCCTTGGCGTTTTGCGTACTGTATTGTTGGGGGTTTTGAAAAACCCGATGATTATGGCCATGTTCTTGGGGCTGGCTTGGAACAGTACCAGCATTCCAACCCCCGCCCCGGTGGGGGACTTGGTGGATATGCTGGCCGGGGCATCGACCCCCTGCGCGTTATTTGCCATCGGCGCATCCTTGGCGGGCAAGTCGACGGAACGGGCCAGCGTGGCCCTTTGGCTGTCATTCATGAAACTGGCGCTGCACCCATTGGCCGTGGCCATCGTGATGGTGTGGTGGTTCGAGATTGATGGGTTCATCGCGGGCGTTGCCATCGCAGCCGCCGCTTTGCCGGTGGCGGGCAATATCTATATCGTGGCACAAAGCTATGGGGCCGCCGCCCAACGGGCATCGGCGGCGATCTTGGTGTCGACGGTGATTTCAATCGTGACCACATCCCTGGTGATCGGGCTTGTGGGGAATTTATAAAGAAAGGAACGGGCATGGAAACCGTATCTGAAAATCGGTGTTTTGGCGGCGTACAAGGGGTGTATTCCCACGCGTCTGACGCGTGTGCCTGCGACATGACCTTTGGTCTGTTCCTGCCCGAAGAAGCCGTGGATGGTCCGGTGCCAGTATTGTGGTATTTGTCTGGTCTGACCTGCACCCATGAAAACGCCATGGGCAAAGCCGGGGCCCAAGCGTGGGCTGCTGAGCAGGGCATTGCTTTGGTGTTCCCAGATACATCCCCACGCGGCGAAGGTGTTGCCGATGATGAAGGGTATGACCTGGGCCAGGGGGCCGGGTTTTATGTGAACGCCACGCAGAATCCGTGGAAGCCACACTTTCAAATGTTTGACTATGTGGCGCGTGAATTGCCCGCCTTGATCGGGGACCAGTTCGCGGTTGATCTGGATCGTCAGTCCATCACGGGCCATTCCATGGGCGGGCACGGCGCGTTGACCATCGCGATGTCCGGTGTAACGGACTTCAAATCGGTGTCGGCCTTTGCGCCCATCTGTAACCCAACGGGATCGGACTGGGGGCGTAAACAATTAAGCGCCTATCTGGGGGATGATGAAAGCCAGTGGGCGGCCCATGATGCGTCTTTGATGATGGCGGAAAAGGGCCTTGATTGCCCGGTGTTGGTGGATACCGGTGCCAGCGATCAGTTTGGGGATTTGTTGAAATCTGAAACCCTGGCCCAAGCCATGGCCGCCCGCCGCCAAGAGGGGGCGTTTCGGATGCACAAAGGATACGATCATTCGTATTTCTTCGTGTCGACCTTTATGGAAGATCACGTGGGTTTCCACGCCGAAGCCCTGTGGCGGTAATTTACGTTGATGCCGATGCCTGTCCGGTAAAGGCCGAGGTGGAACGCGTGGCCACCCGCCACAATGTGCCCGTGAAAATGGTGTGCAACGGCGGGCTGCGCCCCAGCGCGAACCCTTTGGTGGAAATGGTTTTTGTGGACCAGGGCGCGGACGTCGCTGACATGTGGATCGCGGACAATGCAGGCGCAGGCGACGTGGTTGTAACGGCAGACATCCCCTTGGCCGCCCGCGCAGTGGAAAACGGCGCACGGGTGGTGAAACACAACGGTGAAGAACTGACCGCCCGCAACATAGGCCAGGTTCTGGCGACGCGGGACTTGATGACAGACCTGCGCGCGGCGGACCCGTTTCGCCAAGGGGGTGGCCCTGCGTTTTCCAAAGCCGACCGATCGCGTTTCTTGGACGTGCTGGACCGGGTGTTAAGGTTTGCAAAAGGGGCGGGCTGACGCCCGCGATTGATGTTTTGTTGGGGCGTTGCCCCAAACCCCAAGGTATTTTTAACAAAATGAAAGGGCAGATTGCGCCCAGCTTGGTGTCGGGATTGAGGTAGACGGGCATCGTGTTGGCGACCATTGATTGAGGTATGTCCACACGTCCCCCCATTTTGGTTGGTGCAGGGTTTGCCCTGTTTGCCACCATGTTGTTTTCCATCAACGACAGTCTGATCAAGTTTTTGGCGGGCGATTATGCACTGCATCAAGTGGTTTTTGTGCGATCGGTCGCGGGGATTGCCCTGTTGGGGTTGGTGATAATTCCACTGCGCGGCGGATTTGCGGAAATTCGCACCCGCCGTTTGAAGTTGCATATCTTTCGCGGGCTGTGTGTCGTTTGGGCGAACCTGTTTTTCTATATGGCGTTGGCAGAACTGAAGCTGGCAGAGGTGGTGGGCATCTTCTTTGTGGCCCCCTTTTTGATCACAATCGGGTCCGTTGTTTTCTTGAAAGAACAAGTAGGGCCCCAACGCTGGGCGGCGGTGGCCATTGGGTTTTTAGGAGTTTTGTTCATCGTCAAACCGGGCACAGATGCGTTCCGCGCTGTGGCGATTTTGCCTGTGTTGGCCGCCATTGGGTACGCTGCGTTCCACATCATGACCCGTCGGTTGGCCCAATCAGAAACGATTGTGTCCCTGACATTTTATCCGCCTTTGGTGTTTGTAGTAATCAGCGCGATTATCGGTTTGGCCTTGGGACATGGTGCATACGCCCAAGGCGACGGCGCGTTAGGCTTCGTGACCCGCGCCTGGGCTTGGCCCACCGTTGGTGATTTCGCGGTCATGGTGCTGATCGGTGTGGGCGTCACCTTTGGTGGGGCGTCCATCAGCCAGGCGTACCGCACATCAGAGGCCGCGATGATCGCGCCGTTTGAATACTTGGCCATGATCTTTGCGGCGTTGTTTGGGTGGGTGTTCTTTGACGAATGGCCGGATCCTTGGGCCTGGGCCGGGATTGCGTTGATCTTGGCATCGGGTATTTTCATGATCTGGCGCGAAGCGGTGAATGCACAGCCACGGGTTGCACCGCCCAATGCCCCGCGATAGCCCCTTGAGCAACGGAGGTGCGCCATGGCGATTGAAGCAGTGATCTTTGATATCGGAAATGTGCTGATCGAATGGCAGCCCGAAATTTATTACGACCGGGTTTACGGCGAAGATCGCAGGCGCGCCCTGTTTGATGCCGTTGATTTGCACGCGATGAATGAACAGGTGGATTTGGGCCATCCGTTCAAAGAAACCATCTATGCCACGGCAGAGGCGCACCCTGAATGGGCCACTGAAATTCGCGACTGGCATGACAAATGGATCGAATTGGCGACCCCGCCGATTTGGCATTCGGTTCGGTTGATGCGCACCATGCGGTTGAACATGACACCCGTGTTTGCCCTGACGAATTTTGGGGTGGAAAATTACGCTTACGCCCAAACGCAGTATAGTTTCCTGAATGAGTTTGACCGCGAATATGTATCGGGTCGAATGAAGATGACCAAGCCGAACCCAGCGATTTACGAAGCGGTAGAGACCGACTGCGGCATTGCCCCGGATCGGTTGTTGTTCACCGATGATCGCCCCGAAAACATAGCCGCCGCTGCAGCGCGGGGCTGGCAGACGCATCTGTTTGAAGGTCCCCAAGGGTGGGCGGACCGACTGGTGGCGGAAAAGATATTAACCCCCAAGGAGGCCGCGTGATGCGAACGATCAGCTTTGAGCAAGGCGAAGCGGCCATGGATTGGCTGGGCCTGGTGGACGCGTTGAAGGCAGGGCACCAACGCCCCAAAGCATCCGTGGAAGATTTGTTTTTGTACCGGGGGGACGACACCGTGTTGTCCAGGTCCGCCTGGATTGACGGCATGGGCATGCTGACCAAAACCGCCACGATTTTCCCAGGCAACAAGGCGCAGGATAAATCCATGATTGGCGGCGGGGTAATGCTGTTTGACGATACGGACGGCAGCTTGGCGGCGGTGATTGATTTTCATCTGATCACCAAGTGGAAAACCGCAGGCGACAGTTTGCTTGGGGCCATGTTACTGGCCCCAGCGGGCGCGCAGAACATCTTGATCGTGGGGGCGGGCACCGTGGGGTTGTCTTTGGTCCAGGCGTTCACGGCTGGTTTTCCAGGGGCCAAGTTTTCCATCTGGAACCGGTCCCCCCAAGGGGCGGCTGATTTTGCCAAAGCCACCGGGGCCACTGTGGTGGATGATCTGGAAACAGGTGTGCGGGACGCAGATATTATCCTGACGGGCACTATGACCACGGAGCCGATTATCCGGGGGGATTGGTTGCGCCCGGGGCAGCACCTGAACATGATTGGTGCGTACCGCCCCGACATGCGAGAGGCCGATGATGCAGCGTTGCTGAAATCACGGGTGTATGTGGACAGCTTTGCCACGACGCTGGGCCACATTGGCGAATTGAAAATCCCGTTGGAGGCGGGGGTGATTGCGCCCGACCATGTGCTTGCGGAATTTTACGACATGGACCGTTTCGCCCGCACGGATGGGGATATCACCCTCTTCAAGAATGGCGGCGGCGCGCATCTGGATCTGATGACCGCGCGGTATGTCTTGGAAGCTGTGGGGGAATAGCCGGGACCCCTGATTTTCGGGCGACCTAAATAAAAATCAAAGAAATCCGAAATAATTTTGCTACGATGTCGAAAAAGACAATCGAGCCCCGTCCTAGGGGTATCGAAACGCAAAACAAAAAGGGAGTTCTTCGATGATCTTTGAAACCACACCACTATATGCCGTGCCAGCCGTCTTGATTTACCTGGTGCTTTGGATGCGCGTCTCGGGCATGCGTTCTGCTGAAAACGTGTCCATCGGGGATGCGGGCAATGAAGCGCTGCTTCAACGCATTCGCCAACACGGGAACTGTATGGAATGGACCTTTCTGGTCTTGATCCTGATGATCCTGGCCGAAGGCATGGGGGCCCCTGCGCTGTATCTTCACATCTCTGGCGCGCTGCTTTTGATTGGGCGGATTGCCCATCCGTTTGGCTTGAAAATCGGCAATGCGGGTCATCCACTGCGGTACGTTGGCAATGGCACCAATATTCTGGCCACGTTGAATGCCCTGATCTGCTTGGTGGTTAATCTGCTGGCCTGATCGCCCCCATCCCAATTCGAAACAGACGCTGGTGCGCCAGCGATATCCAAGGAATGAAACAATGAAATATATGCTTTTGATCTATAATGATGCGTCGCGGTCCCCGAAGTTTGGCACCCCTGAATTTGACACCATGATGGGCGGGTTCTTTGCGGCCAATGAAAAGATGAAGGCCGACGGCGTGATGCTGGGGGGCGAAGGGTTGCAGGAAACCAAAACCGCAACATCCCTGCGCATCAAGGGCGACAAGGTGGAAACGATGGACGGCCCGTTTGCCGAAACCCGTGAAACGCTGGGGGGGTATTACGTGATTGATGTGCCTGACCTGGACATGGCGTTGGAATACGCGGCCCTGATCCCATCGGCCAAATACGGCACCATCGAGGTGCGGCCCCTAATGGATTACAATCCGGCCGGATAACCCAAGATGACGACTGCCCCCAAAACCATAGCCGTGACCAAGGCCCTGACCCGGGTCATGGCAGATGATCGGGGGCGGTTGTTGGCTGCTTTGGTGCGCAAGTTCGGATCGTTTCAGGCCGCCGAAGACGCCCTACAAGAAGCGGGAATTCAGGCGCTGAAACACTGGGGGCGGTCGGGAATTCCAGACAATCCCCAAGGGTGGCTTTTGAAAGTGGCGGGGCGCAAAGCGATTGACGCCCTGCGCAAAGACACCACCCGGGACACCACCGCCAAATCCATCGCTATCTTGCAAGAAGACGCTACGGAGTATGATGACATGGACACCATCCCCGACGAACGGCTGCGGTTGATTTTCACCTGTTGCCACCCGGCCATTGAATACAAATCCCGCGTTGCCCTGACATTGCGCACGGTCTGCGGGTTGACCACCCGGATGATCGCGGCGGCGTTCTTGGACGCGGAAGCCACCATGGGGCAACGCATCAGCCGCGCGAAAACGCAGATCACCAAGAAAGGCATCGCCTTTGCCGTGCCCGAACCGCACCAATGGGACGCGCGTTTGGACACGGTTTTAACCACTCAGTATTTGATTTTCACCACCGGATACACGCGCGAAGACGCCCTGGGCGAAACCTTGTGCACAGAGGCGATTTACCTGACGCGGTTGTTGAACCAGTTGCGGCCTGAAGACCCCGAAATCGAAGGTGCCTTGGCGTTGATGGTTTTGACCAACGCCCGGCGTTCCGCGCGCATTGGGGCGGATGGGGTGATCGCCCCAACGGCGCACCAGGATCAAACCCTGTGGGATATGGATGCCATTACCGAAGGGCAGGGGATTTTGGAAACCGCGATGTCGCGGGGCAAGGCAGGTCCGTTTCAGATTAAGGCTGCGATTTGTGATTGCCACTTATCGCCTGATGGGCCGGACTGGCCGCAGATTGCACTGCTATATGGCGCGTTGTGGGACTTTGAACCCACGCCGGTTGTGGCCCTGAACTGGGCCGTCGTGGCGGCGGAGCTGGGGTATGTGGACCAGGCCTGGGAACGGCTTGCGGGGCTGTCGGATGAACTACAAGATTTCCAGCCCTTTCACGCGGCATGCGCCCATGTGCTGGCCAAGCTGGGGCGCACGGCGGATGCGCAAGCAGCCTATGACCGGGCCATTGCGGGGGCAGATAACGCGGCAGATCGTTTGTATCTTGAACGGGCCAAGGCAGATTTGAGTTAAGCGGTCGCGGCCTTCAGCGGGCGTTCCTTGATGGGCAAATGCACGATGGCACTGAACAGCCCGACCCCCACGCCGACCCACCACACAACGGTATAATCGCCGTAAATATCGTACATCCGGCCCCCCAGCCAAACCCCCAGGAAGCTGCCCAACTGGTGGGAAAAGAACACGATGCCGTACAGCGTGCCCATGTAACGAAGCCCGTAAATATGCGCCACCAAGCCCGATGTCAGCGGCACCGTCGCCAGCCACAGCGATCCCATGGCGACAGAAAATAAGATGACGCTGGTGGGGGTGATGGGGAACATGATGAACAGGGCGGCGATCACGGTGCGGCCCAGGTAAATCCCCGCCAGCAGATACTTCTTGGAATATCGTTTGCCCAGGTATCCGGCAGTCAACGTGCCCGCGATATTGGCCAACCCAATAAGGCTGATGGCCAAGGCCCCCAGGGCAGATGTGGTGGTGATGCCGATGCTGTGTAGGGTTCCCCCCGGCAGAATGGGACCGCATAATTCCGTGACAAATGCCGGGAAGTGGGCGGTGACGAACGCCAGTTGATATCCGCACGAAAAGAAGCCCAGGAATATCAGGGTATAGGACGGGTCCTTGAAGGCCTTGACCAACACCTGGCCAATGCTTTCTTCCAGTTCGGCTTTGGATGCTGTGGGTTCTGACTTCATGGCGGGCAACACCATTAACGACAGCAGAACGGCGGCGGCGAATACCAAGAAGACGGATTGCCAGGGCATCAACGTCAGCAACAGTTCCGCGATGGGTGCGCCCACGACTTGGCCCGCTGATCCGGCAGCGGTGGCGATGGCCAAGGCCATGGATCGGTTTTCATCCGATGCGGCCCGCCCCACGACGGCCAGGATCACGCCGAACCCGGTGCCCGCGATCCCGAACCCCACCAACCACGCGTATGTTTGGTGGCCCATGGGGGTGATGGAATACGACGATGCCACCAGGCCAGCGGCATATATGATAGCGCCTAGGATGATGGCTTTGCGGTCCGTCAGCTTTTCCGCGATGGCCCCAAAAATGGGTTGGCCAATGCCCCAAGCCAGGTTTTGAATGGCGATGGCCAGGCTGAATTCTGCGCGCAGCCAGCCGAATTCTTCTGCGACGGGGATTTGGAACACCCCGAACGATGCGCGAATGGCGAAGCTGACCAGCATGATGAAACAGCCAGCAAGAAGAACGGGGGTGATTAAGGGCGCGCGTGTCATGGTCAGACCCTTACGCCTTTGGTTGCGTCGGGCAAGTGTTGATCTGGCACGGCCTGGGCGCTAGGGGACAGGGCATGAATTTGGTGGAACGATATCAAGCCCTGGTGGCTGACGGCACGTTGCAAGCAGACGACGCGCAAGTAAACGCAATCGCGGCTTTGGAACGCATTCGCGCCGACTTGGCCGCCCCGCCTGTGAAATCAGGGTGGTTTGCCAAAAAGCCGGACGCCCCCAAGGGGCTGTACCTGTGGGGGGGCGTGGGCCGGGGCAAATCTATGGTGATGGATATGTTCGCGGATTCCGTTGGCCCCAGCTGCCGCCGGGTGCATTTCCACGCGTTCATGCAGGAAGTGCATTCCGGCATGGGCGAGGCCCGCAAGCATGGTGTTGATGATGCATTGTTGCCTGTGGCTGATGCAGTTGCGGACGGGGTGCGATGCCTGGCGTTTGATGAAATGCAGATCACGGATATTACCGATGCCATGATCGTGGGGCGTTTGTTTGCGGCCCTGATGGACCGGGGTGTGGTGATTGTGACTACCTCCAACCGCATCCCCGACGATCTGTACAAAGACGGGCTGAACCGGGCGTTGTTCCTGCCGTTCATCGAACAGTTGAAAGCCAAGATGGTGGTCCATGAATTGGTCAGCGCCCAGGATTATCGGCTGGATCGTTTGTCCGGGCGGCAGGTCTATTTCGCGCCTTTGGGGTCTGCGGCCACGGCTGATTTGGATGCGTTATGGGCGGACCTTGCGGGGGGGGATGGTACACAGCTGACCTTGGCTGTGAAGGGCCGCGAGGTGGTGATCCCCCAATTTCGCAACGGTGTGGGGCGCACCACGTTCAGTGCGTTATGCGGCACGGCTTTGGGGGCGGCAGATTATCTTGCCCTGGCCGATGCAGTAAAGGTTTTAATCCTGGACGATGTGCCCCTGCTGGGTCCTGCCAACAACAACGAAGCCAAGCGGTTCGTGACGTTGATCGATGCGCTTTATGAAGCGCGGGTGCAGTTCATCGCGTCCGCGGCGGCGCAGCCCGAAGCATTGTACCCCAAGGGTGCAGGCAGCTTTGAGTTTGAAAGGACAGCTTCCCGCCTGAGGGAGATGCAGGCGGAAAGCTGGACTGCGAGCGAAAGCCCTTAAATTTCTGGAATACGAAGGCTTTGCCCGACTTTTACGTGACCGGTCGGGGTCAAGTCGTGGCGGTTGGCCGCGACAATGTGGTGGGACAGCGAACTGTCCCCATAGTACTGTTTTGCCAAACTGGCGGTACTTTCGCCGGGCTGGACCGTGTGGATGGCAAGATCATTGCCGTCCGTTTCCATTGCGGGGCGGTTCAAAAAGGCCACGATGGCCAGGACGCGCCCTGATGGATTTTGTGTGGTCATCCCGTTGGTCTTCGGGGGAACCAGATAGCTGTTGGTGGTGTTCGCGGGGTCCTTCAGAATAATTTCTGCTGATACCAGCGATGTTGCCGTGACGCCAAGCGCCATTGCCCCGGCAAATATGCCGATGCGGGGGGATATATTTGGATTCATTGCCTCTGCCCATACTGCTGCAATTTCAGGCATATCTGCGGTGTACGGTCTAACGCCGTGGTGGTGGATATGGTTAAGATCCACTCGAGACATCGCGCAAACTGCCCTTTTATCGTTGGCCCTGCGTGTCGCGATTAATAGTGCAAAATCGTGAAAACACGCATGAATTGTGTTCAGCGTGTAGACAATCATGGGTTCTGTCAAGGCATTGCGTACTAATTGCGCAAAGTAGAGTCTTTTAGGCCGCCGTGTCCTGTAAACCAAAGTGCCGCAACACATGGCCCGCCAGATACAGGGACCCGCAGATCAGCACCCTGTGCCCTGTGGCTTGGGCTTTGGCAAAGGCAGTTTCAAAATCTGCACAGGCCTGGGCGTTAAGTCCCAGATCGCTGGCCGCTTGGGCAATGTCAGACGCGGCCACGGCGTTTTCTTCGCCTGGAATTGTCACGGTGAACACTTGGTCCAGGTGCCCCACAACAGGCGTCAAAATCCCGGTGATGTCTTTGGTGTTCAACATTCCGCAGATCGCCACGGTGGGGCGGTCGGGCAAGTTGGCCAAGGTGCTGGCAATGGCCCGTCCCGCCGCAGGGTTGTGTCCGCCATCCAGCCAAACTTCGCCGTCCAGGGGCAACCGCTGCATCCGCGCGGGCCAATGGGATTGTTCCATCGCCACGGTGAAGGCGGTGTCCCCCATGCCCAGCTTTCGCAAGGTGGCGATGGCGGTGCCTGCGTTTTGGATTTGGTGCGGGCCGCGCAGGGCAGGCAGGGGCAAGTCCAGCAACCCGGTGTCGTCGTGATAAACCAGGCGTCCGTGTTCGGTGCCCACGTGCCAGTGCTGACCGTAAATCCAAGGATCGGCCCCGACCCGCGCGATTTGCGCTTCGATCACATCCATAGCCTCGTCTTGTTGGGGGCCGATGATTGCCGGCGCACCGCGTTTCAAGATGCCCGCCTTTTCGCCCGCGATGGCGGTCAATGTATCGCCCAGGAATTGCTGGTGGTCCAAATCCACCGGGGTGATGACCGTGGCGGCGGGGGATGACACAACATTGGTGGCGTCCAACCGTCCGCCCAGCCCCACTTCCAACAGGGTGTAATCGGCGGGCGTGTCTGCGAACGCCTTGATGGCTGCACAGGTGGTGATTTCAAAATACGTGATCGCATCGCCGCCGTTGGCGTCATAGCAGTGATCCAACAGATCGGTCAGCGCGTCCTCAGAAATAAGGGTGCCCGCCAGGCGGATGCGTTCGTGGAACATGGCCAGATGCGGGGATGTATACGCGTGGGCGGTGTGGCCTGCCCCGGTCAATCCCGCGCGGATCATCGCCAGGGTGGACCCCTTACCGTTGGTTCCTGCTATATGGATCACGGGGGGCAGACGATCTTGGGGATTGTCCAGGGCGGCCAGCAAACGCCAGACCCGGTCCAACACCAGGTCCATTACCTTGGGGTGCAGGGCCATCATCCGGTCCAGGATGGCGTCCGACTTGGTGTCGGTCACTCTGGCGGGGCCTGTGGTGTTTCTTCTTCGGAAACAACCATTGGGGTCAGGGGCATGGGCAAATCGCCCGCCACAGGGGGGCTTTGCTTCATCATCATGCGGGTGATGCGGATCAACCGATCGCGCATTTCGCCGCGGGGCACCACCATGTCCAACATGCCGTGGTCCAACAGATATTCAGCGCGCTGGAACCCTTCGGGCAGCTTTTCACGGATTGTTTGTTCAATCACACGCGGCCCTGCAAAGCAGATCAACGCATTGGGTTCCGCGATGTGGATGTCGCCCAGCATGGCGTAACTGGCCGTGACCCCGCCGGTGGTGGGGTGGGTCAGCACAACGATATAGGGCAGACCCGCTTCTTTCAGCATTTGCACAGCAACGGTGGTGCGGGGCATTTGCATCAAGGACAAAATCCCTTCTTGCATGCGGGCGCCGCCCGCGGCGGAAAACAGGATCAGCGGGCATTTCAGTTCCACGGCGCGGGTCGCGGCCGCCAAAATTGCGTTGCCCACATACATGCCCATGGACCCAGCCATAAAGCCAAAGTCCTGGACCGCCACCACCACGGGGGTGCGGCTGATTTCGCCTTCGGCAACCAACATGGCGTCTTTGGTTTCGGCGGCTTTTTGGGCGGCCTTCATGCGGTCTGGGTATTTCTTTTGGTCTTTGAACACCAATGGGTCGGCCAGGGGTTCTTCCACCATGACTTCCACGAAGATGCCGCCGTCGAACAACGACAGGCAACGATCCACGGGGGACAAGTACATGTGGTGGTTGCACTGCGGGCAGACGTTCAAGTTGTTGGTCAACTCGCGGTGGAACAACATGGTCCCACAGTCTTCGCATTTGGTCCACAGGTTTTCAGGCACATCGCGGCGCGAAAACAGGCTGTTGATTTTGGGGCGGACGTAGTTGGAAATCCAGTTCACGGCGTACAAGGTCCTGATTAAGTGTCTGTCAGGGAGTTAAGACCGCGCAGCACAATTTGCAACGCAAAGGCGTGGCTTAGACGCGCAACCGGGCGCGGATCACAAGATACATGGCCAGCATCGCAATGGCATTGCTGGGCAAACGCATCATGACTTCGCTTGTGTCGGATACACTGAACGGCAGCACCCAAAGTGCCAGACCGCCCATGTGATCGGCCAGACCGATCAGCACGATAGCCATCAAGTTGTTTACAAAGTGGAATGCCACA
>ENA-ORXR01002226-ORXR01002226.1-marine-metagenome-genome-assembly--contig:-NODE-2226-length-18809-cov-9.494234_pt1 | contig 18809 bp, 15 predicted proteins | sample MGYA00237866_ERZ511479 | MGnify/ENA metagenome assembly ERZ511479 | reverse complement strand
GGGGGGGGGGGGGGGGGGGGGGGGGGGGGGGGGGGGGGGGGGGGGGGGGGGGGGGGGGGGGGGGGAGGGGATGAGGGTGGACGTCTTGGGGGCTTTGTGTAGGGGTTCAGGGTCGTGGAGGTTCGTGTGGGTGCTTGAGGCGGGCTGGGATGACGCCTGGCGGCCTCCCACGCGCTCGTTTCGGTAGGTAGATGGTCTCTCGGCGGGCCGGCGTGGGACCGGCTTTTGCATATGGTACGGGTTTGCCGACGTGCATCGTGAGCGAGCGGTGGATGCAGTAGCTTTGGCACTAGTGCATGATAGGGTGGGTCGTGCCGATGCGGTGGGAGGGGGACAGGATGCACGCCTACCTGCCTCAGGAGCCACGCACACAGCAGCAGCCATCGCGCCGCGCGGCGGTCGCGCACCCCTACGCCCTCGCGGCCGCTCAGGTGGCCGCACGGCGCCGCCGGTGCCCCTAGCGTGGGGTCGACCAATATTCACGGCAGCGACATTCGGGGCTGGTCTCCCCCTCATCCCAGGCAGCGCGGCTGCGACGCCGCAGTTTCGGCGGCGCGTCGCCGACCACCCCGGCCCACGAGATCCGAGGGCGTCGGCGGGGGTAGACGTCCATCAAGCACCGCTCGACGCTGCGGGGTGGGGACGGTGGCAGGCATGAGCCGCAATGGCCGCGGGTCGTGGCGCCACTTGCGGCTCCGTACGCAGGCGAGTGGCGGGTTTCTCGATGCATTCGGTGACGGCGTTGACGCCAATGCCACGCCAGCCCAGTAGCGTGCGTCGGAATCCCACATCGCCCGGGGAAGTCGGCGTGCAATGTCACGGCCCTGGAAGTCACTGGCATGAGATGGGCAACTGTGTTCAAGCGGATGCAGGCGGCACTCATTGACGCTGTCGTCGGTTCTGTTGATGCTGACATCGGCGTTAGCATCAGCGGAACCTACCGAAGTGTCAATCCCTAAATCAGCAGTCTCAACAACCACCACCACCGCTACAAGCACAGCTCTCCCGCTACGGGCGTAGCCGCTACGTGGCCGCTTCCGCTGTTGCCGCAGACCTGCGCTTCTGGTCGCCGTAGCTGAAACAACCACGAATTGTTGTGTAATTACTATACGACAAGCCCTGGCTGGCAACGCGACACGTGTGAGCGGGGCCCCAAAAATTTCTGCATTGGTCGCTCCAGCGCTTCCTGGACGACCCGTCCTGCTGCCGCCCACGGCCACTCTCGCCCGCTCCATGCTCTTCCTCGACGTTGTGCGTCAGGCACATTGCTCGGCCCCGCTCGGCTGGGGCGGCTGCCCCTGAGAGCTCCAGCCCCCATGGTGGGGGACGAAGAGCACCTAATTTATCAGGTGCTCTGCATGCCCTCGTCCGCGGCGGAGAACGCAATGACCGCTCGGCCCGTGGCGGCCGCCGCCGCGGCCGGCGTTGCTGGGCGGCGCCTCGGCGCTGCGGTGGTCTCGTGAGGACAGTTTCTCCACCCCTCTCAGACGCCTACCCCCCTCCCACCTTGACGGCTGGCCGCTGGTGCGTGCCGCACATTTTTCCCGGCGTCCTCTCCTGCTCCCTCTCCTTTCCTCTCGTTCCCTCGCCTGGTAGCGCAGGGTGCCCCCCCCCCCCCCCCCCCCCCCCCCCCCCCCCCCCACCCCCCCCTGCTCCAACATGTGGGACGTGGCTCTTCTGAGCAGAGTGGCTATTGTTTGTCCAGTGGTTGTGACGGCGGCTTGCCGGCTGCGGCGCCGTCGCGTTGACCCTGTCCTTTTGCGGGCGTAGGCGCGGCGTCACGGGCCACGCACGGACGGTCGGCGCTCCCGCTCCGCCGCGTTGCCAGTATCTGCGATTCTTTTTTTCCTCCAGTCAGAGTGGGGGCTGCCATCCGCGCGTGGGTGGAACTGGGGAGGGCGGGGGAGGTGGAGTGCCGGAACGCTGCCGTAGCCGGGAGCGGGGGGCTCCTCTGCTGGGGTCGAGACAGGGAGCTCGACCGCTCCACCCACTGTTTCTTTCCTTTGTGCCGACTGCAACCAGCAGCACCCCCTTTGATACCTGGGTAGTGCCCCTAGTCACGGGGCTCTAGGACGTGGACCGTCTGTTTGTCGGCCACCTCGCACGGCACGGCGTGTGCCCTGTTGGCCTCTGTGGTCGGGGACGGTTGGCAACGAGTGCGGGGGTGGGGGGTAGGGGTGGGAAGGATTTTGTTTGCCCACAGGTTCACCGTGGTGGGAAGCCAGACGTGCGGCCGGTGCCCGCCGTTCGTGCGGCTGTGGGCGGCGCTCTGGGGCTTGCCGCGTACGGCGTGGCTGTTAGCTCCGTCCGCCGTTGGGTGGCGACGTGCGTCACGGTGGGACCGACGCCCGCGCTGAGACGGAGCGGACGGGACGCCCACATCCGCAACCACCGAGCAGGCGCGCCCCCGCCGTTTGTGTCGCAGTGGCGACGGCCGGGGTAGGGCCGGCGGCGGCGGCGGTAGCTTGTGGGCGCCGCCGCCGCCTCGGGGTGTGGCTGCGGCGGCCGCGGGGCGGAGGCGCGTCCGCTCGGTGCGGCTGGCCGACCGACGCAGCAGAGGCGGCGCCCTCGACGCCGTGGGGGGGGGCGAGCACCGCCTTCCACGGTGGACCGATAGCATGTCGGTGGGGGAGGGCGGCGAGAATGTTCCGGGTGGGTTTACGCCCACGACCATCTTGCCGCCCGCTCCACACGCGGCGTTTACGCGCGCCAAAACGCCGGTTCCCGAGTCAAGAGCGTTCTTCACCTTGGTACGTATCTTCGTGTGGTTTTTGGCGGCGCCGTCCGCCTCGCTCTCGTGTGCAGCTCTTGCTTTTGAGCCGGGGCGTTTTGCAGGTGCCCGTCCAGCGCTCCTCCCGCTCTGTGTAGACCTGGTTTTTCATGTGCCGTGGTTAACCCTGTTGTCCATTCCCTCTCTGAACTTTAGCGCTATTGTTCCGATGCTTTTGTTGTCTGTTCTTTCTTTGTAGGATCCGACTGCGGAGGACCATGGCCTCCATCCTGCCTGGGCTGCGGCCCCCATCACTACAACTGCACTGGGGGACGCGTCTGCAACGGCTAGCGCCGACACCGTCGTCGCCGTTGACGGTGGAGACGGGGTGGCAGTGGACGTCGACAACGCGTCCCTGTCGATTGGTATGACCATCGAGTTGATGGAGACCCTCCTGCATTATGGCTCGAACGCGCAACGGTCCGTGGTGCTGATGGAGCTCCGCGCGCTTGTGGAGAGCCATGACGTTATCAAAGCGGTGTTGCTCATCCCCTTAGTGTGTGCCATGGTGCACTTGTGGGACCTGGAGCTGCAAGAGACGGTGGCGGCCATCCTCGTTGAATGCACCCGCCTGGAACCAGACGAGTGGCTGGTCACGGCGGGCGGGGTGTCGGCGATCGAATCGGCTCTTGCCGCCGTGTCGCTTGCGTCCCATGCTGCGGACCCACCCACCGCGCCCCGAGCGGCCGGCGACCCGCCAATACGCCCATCGCCGTCTGTGTCGTCGTCCTTGCCGCCGCTGGACCAGCCAATCTCGTCCGTTCTCTGCGAAGCCGCCTTTCGTGTAGTGGGCTCTGCGACCGACGAGACGATCCTGGAGACGTGGGGTGAGGTGCTGGTGGCGGTCTTGCCACAAGTCAAGTGGTCCCAAGACGGCGACCAGCTTGCTCGGGTGATGGCTACCGTGGACGCACACGTGCGGCCGGGCGTCGAGGCGAGCTCCCGGCGGCTAGCAGCTCGCTTGTACGGCAGCTTGGCCCTGTGTCTCGAAAGCGACGCGGTGGAGGAGCACATTTTGCCGCGGTCATTGACGCTGTGCAACGACTCGGACATCCAGGTGCGGGGCATGCTCGCCGAGTCGCTCGCCTTTGTTGGCGCCGCCGTGTCAGTCGAGACGGTGGAGGAGCGGCTGTGGCCGGCGCTTCTAGAACTGTTGCAATCCCCTGACGCTCGCATTCACGCGGCAACGCTGCGGACCATCGCGCATGTGCTGCAGGCGGTGCACGAGAAGACAGCAACGGCCCCGACTTCCCCTTCATCCGCGACGGTGGCGGCCGACCTGGTGTCCTCACTCCCGTTGACGACGCGCGGCACGGCCACCGCCCTGTCGGCCTCTGCGGGTGCTGTCATTGCTGCCAAGCAGCCGCCCGCAGCCCCAGTGGTGGTCCCTGATTGCAAGTTGCTCCACGACTTGCTGCCGCCAGTCTTTGCCAAGGAGGTGGCATTTGCGAGCTCTTCCGCCTCAGAGGACCAACGCCTCGTCAGCGAAGACGTGTACTTGCTGTTAGAGATTACGGCTGAGGTGTTTGGGCAGCTGGCCTTCTCAGCGCTTCGCGGCGGCGGCGCGGACGACGTGGCTGCCGATGCTTACCGAGCGTTTCTTGCCATGGCCACGAGCAACGGGCCTATTGTGCGTCGGCATTGTGCATACAATCTGCCGGGTGTCTGCGCGTCCTTGGCGCCCCGTTTCCGCACGGAGATGGCCGCCGTCGTCGAATACCTGGCCCGCGACAATGATGCGGAGGTGCGGTGGAACGTAGCCGCTGGCCTGCACGCCACTGCCGCTACCCTGATCCCGACGCCACCTCCAGGCGAAGGCGGGGCCGCCAACGGGGGGGCCAGCATGGCGGGCATCAAATCGTCGTTCGACTCGCTGTGTAAAGCTACGGTTGGGCTTTTGCAAGACGAACACCCGCTGGTGCGGAGCAACACTCTCGACACACTCTTCCCCCTGTTGTCAAGCTTGACCCAAGGAGCCCGCTACGGCTCGGCGGGAGCGCCCGGCAGCAGCGGCGGTGGCGCTGTCGGCATCGCGAGCAGCAGCCTTGGGTCTGCTGTTACGGCACGGCTGTCGAGCATCTTCAGCAACTTGACGCTTCTCTCCGAGGGCTCATGGCGGACCCAGGAGGTCCTGGCGCAGCAGCTGACAGCGTGTGCACCCTTTGCGCCATCGGAAGCGTTGCGCGTCCACGTCCTTCCTCTGCTGTTGCGCATCTCGGAAGAGTCATCCTACTTGGTGCGCGTGTCGGCTATGCAGGCGGTGGCCTCCTCACTGCTCCACATTGCGGACATGGAGCTGCGCACTACCGCCTTTCAGTCCTTTGTGGCTGACTGGGCGCACGGGAACACGTTTTGGAAGCGGATTGCATTCCTGGAGGCTGCCGAAGCCGCCGCTGCATCCTTCTCGCGGATCCTCTTTCGTGACCTCTTTGCGGCGCTCGCGTTGCGGATGGCCTGGGACAGCGTGCCCAATGTGCGCCTGCATCTGGCGCGCACGTTACCGGCGATTGCGCCGGCGTGTCACCAGATGGAGGAGTTCACGAACGCACTGGGCACGCTGCGAGTGGACGAGGACGAGGATGTGGTGGCCCAACTCGCATTGTCGGAGGAAGCAATTGCGGTGCGGTCCAACGACGCTGTGATGGTTGCTGCCGCTGACAAGGACGATGCGCAACGGGAGGACGCGGAGCGGCTGCGCTATGAGTGCTCCCTTGCCAGCCGCCCCGACTCGGTCAAGCGCCGCGTCTTCCGCCGCGCCACCAAGCGGATGGGTAGGGCATCGTCTCAGTCGCCGGCGGCGCACCCCCCCCCAAATCCGATAGCCGGCGGAGGAGCGGGTGCTTTTGTCGCGGACGAGGCACCCTCCCTGGCACCGACCTTGGAGGAGGTCGGCAAGTCGGCCGCCTGCCGAGTGATTGCGGCCGGTGAGCTGACCGTCAACCACAACGCTGGAGACGGTGCAGGCGCTGCCGCGGACGACGGTTTTGATGGTGGTGGCACGGTGGGCACAATCCCAAGTATGGTTGCGCTGCCGTCACCATCGCTCCGGAGGAGGGCAACGACTCGCGCCGACGGCGTTGGCGGTGGAGCGGGAGCACTGACAAAGACCCTCACCGCTTCGGTGTTGTCTTCCGGTGGCGGGGCAACAGATGGGACTGGCGGTGGCGCACTTGCCGCAGCTGCCGCCTTCTTCACGGGCAACGGCGCCGGGGCCGACACGCCGGGCGCTCCTAGCGGCGCGGTGGCCGGCAAGGCCACGGCGACGGCCGGGGGTGGGGTGTTGACGCCCGCGAGCCCGGCTGCGGGCGATGTGGCAGCCAATGCGACGGCGAAGAGAGGCCGCACACCGCGCGGAGGGTCCTTCTTGACGTTGCTGAAGACCGGGCCGCGGCGAAAATTGAAAGACACGGAGGCGACGTGATACCATCTTGATTTATATCCTCTTTTTTGGCAGTTGCTTTACGTTGCCTGAGTGATGTCCTGGTTGGGTGGATCGAGATAGTTGACAGTCTCGGAACGAATGGTGCCGTCCAGGACACTCAGAACGTGTCTGCCAACCATGCCAAGGAGTCCGGGCACGAGCTCAAGTTGAACCCCGACAAATGCAGGGGACACGGACAGCGCCTTCTGTTGAAGGCGTGCCCCGCTCTCCTGAGCCAATCGGTACCCTCATCTGCTCTAGAGGGGAAGGTCGCGAATCATGACTCGGGACCCTCTTCACAACCGCGTGAGCAGTGAGCAGGCACACGGGAAACATCACAGGGAAGCAGTGGTGAGGAGTGTACGCACTGACTGCGGTACTCCATAGCCGTGACACAAAACGCCAGCCGACAAACGAAAAAAAAAGTGAAGCGTTAAATAGCCAATGGAAAAAGGGAAACTCCACACGACCGACAACAAAACCCTCTGGCAACGACAGCCCACCACGTCGATGGAGCATAGCGCCAATACCAGACGCACTCGAAGTGCACGCGCCAATGGAACTGGGCCCTGCCCAGACGCTCGAGAACGGCCGGTACCTGCTCCATCGCGATTGTACGACACGAGCACTGCGAAGGCCCCCACACAAGAAACGAGCGTCATTCGTCGCGGAATGGGCACCTAAAACAGCAGGCAGGGCGACGCCGGCAAGCAAGTGTCAAGGTGACCACGCCGATCAACGAAGAACGCCTCTTGCACGAGCAACCGGGTGTGGCCCACGGAGGCATGGCCCAGGCCCACACGAGGAGCGCCCTCAGCGACCCGCAGTGCGACACGCCGCGTGCCGGCATCAGACAGGCCGCAAAGGGAGCCCAAGGAGCTCAGGGCTCGCGTGCGTCAGTACGCAGGCAGCGACACCGGTGCGGTGGCAAGACGACCGCCGATGGCGCACTTGGTTCTTGGGGTCAACTAGAGGTCGCCTCCGTCAAACAAGTGGCAGTCCCGAGGCCATGGAAAGCGGGGAACTCACACCATGTCACCTCCACCTCGGCCGTCGTATCCACGAGGCGGCAACATCACCCTAGGCGCCTGCCGCGACTGGTAGTTGTGCTGCAAGGGATCTCGGTGCCCATTGTGCCCCATCAGCTCGTCCTCGTCCTCATCCTTGTCCACTGCATACAAGCTGTGACCGCCCGACGACGGCAGCGACGCGACGTAGTCACTCGTACCGACGCCTGGGGGATTCAAACTGTGACCGTTGAGAGCGAGTTTGCGGTGCTGGCGAGCCTCGAGGGACTCCCTACACAACCAGGACAGAGCGCAACCGAAAGGACCAGCGAGGTGGAACGAGCCCGCCAGCCCCCGCCAAAAATGAACGCATGCAGCGCACAAGCGATCGTCAGAAGCTGCATTCCCAAACGAGAACGATGTGATGCTCACGTGAGCACTTGCAAGAGCACCGCGTACACACGCGCACACCATGATTCCAAGTTGGCACTCTGCTGGCTCTCGACGCCGACAAAAGTATTGAATGAACCGGAACTTACTCTTCTCCTCTCAAGTCACCGGCCGCCACAGCTGCAGCGGCCGCGGCAACACTGGCCGCCGTGGCCGCGGAGACAGCGTCGGCAGCGTCCCGGGCGGCAGCCGCTGCGGTCTCGTCGTAGCTTTCTTTGATCTGGCTCGGTGGCTTAGACGTGCACAAAAGCGCCCACATGCTTCGAAGTCCCCGCTCGGAAAAGGGGTTCCCCGTTGCCGCCCACGTACGCTTGAAGCTCTCGGCCGTCGTGACATTCCTCCACATGAGCCACAGGTGGAAGAAGGTCAGCCCGCCCGTGAAGAGGAAGGCGAGGAAGCAAAAGGGGATAACGGCCAGCTGAACCGCGGTAGCGCCGTCCGTGAGAGTGGACTTGAGGGCCGACGTTGCAGAAGTGACTGGGCGAGTCGCGTTCCGGAAGTCGACGGTCTTCATAACCAGATGGATAATGCAGGCTGTAATCACTAGGACGCACAACAGGGCCGTGGACACGACGAAGAGGTAGAAGGACCGATAGCTCCGACGGCCGATGCAGGTGCCCAGGTATGGGCAGTGGTGACTGCAACGAACAGAAAGGCAGGCATGCACGCAGACATGTGGGAACAACAGCGAGGACATGAAAGTTAGCAAGATGACGAGAAAAAGCGCTCACGGAGAGCACTTGACATGCCGTCAGGTTGTTCGAGTAATGAACCCGACCAGTCGCTGGAACGACGAAGCGGTGACCCGGCCTGATGCAATCAGAAAGGATGGGCACACATACTCAAACCGGTCCACGCAGTTGTTGCACGTCGCGCAGTGGCTGGCACGGGGCGGCCGCCAGATACGGCAGGTTTCTACGCCACAGATATCAAGAGAGATAGACAAAACAAACAGTCAGGTAGGAGATGCAATACGGGCGATAGGCCAGTCAGTGAAACGCACACAGGGGTAAGGTCAGAACGCAAGCAGAAAAACTGTCAAGAACCAAGGTATCCAACAGGCACGCCAACATCGAGAGCAATGCACCCCACCAGTTCCACAACGTACCGCAGTACTTGGTGGTGATGGGCGTCTCACCCACATATACAATCCGCTCTCTGGGATGAGCCGGGTTCCGCAGGATCTCATCGGGCACCTCTGGCGAGCGCGGCAGAATGCCTGGATCCCCAGTTGCGGTCAGGTACATGCTCACCAGGACTAGGACCAACAGTACCACCGAGATAGATAGGATGATGGTGCCACCGGGCACCCATCTGGTTATCAAGTACGGCAGACTGTGTACAAACATCACCAGAGCGACAAAAACATGAAGACCAGCCAATAAAACACGACACGAACATATGCGGTCCGGTTAGTCGGCGGCTCACAAAGTCAGAACAGCACCGCGTTGGAAACCGACTGCTCCTCATGCCAGTCGCACGCAGTGCCGCAGCCCAAAAAAAGGCACCAACGCGCCCATGTGCCCACATCTTGAAAGCGCCTCGAGGGCAACACCCGAGGATTCCCTAAACCATCACATGTCGCACCCGCCACATGACTGCGCGTTGCCCGCTACCCACACGGAGCTGCAACAAAGAAGCACAACCCCCACGTACGTGATGGAAAAGTACAGGATTGCCGGCACAATGATGCACACGGCTGTCACGACCGTGCCCTTCCAGTCAGGTCCGACCATCAACCGGCCCCCACACAAAAACTTGTTGCGCCCATAGAAGCGACCGGCGCGGTAGCGACCGCGAGTACCCATTGCACCAGGTCGCTGCGACACGCCCCACAAGAGGCCCCCACTTCCGAACAGGGAGGGAAAGGGCTAGTCGGAGAAGGGGGCCCAGCAGTCCACCACGTGCCGCACACGCAGAGCCTATGAAGCGCGGCGACACGGCACGAAAGCCGGCCCAAACCAAACCCAGTCCAACAACGTTCCCGCACGATGACCGCAATGGCGTGCGGAAAAAGTGAGGGCAGCGTGCCAGATGCAAAGCACCAAGGGTGGATTGCAAGGAGACGAGGCGTGCCCACGAGAGCGGAAAACGCGCCCACTCGCAACACGGCAGCGACCAGCAGAGGTACGGCGGCTGGTGGCCGAGATGGCGTCGCGGTAGCAGTGAGGTGGTGGTGGCAACACGGGTGGGAGCGATGACGGTAGCGTTGGCGGTAGCGGTGGCGGTGGTGGTGGCGACGACGGCGGTGCCGCACCGTCGCGTCTCCACCGGCACACACGAGGCTCCGCGAGCGGAGAGGTGCAGCAGCACCGCGAACGGCCCGGCAATGGGCGTGGAGGCGCGACGGGGACCCGTGACAGGGGATGGCGCCCCGCGGCGGGCGACGCGAGCGCAGCCCGGCGCACCGTCCCCACCGACAGGTGCGTCGCGTAGCGACCGAGAGCGCGCATACAGCACAGGGCGCCCCGTCCACGCGCGCCGCCGGCCCACGTCCACGAACTCAGCGTGACGGTGAGCGCGGGTGGTCCGCGCCGAACCGCCCTGTGCACCTTTCGGCAACCCTCCTCTGGACCAGCGACGTGCGCGGACAGGGAGAAAACTTTGAGCTCACCTTTCTTCCTTCGGTAAGCATATTAAGAAGTTACGACCATGTTCACAGGATGTCGATCAACCACTATTGCTTGAGTATCCGATAGAGCACTTTCAATTGATCTTGGCCCAGAGAGGCTTGGAGAGCGGATCGTATCGAAAAATGATGAAGCTTGTAACCTCATGTCGTTGATCTTTCGAAACGCATCTCCAAAGTTACGTCACACGTTTGAGACTCTCTCTTTTGACGGTGGCGCTTGTCGCTGAGCGAATCGAACACGAGTCCGACAGACGTGGGCAGATTCGTTGACTGGGGCGCGACTGCAGCACTGCTCGCACTGCGGCCACTCGTTGGTTGGCGTTCACAAAGGACATTTTATGTCCATCCAATAAACGTATGCCACGTTTGACAGATGACGCAGAACATCGTCATCAGCTAATTGGACGCGCACGCAGACGACTGCAAACGCCTGTCGTCAATGACTTGGCAGGGGGGTGGTCTCGCTTGCCCTTCCCGCCGTTTTTGTTTTCTCGCTGATCACGGCACCGCGGAGGTGCGACACGCAGTACTGTCGGCTTCCTCCGTCGAACGTAGCGACACCGGGCGGCAGCACCTGTGCGTCCGGAGCGCTTGACCGGCGCACAAGGGAGGGTCCAACCGCTGACGGGAGACTGCTTGACGGGCGACGCAGCCAACAAGCGGCTCACTAGGGGGGGCAATGGCTGTCGTCTCGAGAACACCGCGTCTCCTAGAAAACCTCAGCACTGTTGCGGCGGCCACAGTGCATGTGTGTAAAGAAAAGTCTGTTGAGCCCAGTTTCCCCACCTCGACCAGGAGGTGCGGCTGCTCAACCGCAAATAGACAGACTCACAAGGAGCCGCCACCAACCCCACCGCCCACCCCCGTCCCCTCCCCACAGTCACCCCCGAGGTACTCTCCCCTGCTACACCGCCCAACTCAAGCGTGGAGGATGTGGCCGACTCCCCCTACGCCACCGTCCTCCCCCACGCCACCTCCTGCGCCACCGCCGGGAACACCAGCCGGTCCAAACACGTCGTACAACTCGGCAATGCTCCGCTCCGGCGCCTGGTCGTGGTAGCCGAAATAGAAGTCCGTCCCGGGCGGCGGCGAGGACAACCGCATACCGCCCAGGCCGTCGGCGTCGGTCGCGCCGGCAGGGGAAGCACCTAGTGGCGGAGGTCCTCGCACGCTGCCGCCGCCACCACCAGAAGTGCCCCCCGCCGCCGCCGCACCATCGACAGCGGCGGCCGCAGCGCCGAGGTCAGCGGCATATGCCCCGTCTGCTACGGGCGTGCCGAAGGCGCCAGACGACCCAGCGGCGGGAGTGCCCAAACCCGTTTCCCGCGTCGGGGTGCGGAGCCACCGTGATTGTGCCGCTCCCGGGTCGCCACCAGCAGGTGGCGGTTCGTCCAAGCCGCCCAGCCCGCCGTCCTCCGGCACATAGTCGGTGCCAGCCGCGTCAGCCTCAGCGCCCTCTTCCTCCTCTTCCTCCTCCACGTCCGAGGTGTCGTCGCCACCTCGGGACACGAGCAGACATTCAATCGGCCCGTTGGTCGAGCGGACGCGGATCTCATGGCGGCGCGCCGGTGCGTCGCCGCCAGCACCGGCCTCGGCTTCCCCCTCAACGTCTGGCACCTCCAACTCCGTCCCATGCGGCGCCTTGATGGCAATGAGCGTGTCGCCCCGGAGCTCGCTAATCGACAGGATGTCCGCGTGCGTCACATAGGCGTAGCCCGAGCCGTGGTCCCCCGACGACATGTCGCGCAGCCGGCCCTGCAAGTGCCCAATGCGGCTGTCAATGGCCGCCTCCTCGGCGGCGAGCGACGCCAACTCTGCACGGAGGGCGGCGAGCTCCACCTCTCTGTCCGAATCAGCGCCACCCGCGCCGCCCGACGAGCCGGCACCGCCAGTGCTGGCGCCCCCGCCTTCGCCCGACGCCTCGGAGCTCCACCGGATGTTGTTCTTAGACTTTTTCTCAATGACGCCAATGCCCTCCAACACGTTGGTGATGTCATAGATGCGCCGCTTTTGCACTTGCAAGCTGACGGCGGCGGCATTGAGGTCGAGCGCCCCGTCCGCAGAGGCCTTGAGGAGGTTAACAAACTTGGTCGTCAACAAACCCAGCGACGAGTCATAGCGCCCGCCAGGCACAGCCACCGCCGTCATGTCGGCGGCGACCGCAGCGGCTACGGACCGGGACGCCGCGGGGGCGGGGGGCCCACCAGGGGGGGGAGGGGGGGGCGGGTGCGTGCCCGACGCAGGCGGTCGCCCACCGGTCGTGACGACCGTCGCCGTCGTGCCAGCAGCCGTCGACGCCTTCTTGGGCGGCAGCCGCCCCGACGTTGGCGTGGCCGCTGCTGCCCGGCCTGCCGCCTCCCCCGCCGCCGTTGCCGCCGCTGCCGCCGCCGCCACCCGTGCGGCGGCCGCCGCCGCCGAAGCGGTGCTGCTCGCGCGGCTCCGCTTGGCCGGTACCGCCACGGGCGGCGGCACAAACGGCGCCGACGCCCCCGTTGCGGCCGCCCGAGTCGGCCCCCTGTCGTTGCGTGCGCGCTTCAACCCCGCCAACGCTTCGGCGCCCGCGAGATCCGCGGTGCCGGGCGGTGGGGGTGGAGGCGGCGGCGGAGGTGTGTGTATTGGTCGAGGCGGGGGGGGGGAGGGGGGGGCACACCACTACCACCGACACGGGAGGCCGGTGGAACACTACCGGGCATGCCGTGGGAGACGCCGCCCTCCGTAGGTGCTCGCCACCAAGCGACCGCCGACCACCGTGCGCATGCACGCCGCCGAGATGCAGTGGGCCACACGGAGTGCGGCGTTCTCTCCAACCCACGGTCACGCGCTGCGCTCCACCCGCCACCCGCCACCGGCTTGGCCCCGCTCAATGCGCCCGTGGGTCCGATAGCGCGGGAAACGATAGTGGCAGGCAGACACAAAAGGACAGCTATGCGGCACGGATGCAAGCCGCAGCGTGTCGGACAGGCACGGAAAAATGGCGGGCAGCGGCACGCACGACGCAGGACAGCCCCCCACTCCCCCCCCCCTCGCTCTGCAAGTGGCGTCGACCCAACGCAGCACCCGCCGGACGCCCGTCACGCTGCGCACCAATGGCCACTAGCACGGGAGACCCCGGGTCTGGGGCACGAACCCCCCTTGCCGACGGCGCCACGGCGACACCACAGGTAGGGGCGCCGAGAGACACAAATTGGGGGGGGGCTGGCGCCGTCGACGGCTCCTGGGGCCGCACTCAGAGGCCCCCCCCCCCTCGCCGTCCCACGCCCCGCGAGTTTTCCCGCCGATTTTCTGGGCCGCCTTTTCTGGTCTTGGTGGGGGGGTTGGCGGCAGTCGCCGGAGAGCCTCTCTGGCACGGATGCACGAGTCGCAGGTGCGTGAGCGTCTCTTGGAGGGGGTCGCTCAGCACACGCTGCGTGGGGGTCTGGTCGACACTCGTGGACGATCACGCCTTACAGTGAGCATGCACGTAGTTGTGCATCGAGCACGAACGGAGTTCCATGTAACTGGTATTTATTTTAAGTCGTGCATACACAAGGAACCAAGTCCACGCTTCCGCACTCCATCAACCCACGCTGCGCGAGTCGCTGGCGTTGTGGCCGCGCCCGCGCGCCGCCCGCGACCCGCGTCGATCATCCCGCTCGCACGTCGTGTTCGCTTCGTTGCGTTGTGCGTCGTCCCCGCGCCCTGCCTGGAGCTCTGCTTGTTCCTCCACTTCTTTTTGCAGCGCGCTCTTCTGTGCCATCCCTTTTACGTTTTTCGTGTCTCCTTGTTTCCCCTTGTTGTTCTGGCCTCTCGCCGCTTGCTCACCACGCTTCACCGACCTCCGTCGCCCACCGCCGGCCAGTCGATGCACCCTCCCCCAGCGTATGCTCCCGTCCCCCCCCTCTCGGCTCCCTGTGGCACGCTATGAGCAGCGTCAAGCGCGGGCGCACGGGGCCTCCACGGTCCCCGTCGACGCCCGCGCGGCCGGCCAAGAGCAGCCGCCTCGCCACGGCTGGCGCCACGCCGTCGCCGTCGACGCCCGGCGGCGGCGCTGGCGGTGGCGCCTCATCGATAGGAGCTGGTGCCGAGACACCGCCGTCGATTCCGTCACCACTACCGTTGGGCGAGGCCACTGGGGCCATGGAGGTCGACGCGTCCGCCGCCAGGGGAGACGGCGACGTGCCCGCCGTGGACCCGGCCGCCGCCTCCCCGGTGATTGCTGCGGCCATGGAGGGGCTGGGGGGCGGGGGGCTCGGTGCTGGAGGAGAAGCAGAAATGTATGTCAGCTTGTGGGTTTCCGTATCTGCCTGGGGGAGCAGGACTGTCCGCTGCCGGGGCGGGCGGCTTGCTGTTCGGTGTGGGCGCCATGTGGGATGCATTTTGCGGGATGAGGCATCTACTCCCCACCTGTCCGCCTTCTGTTATGCCCGATGCTCGTGTTGCCTGAATGCAATTGCTGATGCGTCCGTTGCTATCTTCCGCTTGCGTGGCCCGCATACCCTTTCATTTTGTGTGTACTGCTCGCTTGACGTGCCCTCTGGTCCCCTCCTCGTGGTCCCACTCTTCGCAGAAAAGCGTTGCTAGTTCAACGTGCAGCACTAGCCGCGTCGGCGACCGAGGCTGCCGCCAGGCAAGCGGCCCTGGACGGACAAGCGACCGCCCTAGCCAGCCGCACGACCTCGGCCAACGCCACTGCTGCCGCCTCGGTCTATGCCCTGTCCTCGGCGCGGCAGGACCTGGCCCTCTCCCTCGCACGGGCAGGTGGGGAGCTCGACGCCGCTGCCGGGGACGACGAGGCAACGCCCTTTTCCACCGCCGCCGTCGTCATGCGCGGCGACGCGTCCATGGCGGAAGCCGCCGAGGCGACCGCCGCCGCCGTGCGGCGCCTCCTTGGTGGCGTCGTGGCCGCCATACGGTCGTCGGCGGGGGGCGACCGGCGACGGCCGCCACCATCGCCAACCGCCGTCGCGACGGCGGCCGAGGTGCTCGGGTCGCGGCTGCGCGACGCCGAGGACCACGCAGAGATGCTCACTGGCGCGGATGAGGTGCTTCGCTCCAACGTGGAGGCGGCGGTGGAGGATGCAGACAGCACCGCGTCGGAGCTGGCGCTCCGGCGCAACCAGATTGTCAAGCTGGCGCTCGCCCTGGGGGGTGCTGCTCCGGGTGCCGCGGGGAAGGGGGTGCCTGGGGGGGAGGGGAAGCGCTCCGCGGCCGCAGGAGGCGACGCCGCGCCGGCCGGCGCCGCCAAGGCGGCGGGTAGGGGTACCGCGGACGCGGCCGTCGCCGCGGGGGATGGGGACCCCGGGGGGGGCACCCCCGCCGCCGCCGCGGATGGTGCCGCTGGCGGGTCGGTCGCTGGCGCTTCGGCGGGTACCCCCGCAGGTGCTCAGGCGGACACCGCTGCTGGTGGCGGTGCTGGCGCCCCGCCCACCGCCGACGCGTCCTTAGCTGCCCGGTTGGCCGCCGTCGAGGTGTCCAACAAGGACCTCCGCGCGGCCGCCGCTGCACGGTTGGCGGAACTCGGCGCCGCCTTGGAGGCCACCCGCTCCCTTGCCGTCGCCGCCGAACGCACCGCCGCGAGCCGCGACAAGCTGCAGTCGACCGAGGTCCTGGGTGCGGGCCTGTACCAGGCCATGGAGGAGTCGTTGACGGGCCTGGCGCTTGCCCAACGCGAGTGGGAAACCTCCCGCGAGTCGGCTGTCGCTGCGCGGCGGACGGCGGCAGAGGCGGCGGCGGCAGAGTTGGCGGAACTCCGCTCGTCGACGGCAACGCGGGCGGCGTCGCTGTCCAATGCATTGACGGACGCACTGAAGGGGGCCGAGGCGGCTAAAGCCGCGCGGGATCGGTTGAACTTGACGTATGAAGCGCGCAAGTTGGAGGTGGGCGCTGACCGGGGCGCTGCCGATACGGGAGTGGTGTTGGCACGAGCAACAGAGCGGCAGGTACGTGCGTGCGGCCGGCAGGGCAGGCGGCCCGGCTGAGCGGGTGCGGGGTGATTCTTGCTGGGCGGATGGGGGGTGCACTTGTAGCTCGTGGTATCGTGCGTTGCGAGGCGTCCTCGGGCGCTGGTCGTGTGATGCGGATTAACTGACGTATGTGTCTGTCATTGGCTGCGCCTCTCGCCGCTTCTCGATTGTGTCTTGACGCGCGTCTGTCTCGCCGGCCGTCGCTGCTGTCCCGATTGCGGTCTGCCGCATTTTTGTGCCGGTTTTCCAATAGACGACGCTGCAAGCAGAGGTCACCAAGCTGACCGCCCGTCTGGCAGAACGGCAACAGCTTTGCGAAGCGGCAGAAGCCAATCTTGCTGCGGGAGAATTGGTGCGTGTTGTGTGCTGCTCTGAAGGGGGGCTCTACAGGGTTGGGTGTGGGTCCCCGACGATTCGTGTGCTGCTCCCACACGCCTATTCGCCTCATGCAGTGTGCTCACGCCAAGTCCTTTTTGCCTCGTTCCATGTGGTCGTTCCCGTGCCCAATGACATATTGATTTCCTTCCTTGCCACTCATATCCAGGACACGTCGGAGGAGGTACAAGTGCGCCTGCGCCGTGACCTGGACGCGGCCAAATCGGCATCCGACTCGCTCATCTCTGAAGTTGAGGCCCTCTCCGCCACCCTCTCCACCGTCGAAGCGCACAACGCCACGCTCTCGGAGCGGCTCCTTGTCAAAGAGTCCACCCTCTCCTCGGTCATGTCAGACCGCCTCAAACAGCGCCAGGCGGTCACGGCCATCACCACCGAGCAAGCGTCGCTCGCGGCGGCCGTCGATGCGTCTGCCGCCCGCCTCGCAGGCGTGTCGACGTCCATCTCGACGGCGCGCAAAGCCGCGGACGACGCTGCCGCCGCCGCCGCGCGGTCGTCTGCCGACGGCGCGGCGGCGGCGGCGGCCGGCCGCGCCGCCACCGTCGCCGCCGACGCGGACGTGGCGACCGCCCGCGCGGCGGCGGCGGAACGGGACGAGCTGCGGCGCTCCCGCGACGCGGCAGCGTCGCGCGCCGACGCAGCGTCGGCCGCCGTTGCCGCCGCCGCCTCGTCGCGGCGGCGGGCAGAGGAGGCTCTCGCGGCGGCGACCGCGCGGGTGTCGGCGTTGGAGGCGGCCGCCGCTGGGGGGGGGGGCGCCACGGGGGGGGGGCCGTCCGCCGCCGCGAGTGCCTCGTCCGGGGCGGCGGGCAAGGGCAGCGACTCGGCGGCCGACGCGGCGGGCGGTGCCGTGGGGAGCCCTGCGGCCGGCGGACGGCGGCCTGGTTCCGCCTCCCCGCGGTCGCCGAGCCGGCGGCGGGGCGGTGGCGACGGGTCGGTGTCCCCCGGGCAATCCTCTGCAGGTGCGGCGGCCACGTCTGGCGGCCGCGACCACGACCGCGACCGGCGGGGCGGGCGGGAGCGGGAGCGGGAGCGGGCGCGCGGGCGGGCGGTGTCGCCTCCCCTGTCCCGGACCAAGCGGGAGGAGCTCATTGCCGAACTCCGTCGCAAGCTCCACTGCTCGGTCGTCACGACCGCCCCAAAGTCGGTCGTCCTCCTCCGCTGCGGGCACCTCTTCTCCCAACAGTGCGTGTCGGAGCTCATTGCGGGACGCAACCGCAAGTGCCCGCTGTGCAAGACAAAATTTGGCCACGACGACGTGCGGGGGGTGTCTTTGTAAAGAAAGGGGCGGGGGCTTGCGCCGCTGGACTCGTGCACCGCGTCGAGCACCGGGGTGAGGGACTGGCCAGGGAGGGACGGCGCGGCCGCCCCGTACCGTTGCCGTTGAGCACCCTAGCAGACGGGCAGAGGTGGCACGCCGCAATGCAAAGAAACAAGCGCAAGAACGAGAAAAAAGATATTCACCACCACCCTCGACCACCGACACGGCGACGCACGCACGAAGGGGCCCCGCCGCGCCCCGCGCGCCACCGTGGCCGTGTCCATCCCGCCCGTCACCCCCCCCCCTTCCTCCGCCGCCACCACCCAACGACCAACGCCCGATGTACGACGGCGGCCGCCACGCCTCAGCAGGGCAACTTGGCAAACACGTCCACGCCCGCCTCGAGGGCGCCCATCAACACGCCCACCCGGCGGCTGTCGACGCCCTCGCCGACGCGGAGTTCCTCCAGCTCGGACCCAAAGCGGCCGACCAAATCCCGCATGTACGCGTCGCGAAAGGAGCGCACGGGGGGCGGCGCGTCCGCCGCCGACCCGCCGCCACCATTGGCGGTAACACCGTCGCCGTTGGCGTCGCCGCCCGCCGCGTCGGCCGCCGCCGCCTCGTCGCCGTCCGCGTCCTCCTCCATCACCGCCGCGGCGGCGACCGCCGACGCGCCGCCGACGGCCGCGTCGGCGGCGGCGGCGGCGGCGCGGCTCGCGCGCGCGATGCGGGGCCACGCGCCGCCACCCGCCGCGCCCGCCGCGCCCGCGCGGCCGAGCGCCGCCGCGGCCGCCGCCGCCCCGGGAACGCGGGCAAGGTCCGCGGCCGCCGCGGCGGCAACGGCTGCCTCCTCCACCTCCCCGCCGTCGGCGCCAACGCCCGTGCCGAGGGCGGTATGGACGCCACGGAGGGCGGCGGCGGCGGCGGCGGCGAGGC
>ENA-ORXR01002225-ORXR01002225.1-marine-metagenome-genome-assembly--contig:-NODE-2225-length-18810-cov-204.925799_pt1 | contig 18810 bp, 19 predicted proteins | sample MGYA00237866_ERZ511479 | MGnify/ENA metagenome assembly ERZ511479 | reverse complement strand
TGAAGCCTGGGGCTATTAAGTTTGATGCTTTCAGCATCCTTGTTTTGGATATTCGAGTTCCCAAACAACACACACGATGGTTTTGGGTTCTGATAGGACCCCCCTCCGTCACCCCCCTCCGAGGAGGTCTGCCTGATGACAGGCACAAGGTTACCCGAAGCTTGGCTCGTGCCCGTAATACACGTTCCCTAGAATCCGAATGTTTTGCAGTGCTTCATAACAATCCCCAAAAGGACCTGATCAAGGCCGGATGCCGAAGCTTTGCCACGGCTTATAGCTTCCAGGCCAGAGGCGCTTTGCATTCGTCCAGCATTGCTCGGCTTTGGCCTGCCATTCAATGGCAGGCTTTTTCCCACTCCTGCCACTCAATGGCAAAGTTGCTCGGGTTTGGAAAACACCGCCTAAATGATGCCAGGCTAATCGGTTGCTTGGATCTAAGGTGGTTGCTCTCGTCAGGCTGTGTTCCGCTTTCTGCAAATCCCCCTGCTTGGCCTGCGCGATGCCTTGGTTGGTAAATCGGGTGCTCAAGCGCGGTCTGAACCGCACCAGGACGGGATGGTTTCTCAACATGCTCCCGGCTTTTTCCCAGGCCGCATCCGCTTCGTCCAATTGGTTTTTCTCGAAATGGAGCAGGCCCCGATTGAGCCAGGCATCGCGGTAGCGGTCATGAATATCGGTCGCCTTTTCAAGGTAGGTCATTGCAAGGTCGAGTTGCTTTTTGCGTTGGGTGGGGTCTCGCTCGAGTATCGCCGCCTCGTAATGACGGACCGCGGCATTGTTATTCGCCCGCGCGGAATTTGACGCGAAGGCGACATCATGTGTGTAGAGTTCGAATTCGTTGCGCCAATTTTCGTTGCGGACCAGGCTGCGAAGCCCCAGTACGACGAGCAAACCGCAAAGTACGAACTGCAATGCCTCGGTCGGTATCCGTGCCCATAACCTGCCGTATCGCCTCGCGCCCTCGGCTAGTACGAGAATAAATCCAAAGGATGCGTGATACAGAAACCGCTCTCCGATCAAGACCCCGGTTGGGACCAGAAGGTTCGAGATGATGAGCAAAAACGCGAGGAAGCAACCCAGCCCAAAGGCAACCTGTTTCCGCTTGAACAACATGACAACGAACCAAATGGAAATGGTCGCGTAGAGGGCAAAGGCGAGGATGAATTCGGGGTGCGCTATCCCTTTGGCGGGAATCTGATTGAAGGTGTAATCGTAGCTCAATCGCGCAGGCCACAAGAGTAGCTTCAAGTCGTAACCCAAGGCCCAAATTTGGGTGCAGATTTGTTCCAAGCCGCTCATTAGGGCGAAGGGGTTGTCGATCGGATCGGTGTTAGCAACAATTTCGTTTCGTCCCAAGGCGAGGCTTCGCGCCACGAGATAGGCAATGGTGCTAAGTCCCATGGCGCTCGTTACTTTCAGCCAGTTGCGCGTCGGTACCTCTTTTACCCAGGCCAAAATTGGGAAAAGGACCAGGAGTAAAATCGCGTACTCTTTGGCGAGGAGGGTGAGCCCAATTACGATGGCAACAAGCCCGAGCTGCAGGACGCCTTGCTTGTTCAGCATGCCCAGTCGAAGCAGGCAAAAGATGCCAATTAGAGACAAGAGTTCGTCTCGGCTTTTTACGTTGGCGACCACTTCGGTATGAAGCGGATGCACTAAAAATAGGGCGGTGAAAAAGAGGCAGATGCCCGGATGCTCGCGGAAAAATATATGCGCGAGCAGGCCGTAGAGTAGGAAGCCGGTGAGCCCGTAGAGCAGAATGTTGATCCCATGGCTTAGTCTCGGCTGCGGCTGGGTTGACTTGGAGAATCGCTTTACGACTTCCATTTCCAATGCGAAACTTGCGATGGACAAGGGGCGATATCGCCCACCTTCCAAATTGTTCGCCACTCCCAACCGGTCGTAAAACCCTTGATACGAATCTTGGGTGAAAATCTGTTTCAGGCCTTTCGCGCCGCTCAAGACGGCTTCATTTTCGATGTATACCAAGCGGTCATCAAGCACGTAGCCCGCGTTAAAGGTATTCGAATAGACTAGCATTCCGAGAACAGCCATCCACCATGCCCATTTCCGGCTGCCTTTCTGTACCGATTTTTTTGTCTTGTTCTGCATTAACCTACTCAACCTAAAGCCCACTCAAGCCCACTCAAGCCTACTCGGGCCCACCTAAGCCCACTGCCTTATGAAACAGGGCGTCTTCTACCGTCTTTGTATTGCCATCTGGCCTTGGGTCACGCTAAAACGATAGCTTATGGCCGATGTCACACTTACCCAAGTAGGGAAATCCTACGAAAATACCTTTCAAGCCGTTATCGACTTCAATTTGTCGGTAAAACACGGTGAATTTCTTGTGATGGTCGGGCCTTCCGGCTGTGGGAAGTCAACCACCTTGCGGATGATCGCTGGCCTCGAGGAGATCACCACCGGCGAAATCCGAATCGGGGATCGGGTGGTCAACGATGTGCCGCCCAAGGATCGAGACATCGCCATGGTCTTTCAAAACTACGCCTTATACCCGCACATGACGGTGTATAAAAACATGGCCTTCGGTCTGCGGCTTCGCAAAGTGCCTAAAGCCGAGATCAAGCAACGCATTGAGTCGGCGGCCGAGATTCTTGGCATCACCGAGCTGTTGACTCGCAAACCGCGTGCGCTCTCCGGCGGGCAAAAACAACGCGTCGCAGTGGGGCGCGCCATTGTCCGTGATCCTGCCGTCTTTCTTTTCGATGAACCGCTGTCCAATCTCGACGCCAAGCTGCGAACCCAAATGCGGGTGGAGATTAAGAGCCTGCACAATCGGCTTGGCGCCACCATGATCTACGTTACGCACGACCAAGTGGAAGCCATGACCATGGGTGACCGCATCGTGGTGATGAAAGATGGCTACATCCAACAGGTGGCGGACCCGATGACCTTGTACCACCAACCGGCGAATACCTTTGTGGCAGGATTTATTGGCACGCCGCCGATGAACTTACTTACCGGCAGTTGCGCGGGCGGGACCATTAGCCTCGACTCTGGGGTGAAGATTACCGGCGTCGATTGCCCCGATCTCGCTCGCATGACCCTCGGGATTCGTCCGGAAGATATCGGTTCTGCGGTGGCTGAAGCGAATCCCGATTCGCCACGCCTTCAGTCTTTTATTCGGGTGGTCGAGCCAACTGGGTCCGAAACCTATTTGTATCTCGATGTGCATGGCACCGATGTGGTGAGCCGGATTGTTCCGCGCGAAGGGCTGCAACCGGGAGCTAAGATTGAACTCGCCGTGGACCGAAACCGCTTGCACTTCTTTGATGGTGAATCGGGTCAGCGCCTCGGCTAGCCGGTCAGCTTTTTGATTTTCTTTCACCTCACTGAAAAGGTACCTCGCAATGAAACTGACCTATTGGATATTCGGCCTTCTTTTCATGACCCGTTTGGTTGCGGGCGCGGCCGAGCCCGTGTGGCCTTTTTACGCATTTCAAAATGGGGTTCACGCAGGGAGCGCGCAGGAGCGCGACACCGTGATCGAATTGTATGTGCAGGGAAGCCTCTCAGTGAACCTGTGGAAATAGCGCCACGCGATCCTCGATCTTACTTGGTTATGCGCCCCTTTATTCAGCTCCTTCATTGTCGTCCCGTTTACGGAACCCTTCTCGCCCTTTTTTGGGGAGGCGTTTTTTTAAGCGGCGCCGGTACGGTGTTCGCCCAATCCGATGCGCCAGCCAAAGTCGAATCGCAAAAGCTGGATGCCGAGACGGTCGCCTTGCTTGGGGCAGGGGATCTAAGCCAAGCCTTGCTTCAGGCTGAAGACTTACTCAAGTCGCCCACCACGTTGCGGAAGCGCCAGATCGCGCTTTTTCTTGGGCAGCGATTGAAAGACGCGCCACCCGAATCGCACGTTCAGCTGTTGCGCGTGCTGCATGGCTGTGGTGAAGAGCTTGCACCTCATCGCCTGCTTTTGCTCCCTTACCTGCAAAACGAGAATCCGGCCTTGGTGAAAAAAGCGCTATTTATGATCGGCGACCTCGGCAAGGCAGGCGAAGAAACCGAAGTGGCTCTGCTTGACCTCGCGGCCAAGGGAGACTGGCGAATGGCTTCTGCCGCATGCCGCGCTTGGGAGATGGTCAGTCCAAATCACCAGGCGCAGTCGGAGCGGATTTTTGCGCTGATTAAAGCTTGGCCGGCTCAAGGCGCAGCCGCGCGTGAGTTTTCTCTCTCTCTACTCGAGGCGATTGAATTTCAGAAGCTCGACTGGACGGTTCCCGCTTTGTTGGAAAAGCTTCCAGAAGCGGACGCAAGTTTGCGCCGTGATATCTGGCGGGTGCTGAGTAAGATTGCACCCAAACATCCGGGGGTTGTGGAAGCGGCCAAGCTTGGGGTTGGCGATGCCTCGTCTGCGGTTCGGGCTAGTGTGGCACCTCTGGTCAGCGCCTCAGAAGCCCAGCCCCATGAGCTAGCGATTCTGCTCGGAAAAATCCGTTCCACCGACAGTCAAATTTCAAAGGCAGGTTTAGATGCCGCGATTTGGCGTCAGGACGATGCGCCGGTTTTGGCCGATGCGATCGCTCCCTTGCTCGGATCACGCGATTCCGAACTCGCAGAAAAAGCCGCCTTAACCCTGCGGACTTTGGGCAAAGAAATCACCCCCGCCTTGGATGAAATTGTGGAGCAGTATGACCGTCTGTCGGTCACCGGCTATAGCCGGGATCACCTGAACCACTGTCTGAAAAATCTTGGCGGAAATGCCGTGCCCGCTTTGGCGAAACTTCGGCCGTTGGCCCTGAATGCCTCTGGAAGCGTGCCCATCGAGCGGCAATTTCAAGCCATCGAAATGATGGGCTGGATCGGTCCCGCGGCTGCGCCGGAGTATCAAGGGCTTCTGCAGGAATATCGAAAGACGCAGGATGTAAATTTGCAAGCCAAGCTGATCCTCGCCTTGGCTCGCTTGCAGGTTGCCCCTTTTGAGGTCGAGAAAATCGCCTTGGATACCCTGCAAGTCGTCACCCCCATCACGGCGGCAAACTTAGATGGATTTGCCCAAGCCCTCGTGACGGTACAATCGTCTTCGCCTGATACCAAACCGTTGATGCGGGCGATTTTACAGGAACTTGGAGCTCAAGTGCCTCCTTACGGGGTGCTGGATTTACTCATTGGTCGCGAGGTTGCCGACGAGGATGTTGAGCTCTTGGCGTCAGTATTAGAAAAGGGGACAGGTCGCTATCACATGCTGGCGGTGAAATCGATTGCGCTCCGACCCGATATGGCCGAGCACTTTAGGCCGATCTTAGAAACGCTGAGCACCAATACGGTCGATTGCGTGAAGCAGTTTACCGCCCTGCAAAGTATGATGAAGTTGGGCCTCGGTAGCACGCAGGAAATCAGTCGGCTCGTCACCATGTATCAAAACATGTCGGCCGATTACGAATGTCGAACCAATGCTTTAGGCCTAATTATCGAGCTCGGTCCGGCCGCCGTTCAAGCCTTGCCGCAGTTGCGGGCAGGCCTGTCTCATGTGGAGCCACAAATCGCAGCCTTATGCGCCACCGCCATCGGAGCCATCGGTCCGCAGGCTGCCTCGGCGGTTCCGGATCTCGTAAAAACCTTGTCCACGAGCAACGAAGACCTAGTTCTCGCTAGCTTAAATGCGTTCGGGAAAATCGGCCCTCAAGCCAAGCTCGCGATTAAGCCGTTGACTGTGATGCTCGACTCGGGACATCCGCTGAGCTGGCAGGCGGGAGATGGCTTGGGAGGCATCGGCCCTGCCGCGGCGGATGCGGTGCCTATTTTGATTGAGCACCTGAAAAATTCAACGCAGGTATTTCGCGTTGCTGCTGCGAGAAATTTGGCCGCGATTGGGGTTCAGCCCGAAACGGTTTTACCTGCTTTGTTTACCGCTTTGGAAAAGGAACGGGATATCACGCCGATGATCGAGATGCTTCGGGCAATTGGAAGCTTTGCCCCCGATACGGACCGTTGGTTAACCCGTTTGGAACCGTGGACCCATCGCGCTCCGATTGGGGTGCGGCTCGAAGCGTTGCGAAGCATCGGGAAGTTGAATGGTCCCACGCAGGCCTTGTTGCGAATGCTTGCCTCCCAGGCGAATTCTCCGGATTCAGCCTCACGCGATATCGCCTTGCGCGCTCTTACCAAACAAGCTGGAGGCGCGGCCATTGCGGTGGAACGTTTGACCGAAGCATTGCATGATGCAGATCCGAAAATTCAGTTGTTTGCCGCAGAATCGCTGGGCCGTCTTCGAGCCGTTTCGGGTGTGATGGGGTTGGTAAACGCCGCGCGAAGCCCTCGCTTAGAACTTCGCTGGGCCGCGATTGACAGCCTAGGCCGGATCGGGGATGCGCGTTCAGAGGTGGTCGCAGTTTTGAAGGAAGCGATTGCTTCCCCGGATCTCGAGATTCAATCCGCGGCAGCCCAAGCGATTCGCAAACTCATTGGTGAGTAAGACTTGAAGAGCCGGGCGATGAGCCCTTGGCTTTCGGATGCTTGTCTTGCAGCTTTGCGACCCTACTTTTGTCGACTTCACAGAAATGGGCGAATTTACATCGTCCAATTTGTTGAACCAATTGACCGAGCCGGCACCGCGCCGCCGACCCCGATGAAGCTGGGATTCACTTTCTCGTTAGCGCCAAGGACATTGGTGGATGGAAAAACAAGCGCGGCTGATGCCGGACCATAGGGAAAAGGCCTTCTGGATACTTTCATAACGTGTTTACTGTACCATACCTACGAGATCGGCCTGAATGCCCTCGCAGCGAGATTGTCGTCGCCAGCGAATTATGTCAGCCAACCTGTATGAAAGCACTTACCCTTATCGATTCCTCTACCTTCGAAGTACAGGATGTTCCTCTGCCTGAAATCGGAGCGCAGGATGTGCTGATTCGAATCTATGCGGTTGGGATTTGCGGCAGTGATATTCACGGAATGGATGGGTCAAGCGGCCGTCGGCAACCTCCGATTGTCATGGGGCATGAAGCCGCGGGCGTGGTCGAGGCGATTGGGGCCGAGGTGACCCGCTGCGCGGTAGGGGATCGGGTGACGGTCGATTCCACGGTATACTGTGGAGCCTGCGATAACTGTGCTAAAGGACAGGTGAACCTCTGCGCGAGCCGCCAAGTCCTCGGGGTCTCCTGTGATGACTATCGTCGTGCCGGTGCCTTCGCCGAATTTCTCGCGGTGCCCGAGCGTATCATTTATGCTCTTCCCGATTCAGTGAGCTTCGAGCACGCGGCCATGGTCGAGCCACTCGCGATTGCGATGCACGCGGTGCGTCGGGTTGCTTCGGTGGATGGAAAACGGGTCGCGGTCATCGGTGCCGGCATGATTGGCCAACTTATTTTGCAGGTGCTGAAGGCGAAAGGCGCCAGCGAGATTATCGCGGTCGATCTTGCGCGCGAAAAGCTCGAGCTCGCCACCCAATGCGGTGCGACCGAAGTCTATCACGGAAATGAAATAGACGCGGTGAGCCAGCCGGCCGATGTGGTCTTTGAAGTGGTGGGACTTACCCCGACGGTGCGAAGCGCCATTCAACTGTGTCGCCTCGGTGGTGAAGTGGTCTTGGTCGGAAATCTTTCTGCCGATGTCGACCTGCCCTTGCAGAAAGTTGTCACCGGGGAGATTTCCCTGCACGGCTCCTGCGCGTGCGCTGGCGAATACCCCGAATGTCTCGAGCTTATCGCGAGCCAAGGCGTCAACCTCGATCTCCTGGTGAGCGGTACCGCGCCTCTCGTCGAAGGCGCGGATTGGTTCCAGCGATTGTACCAAGCCGAAAAGGGCCTGATGAAAGTGATCTTAAAGCCCTAATGGCCTCACGAGGCTGACCTGAAACTTCATGATGGCGTTTCACCTTGTTCCAACCCTGTTCCAACACTTTTCAATCGACAGGCAACGCGCGGGAGGCGGGAGGGAGTCTGTAATAATTAGCAGAAATGGTGGATGCTCGTCGGGAACCGACGGTTTAAATATAGGCGGGTTTTCAACCCCCGTAAAAGCGGTCGATATATCCACGTCGGGCTAAAGCCCTCTTTTGCTAAACCGTCAGTTCCTGACGACGAAGGCTCGTGCTTTATTAACGGGGGTTGAAACCCCCGCCTAAGATGAGCCGTCGGTTCCCGACGAAAACTCCCGCTGACCTGAAACTTCACGATGATGTTTCAACACTGTTTCAACCGCCAAGCGACGCGCGGGAGGAGGCGCCGCTGTGTAATGAATCACATGAAACCGTTCAGGGTACAATCGACTTGGGATATCGGATTCGAACTTCCACATGAGCCCAGGCCCGAAGGGTCGAAATATAATAGCCCAGGTCGAAGGCCTGGGTTTTGAATGCGATTCCAAGCAAGGCCTGAAAGGTCGATTCAATTGCAGGATGTTTTCTGTCTCGACCTTTCAGGCCTTGAGGATTCTTGGAGCATACCCGGGCCTTCGACCCGGGCTATATTGAAGGCGACCCTTCGGGCCTAATACCCTTCGCGGTTCATTCCCGACTGTGCCGGAATTTGTTTAATGAAATATCCGTGCTAGCCCGAAATCGGTGTCACCTGCGAAAAGGTCGCCGCTTGCCCACAGGCCTCACCCGCTTCATCAAATAAATTCCACACCACGGCTTGCTCGATGCGAAACCGCTTGCCCGTGGCGCTAATCCGAATCCCTGCATAGTCGTCGATATAATTGTCACGAGTCACCCGATCCAGCAAGGCCCGGCGTTCGTCGCGGTTCATCGGCTCGGCGGATTTACGCGATGGGGTTTGGATGAAATCTTCCCAGGCCATTTCAAAGCGCGCCAAGGTGGCGCGATTCCCGTAATTAAAGATCGGGTCGGCTTCGGTACCATGCGACAGCAGGGCGAAGTCAACCGCATCCAAGGCCGCGACCAAATCGTCGATTTTTCGCCAGTTTTTCAGTAGTTCGTGGCCGAGAAGTTGCTCGTAGGAGACAAGACACCGGCGGATTTGTTGCTCTTTATCCATCGCATTCCTTTTTATTTGAATCCCAACCGGTTTCAAGTAACGAGACAGATTGAATTGGCTTAATCGTAAGGTCTGGCCATCCAATCAAAGGCGTTCTCTATTTTTTAAGAGCGTTTGAGAGCATTTGAGTACGTTCAGAGACAGGGATATTGTGAGAGTTTTATCAGGAATTCAGCCATCAGGAGCGCTTCATATCGGCAATTATTTTGCCATGATGAAGCCGTCAATTGCGATGCAGGAAGAGCACGACGTGTTCCTCTTCATCGCGAATTACCATGCGTTGACCTCAGTGGGGGATCCGGAAGCTCTCCGGAAAAGCACCCATGATGTGGCGCTTGATTTCCTCGCCTGCGGCCTCGACCCTGAAAAAGCGGTCTTTTACCGGCAGAGCGATTGCCCGCAAGTCTGCGAGCTGACGTGGATTTTGAGTAACTTGCAGCCGGTAAAACGCCTCGAGTTGGCTCATTCCTACAAAGATAAAACCGACAAAGGGATTGCCGCCAACGCCGGCCTCTTTACGTACCCCATTCTCATGGCCTCCGATATTCTCGTGGTGAATGCTGATTTGGTTCCGGTTGGACGCGATCAAAAGCAGCATCTGGAAATTAGCCGCAAACTCGCGGAGCGCTTCAACAAAACCTTCGGAGAAACCTTCAAAGTTCCTGAGCCACAGATTCGGGCCGATGTCGCGGTTGTACCTGGGATCGACGGGGAGAAAATGTCGAAGTCCTACAACAATACGATCGAGATTTTTGGTGATGCGAAACCGACTCGGAAAAAGATCATGAAGATCAAAACCGATTCGAAGGAGCTCGAGGATCCTAAAGATCCCGACAGCTGCACCGTCTTTTCGCTCTACAAGCTTTTCGCTAACGAAGCCGAGCAGGCTGCTTTGGCGGATCGATACCGCGCGGGTGGCATGGGCTACGGGGACGCGAAGAAAACCTTGGCCGAAGCCTATGAAGCTCATTTTGCTCCAATGCGTGAACGCCGCACCGAACTCGAAAATAATCTCGATTACGTGGAAGAGGTTCTGAAAAAAGGAGCCGAACGCGCTAGTGAAGAGATGAGCAAAGTGGTCGACGCGGCACGCAATGCAGTCGGACTCGCATGAACGATCCCAGTCAGGAAGACTACACGGTTCGCTTAGAGGTTTTCGAAGGACCTCTCGACCTCTTGTTGTACCTCATCCGCAAGGACGAGGTCGATATCTACGATATTCCCATCGTCGACATTACTAAGCAGTACAACAAGTACATCGATTTAATGCGGATGCTTGACCTCGATATCGCGGGTGAATTTCTTGTCATGTCGGCGACCTTGATGCTGATCAAAAGTCGCATGCTGTTGCCAGTTGAAGAACGGCCGGAAGAAGAAGAGGACGACGACCCGCGCCTCGATCTCGTGCGCCAACTCATCGAATACAAAAAGTTTAAAGACGCGGCGGATCATCTCGGTGATTTGGAAGACCAGCAGCAGAACGTGTTTTACCGCTTCGGCGATGGGGTGCATCTTGAACGCGATCCGAATGCCGGGCTGGCTGAAGTGGGGATCTTTGACTTGATCGCAGCCTTCAATAATGCGCTTAAGCGAGTTGAAGAAGAAAAGCTTCACGAAATTTTCAACGAAACCTACACCGTCGCGGATAAAATTGATGACCTGATGGTACGGGTGAAAGACCGCAAAAAGCTGAGTGTGAACTCGCTATTTGTGCATATGAAATCTCGTTCAGAAATCATCTGCACCTTCCTCGCGGTCCTCGAATTGATTCGCCTCAAACATATTCGGGCCGAGCAAGATACCGCATTTGACGAAATTTTTGTTGTCCAGAACAACGACTCCGATGAAAGGATTAACGCATGAGCGAACCCACGGAAACCCCGGCTGAAGAAAACGAAAACACCGAAGCGGCAGCTGCTTCGGAGGCTTCGACCGGAAGCGTCATTCCTGAGATCAAGCAGATCATCGGCTCCATTCTCTTTGCTTCCACCGAACCGGTTTCGACCCGCGTGATTTACAACACCTTTAAAAAGGCAGCCGCGAATTACGAAGAAACCATGGCTGCGGAATTTAAAGGAATCAAAACCGCGGATGTGAATGAGGCGATGCAGGAATTGATTCGCGACATGGACCGGGCCAAAACCGGTGTCACTATTGTTGAAGTTGCCGGCGGTTTCCGGCTGCAAAATGACAAAGACTGCGGCCTCTGGATTCGCACCTATCTCGACAAAGGCAAAATCGCCCGCCTCTCCAAGCCGGCCTTGGAAACCTTAGCCGTCGTCGCCTATCGCCAGCCCTGCACCCGTTCGGATGTCGAAGCGGTTCGCGGTGTCTCGGTCGACTCAATGATCCGGAATTTGTTGGAAATGCAATTGGTCAAAGTGGTTGGACGCAGTGAGCTTCCCGGTCGCCCCTGGCTTTTCGGCACCACGCAAAAATTTATGGAACACTTCGGGTTGAAAGAACTCGAAGAGCTTCCCGGAGTACAAGAGCTCCGTCGCCAGCCGGTCACGGAGCCGGTCGAAGGCGAAGTGGAAGAAGATGTTGTCGTCGACGCCGCAGAAGAAGGTGAGTTGGATTTCGATGAAGCCAGCCAAGCTGCCAAGGCGGAGGCGGCCAAAAACGCGCCCAAGCCGGAGCCCACCGGGGATCCCAACGGCAGCGAATATGTCGATGACGACGAACTCGAAGAAGATCTTCTTCCCGAACCAGAAGAAGAGGAATAAAGTATGGATCTCTCACACTATCGCGATAAAATTGACTCCCTCGACGCGGAAATCGTTCGACTCCTCAACGAGCGAACCCGCGCCGCCTCTGAAATTGGCCGCCTTAAAGAAGTCGACAATGCGTCGGTCTACGTGCCGTCACGCGAGAAGGATGTACTCGACCGCGTCGCGCGCCTGAACCAAGGCCCGCTCACGGAAAAGAATGTTCGCGCGATTTATCGTGAAATCATGTCTGCCTCGATCTCTCTCGAAGCCGATGTTACGGTCGCTTTCCTCGGTCCCAACAGTACCTTTTCGCACCAGGCTGCGGTTAGCCGTTTCGGTGCCAGCGTGAAGTACCTTCCCTGCGATACGATTGCGGATGTTTTCCGTAGTGTCGAAGCGGGGGACAGCCAGTACGGGGTGGTTCCAATCGAGAATTCGATCCAAGGCGCCGTCACCTACACCCAAGATGAACTCGGAGCCACCGAGCTGAAAATTTGCGCGGAAATCTACCACCGGATTAACCATTCGTTGATGGCCAAGCCGGGGACGAGTACGATCAAGAAAATTTATAGTCACCCGCAAGCCCTCGGGCAATGCCGCAAGTGGCTCGAAGCCTACCACCCTGACGCCGAGCTTCACGCGGTGTCGAGTACGGCGGCTGCAGCCCAAGCTGCCACCACCGAAGACGGGTCTGCTGCCATCGCAAGTAGCTTGGCAGCCGAGATCAACGGGTTGGAAATTTTGGATGAAAAGATCCAAGACATCAGCACCAACACCACCCGCTTCTTGGTGTTGAACAAAAGCTACGGACCTGCCACCGGACACGACAAAACCTCGATTCACTTCGGGGTGAAACACGAAGTCGGTGCCTTGGTGAAGATCCTGCAAATCTTCGAAGAGTCATCCATGAACTTGAGTAAGATCGAGTCACGGCCCGACAAGTCGAAGCAATGGGAGTACTTTTTCTTTGTCGATTTCGAAGGCCACGCCAGTGACGAAGTCGCGCAAAAAGCCCTGGCTCAAGTCAGCAAGCATTGCATGGTAATGGAAGTCCTCGGCTCCTTCCCCAAAGGCGCCCGCGTCGAAGGCTAGAACCGACCGGATGTATACGTCGTAGCGCGGGCTTCCCAGCCCGTGTCGTAGAACCAGTGGATCGCCGAAGGCCAAGGAGCGGCGGTTTCCAACCGCCGACAGTGCCAAACGTACTTGCAGGATGCCTATCATGTCCTGTCCCAATAGAGGCTCTGAAAATGGCTAGCTGCAAGGTTTCGCTTCGCTCTCAGCTTAAACAAGGCCCACATTCTTGACTTCTGAACTGCGCGCTATAGCCCAACGCATATGAATACACTTACGCCAGAAGGCGAAAAAGCGCTCACTCAAATTGCTCAGAAGTATAACATTAGCTTAGACTCTGCTCTCTCCATGTTTTATTCCGTCAATAATGGTGGAGGAACGATGGCGCAGTTCTCGATTCCAGAACTCGGAAGCGGGCAATGGATGCAAGGTGGCATGACCATGTGTGGGGACATGTTTAACCATGGATTAAAGGCTACGGTTAACAATTTGTGTGGAGAGTTGTCTAACCTAATGGCTACGACACAAGTGCTTCAGCCTGCTCCTCAAGGCTCCGGCTCCAATGGAATGGGCGGTGGCAGTTGGTGGCCCTCTGAGCTCGGCAGCCCCAGCAGTAGTGGCGGGCAAAATGGAATGCAGTATGCCTACTTCCCTTCCGCATGCCGCCTAGCCATCAGCGTGAATGGTGAAGTTTCGATCTACAATACGTTGAATCACCAGATTGGCGGGGTCCAGCAGCAACAAGGGGGAGGAAGTTCACTCAGCTTTACGAGCCAATACGGCACTTTTAGCTCCTTAGATTTGCCGCTGATTTCAGGGCCGGGAAGCCTTCCCTCAAATCAAAACGATCAAAACACTCAAAACACTCAAAACGATCAAACCATTCAAAATCAACCGGTACCTAATCGCGACCCAGATCCGGAGCCTCTTCCCGTCGCCGATGATGCGTCTCCCAACAGCCAAGATACCTTCAAAAGTATTCAGCAGCTTGGTGATCTACATCAAGCAGGTATCTTAACCGATCAGGAATTTGCCGATAAGAAGGCAGAGCTTCTGAGTCGTTTGTAGAGGCATTTCCTGTCGCAACCCCCTAATGAGGGGCAAGCCGTTTTAAATATCCCCAACCACCCTTGGGGCTGCGCGCCTTTTGTTTCCGCGTCGTCTCCATCTCGTCCATAAACGAGCGAAGGCTTTCTTCGTCCAACAAAGGGTCTTTGGTTCGGGTTCGATACGCCTTCATCGCCTGCTGTATCTTCGCCAGCAACCCCTTCATCCAGTCGCATCATGCAGTTGTAGTAATCGGACATCTTCTCGCGTAAGGCCGGACTTTCAACTCCGATCCAGGGCAGCATACCTACATCTTCCGCATCGAGTGGATTCGGAGGCGATCCATGATCGGTTCGGTGCAACCGAAAGTGCGCATCCGGATAATTGATCGAGAGAAAAAAGGGCGCATCTCCGGCTTGCGTGAAATAGGCCTTGGGCCCTGTTATGTCCTGCACGATGCCTTCAGAAGACCGCCGCAAAGTCTCATTGAGGGATGACGCCTTGCTCTTCAAAACGTGAATCGCCGAAGGCCAAGGAGGGGCGGTTTCCAACCGCCCGCAGTTGGAAGAGTTAACATCTCCTAGATTGAGATTTGAAGACCATTATGGCCGGTTGAAAAACAATTTTGTACAGGGTAGACAGAGGAATAAAGCCCTCGATCACTACCCACAAGCAACAGGACATAGAGGATCGGGCGTATTGGCGATCACGTACGCCTGAAGAGCGCCTTGATATGGTGGAGACGCTTCGGATTGAAGCGGGAAAGTTTCTTAATGACTACCCAGCTAGACTGCAAAAAGTTGTTACGATTACTCGAAGACCACCACGTTAAGTATATGATTGTGGGTGGTTACGCTGTGGCACACCACGGTTTCCCAGGTGTCACAAACGTTGTGGAAGCCTCACAGGCTTCATGACTTTGCGGAATGCAACCGATGGGCGTTGCCCTTCGCTACGCTGTTCAAGCCTTTCAGGCTTTTTGCTTTTGGACTTCAGACCTGAATCGTTCAAGCCGTTTGTTTTATTGTAACGACAAAGGTCAAAGTGAGTGCCATAAAATGATCTCTTAATCCTGACCGCCTAAATTGCAGTTGACCTTCTAGGGGTCGAGTAGCTCGACCTTAGCATCCACGATTTTATAAATAAAACTTCGCCAGGTGAAGGTTTCTTTGGGAATCCGTTCGGGGCGCTTGAGTTGCAGGGTGCCGCGAATTCGCAGCGGGCCGTTCACGAAGGGCCAGGGTTTGGCCGACTCGGCTGACTCGCAAAAGAGGACTTCTTGCAGGCGCGGTACGCCGCAAAATTGGCATCCCGTCGGAAAGCTCACCACCATAAATTTCTTCATGGAATCGAGATCGTCGTAGGGGGTCATGAAGCCAATGATTTCGATCGGTTTGTTGTCGAGCACATCTAGCAAGGGTGGATAGTCGGGTGCATCTTCTTCGGCATTTTTGGTTTTGGCCAAGAGCTTGAAGTTGATTTTCCCCTCGCGCACCGCTTGGTCATCGTACTCGGCGAGGGCTGGATTGGTGTGGTCCTCTTCTTCCTTGGCCGCGACCAAATCGTTCACGTCTTGGTTGAGCTCCGCTTCGAAACTTAAGATGTCGGTTTGCTTCTTAAGCTTCGCTGTATTGCCTGCGGCTTTGGCCTTCTCAGCTGCCTCTTTGGCGGCTAGTTTTTCCGCGATGGCGTCGGCGGGAAAGCCGCCTTCAAAGCCGGCTGGGCCAGCAAAAGAAGGCGTTTTCGGCAGGCTCTGCATGGCGGCAACGGTGATGATGCCGATCAGCCCGAGTAGGGCGATGAGTTTGATCCAGTTGGCCATAGCTCTGCTTTATGCCTGAGGATTTACATCGCGCAAGGGCGAACGGCGATATTGCATCAAGGCGGGAACAAGGCCGCAGACCGCACCACCCAAGGCGATGAGGCCAAGCGCCTTCCATTCGGAGGCCACGGGAGCCCAGGCCGAGATGTGCAAGCCCATCCGGCTTTCAAGCGTCGGCTGTGCGATGGCTAAGCCGAGATGCGCGAGGAACCAGCCGAGCGCCAAGCCAATGAAGACGAGTAGCACCGCTTCAAGGAAGACGAGACTCACCACGTCTCGCGGACGTGCTCCGAGTAAGCGTAAAACGGCTCGATCCCGTCGACGTTGTTCCGCCGATTGAAGCAGGGTGTTGAGAATGTTCAGCCCCGCTACCAACGCCACCAAGCCGGCTAGCAGAAGCAAGACGCGTTGCAGCGGCCGCAAAAATCGAGTGAACATGCGATGCATTTCTTCCAAGGGCATGGCGGTGACCAAGCCCGCTTCCTTTTCCATACGTTCGCGAAAGGCGAAGAGGGGCGGACCCGCTGCGTTCATCTGAAATAGCACTGCCGAGACTTCTTTTCCCGCTAAGCAGACTTCACCCGGACCGTGGTCGTGATGTTCGTGGTCGTGTGTGTCATGTCCGTGCACCGCCCAGACGGATTCGATAGACGTATAAACCGCGCGGTCAAAGGCGGTGCCGGTGGGCGCGAGGCGACCGACCACCTTGTAGGGAAAGTCGCCATGCACTTCGCCACCTTCGCTGAGTCCGTGTGAGCCCATGAAACTGTCGCCTATTTTTAAGCCTGTGGCGCGAGCTGCTTCCGATCCGAGGACAGCCTCGAAATCTCCTGAAAAGGCACGGCCTTCTGCGAAGGAGAAGAGCGGGGTTATGTGGTCCCGTTGGGTGAGGAAAAAGAGATTGGTTGAGGCGCCCACGATGCGCCGCCCGCGAAACGAATCCCCAATGCCGAGCTGTACCGCTTGCGCCACTAGGTCGTCTTGCATCCAAGGGTATACAACTTCCAAGGGAAGAATACCGGCAGGTTGATCCAAGTGATACAGGCTGCTCAAGACGAGCTGAAGTCGACTGCCTTCGGGGCCAGCCATTAAATGCACCAAAGCGGCTTCGCGCTTAAAGCTCGATTGCGCGCCTTGCCCGAGGGCGAGAACCGCACAGATCAATCCGCTGCCCAAGGCGATGCCGAGCAGGGTGAGTAAGGTGATCGCGGGGCGGGTCCAAAGCGCCCGCCAGGCCATGCCGAATAGACTCATGCTCGTGCTCCTCGTTGTACGAATTCTCGAGCATCGATTTGCTTCGGAAGTTCGCTAGCCAAAGCGAGATCGTGGCTGACAAGAATCAAAGCGCAGGCTTCCGATTCGCATTGTTCGCGAATCAAGTCGAAGACATCCCGAGCCGTGGCGGGGTCGAGCGAACCCGTGGGTTCATCCGCAAGGAGGACGGCAGGGCGGTTCGCCAAGGCGCGAGCCACGGCCACTCGTTGTTGCTCGCCAATTGAAAGTTGCGCGGGTCGCTTATGTGCCATGCCGCTGAGCCCCACTCGATCGAGCAAGTCTTTGGCGCGAGTATGTTGGTCCGCTATGCTCAGCCGACGAGTAGCATCGGCCTGCCCGCCAAAGCGCATGGCGATGCGAATGTTTTCCTCCGCAGAAAAATGTCCGAGGAGATGCAGGGATTGGTGCACCAGTCCCATGCGGGAGGCGCGAAGCCGATCTCGCGCTGCGGCGGAAAGAGCGGTCAGCTCTTCCCCCTGAAAATGAAGGCGACCTTGGTCGGGCGTGAGTAGGCCGGAGAGCAGGTGCAGAAAGCTCGATTTCCCGCAGCCGCTGGGCCCGGTGATCGCGACCTGTTCACCCGCTTGCAGTTCGAAGTCTGGTGGGAGCAGTTTCACCTCTGGCCCAAGCTGAAGTTTTAGCGACTGGGATTGAAAGAGAGGGGGGGTCGGTTCTGATTTCACCGGTTCAAGCGGTGGATGAGATGTCACGGAGTCGGTCGTCATAGAAATTAAAATTAAAATGGAAATGGAAAGGGCTTAGGCGTCGGCCCGGAGGCGAACTTGGCGGATCTTCCGAGCTGGGTAGCGCTTTTTAATGTTATCTAAAATAACTGTGGTGCCTAAGCTCTGAAGTTGGAAGAGCCAAGTGCGGTTCGGCACGCTAACGTATAAAATCCCGTAATCATATTTTGTCGGCGAGGAGAATTTAGCCACGTCCTCGCCAACGAGCTCAGGCCAGTTTTCTTTTAACTCGATGAGCCATTGGTCTTGCATGCCAATTTTTGAGAGTTGGTCGTCGAGAAGGTCGCCTAGTTTTTCGGGTTCCCCTTTGAGTGGCTCATAGTAGCGATCGGTCTGGAACCGTTCGCGAAACAGGTCGCGCTGGCTAGCAGGTATCTTTTTTTTACGTCGAATCGCCATATGTCAAAGATGCGTCAATGCTTGGGTGTCGTCAATGTGGATCGACCACCGATTTAATTCGGGGGAACGTGGCATAAACAGGGTTTCCAAGTGGTGCATTTTCCACTAGCAAAGGCGCATATGAGGCAAGGTAGCACAGCACAAGACTGGAAAATGATCTCACTCGACCCGACCGGCCAAGTGGTCGCATCGATGAATCCGAAGGATAAGGTCACCCTTTGTCATCCCTCGATTGCGGTGTATCCCAAGGGGCGTATCGTGGTTTCTTTTGAAGAAACCGGCCCAGGAGTGAAGCACCTCAGTGGCAAAAAAGGCAAGAGTGGCGGAAAAGTGACCCAGACGCAAATCGTGACGTCGGATGATGATGGGGCGACCTGGCACCCTCGAGCCGAAGCGCCTTTTGGCCGTGGCCGCATGATGCGCGACGGCGCTGCCTTGGTATTGATTGGCCACACGGGCAATTTGCAGCTTATCGAGTCACGGAGCAATGGCGAGACCTGGGAGAAGCCAAGCGAGATCACCGGCTCCAACTCCAGTGAAAATAAATTTAATAATGGGCCGGCCAATGTCTGGCATGAAGAGGGGCGTTTGCTCACCGCGTTTTTAGAAGTCACTGACCCCCATTGCAAAGGGCTTAAGGCTAGCGTGCTGTCTCCGGTGATCGCGGAAACGGCCGCCGGTGGGAGTTACAGCAAGACCAAGGACTGGACCCTGTCCCACGCGCACAAAGCGTTCCGCGATTTCTTTCCCCATGGCAGCGGAGCGCATCTCGGGAT
>ENA-ORXR01002224-ORXR01002224.1-marine-metagenome-genome-assembly--contig:-NODE-2224-length-18817-cov-80.418250_pt1 | contig 18817 bp, 17 predicted proteins | sample MGYA00237866_ERZ511479 | MGnify/ENA metagenome assembly ERZ511479 | reverse complement strand
GTAAGGATTTTTGTAGGTAAAAATAGCGGAAAAAGAAACCGTCAAAAAGTAAGGATATTTTTGTCCCACTACTTAGGTGTAAAAACGTTTATTTTGCTACTATCATTTTATTGCTGGCAATGAGCGTTCCATCAACAATAAGTGTATAAATGTATGTTCCATTTGTCAAACCATTGGCTTGTACTGTGACTTGCCCTGTTTTTTGATTGGCAGCTAAGTTATAATTAGCAACTTGTTTACCCATCAAATCAGTAATAATTATACGCGCTTGTGTCATGTTTTCGGGCAATTCGTAATTGATTACGGTCGTGTTTTTGAAAGGATTGGGGTTGTTTTGGAATACTTTTCCTGTAGGTTGCGTATTGATTCTAAAATCCTCACTTGGTGCGGTTTCGATTTCTTTTGTAGGTATAGCATCATCGGAGATAAGTACTTCCAGTTGATCAATACGTGCTTGCTGCTCTTCGATGATTGCTTGTTGCTCTTGCATACCTTTGATGAGTACAGGAATCAAAGCAACGTAATCCACACCAAGATGTGCATTAGCTTTTTTGACTTTATTGCCGTTTTCATCTCCTACAAAATCCTCTGATTTTACAATCTCGCTCACAATAGGTTGCAATTCTTGTGCAATCAGACCAAGTTTTGTGCCTTTTTCTTTGCTATCTTTATAAGTGTATGTGACCGGACGCATTTCCAAGATTTCTGCCAAACCGTAATCCATGTCTTTTATATTAGATTTGAGGTTGCGGTCAGAGCTTGACACCAACGAACCGCAGTAATATACATCATCCCAGCGATTACTAGCACTTCCCAGGTCGTCAAGACAGTCCCTTGTGGGTACAACACTGGCATTAACGCCCATCATCTCAAATCCGGCATCTGAAAATTCTTCGTAAGAACCAATTTGAATGTTGCCATCATTGACGTGCAGTTTAGCACTCGGAGCGGTCGTGCCAATACCTACATTGCCGGTAGTACCTATAATCATATGTGCGCCACTTGTACGATAACCTAAGCCCAAACCTGCACTGGTCACTTTGATATTACCGTAGTCGCTACTATTATGTTCTCTGACAACCAAGCCCCAAGAAGCACTATTGGATTTGGCTTCTACATAACCGCCTCCGGCACCTCTCAATATTAATGAACCACTACCATAAATATCATTTCCTCTAACTCGCATATCGCCATTTACATCAAGGGAGTAAGCGGGAGCTGTCGTTCGAATACCAACTCTATTTGTACTGGCATCTACCATAAAAGTGTTGTTGTCAATTCTCAAATCACCATTATTGTCGTGGTTGAGGTATAAGGTAGCATTGTCATTGGTAATGATTTCATTACCATCAAGGCGCAGTGCATTAGCAATTTCGAGTACTCCTGTATTGCCTGTTCCCGAAGCATCCGTTGTAGCCGTCAACTCGAGGCGCGATGTAATACGTGCGGTACCTCGTACATCAAGTCGGTACGCCGGAGCGGCGGTATTGATACCTACATTACCATTCGCATCCAACAAGCTAAAGCCTACCACACTATTATCGCGGTAGATATTCAAATCACCTGAATTATCTACTCCAAATTCGATATATTCTGTACCCCCTCCATCTTCTTCAAGACGGATGTTGCGGTCAGTATTTGCTTTGATGTGAAGCTGTCTGAGCGGATTAGTGACATCAATCCCTACCTCATCGAAAGTGTAAAGATTAACACCTGAATTAGTCCATTGTGCTTGTGCTACACCAAAACACAACAAGCCACAAAGTGTAAAAAATAATACTTTAAAATTTTTCATTTTTCTTCTTTTTTAGTGAAAAAATAACATTGATAAAAATTGGTTAATTGTACAATTAAACTGTTGAATTCATCTATATATCCTATTAATAAAAAAAAAGTCACCCACTAAATTTTATTTTTTTATTAATTTTTATAAAACTGATTTAAAGTATTTAATAAATTACGGAAAATAATATTCACATAAATCGCCTTCCGTTTCTCTATTTTATTTTTATTTGTAAATATTATAATCTGACGGCTTTTTTGCTATCCGAATAAAATGAATTACCTTTATTAGACTTTATTCCAAGCATCAAAATCAAAATTCTCAAAAATGAAATCTTGGAATTTATAATTCAACTTATGTTACGTACACTTATTTTCGTCTTAATGATGGTATGGGCAATGCCGCTTTTTGCCCAAGAAGAAACCGAAGAAAAACCCTTGCCCAATCTTTTGCAAGTCAATTTTAGTTATGGTTTTCAAGTACCTGCCGGGGTTATGGCAGAGCGATTTGGCGCGAGTTCGAGTATAGGTGTAGGGACGCAGTATATGGTGGGCAAATTGATATTTGGCGCAGAAGGCGAGTACTTTTTCAGCGACAATATCAAGGAAGATGTCTTGGCTTTTATGCGTACCGAAGACCTCGCCATCATCGGCAATGAACGCGAATATACCAATGTACTTTTGGGTGAACGCGGTTGGTACATCGGCGTATTGGGCGGCACGATTATTCCTGTTTTTCCTGAATCAAAAAGATCCGGCATTCGCTTTACGTTTGGCGTGGGTTTTATGCAGCACAAAATCAGCATCCGCGACCAATCAGGCGAGGTGACTCAACTGATGGGCGACTACCCAAAAGGTTATGACAGGCTCACCAATGGGTTGGCTATCAAGGAGTTCATTGGTTATCATTATTTTAGTAAAAACAAACTCATTAATATTTTTGCAGGTTTTGAATTTACACAAGCCTTTACCAAAAGCCGCCGCAGTTTCAACTATGATACCATGATGCGCGATGACTCAAATCGGCTTGATTTGCTGCAAGGGTTTCGTATCGGTTGGACACTGCCTTTCTTTTATGATGCAGATGATAAGTTTTATTATTGAACAGTGAGACACGGACTTCTTACTCGTATTTTATTTTATTTCGTAAAAAAAAAGTTGTATAATTGTATAACTTTATGTAAATTTGTACAGTTAAAATCACATGAAATGCCGTGTATAAAAATAATCAATTCCATTAAAATTTATATTTATATAGACGATCATAATCCTCCTCATTTTGATGCTTTATATGCTGAATACGAAGAACTTATTGAAATCAAAACTTTAAAAAATTATCGAGGTTTTTTACCTAAAATACAGCGTAAAAAGGTACTTAAATGGGCAGAAAAACAGCGAGGTTTTCTAATGCGAAAATGGATAGAGTACAATCCTAACAAATGAATTTTCAATTATGCGTACAATCAAGAGAATTATTAAGATACATAAAATTGACGGTTACAAAATTTATTGTCTTTTCAATAACGGCGAATCAAGAATCGTAGATTTCCAGCGATTATTTAAATTATGGAATACAAAAGAAGGAGACTTCGTGTATCCTATGATGCAATCTTTGGATGTATTTCAACAAGTGGAAGTAATAGACGGAACATTCACTTGGAAAAATATCAAAATTGAATCGACTGATGAGCATGACAACCCCGTTACACACTTCCTTGACCTTGATCCGATTGTGATGTATGAGTCAAGTGTACCTGACCCCAATCGCCAAATTCATTTAGGGTTAATGATAAAACAAACTCGTAAAGAATTGGGCTTAACCCAACAAGAATTAGCTGCAAAAAGTGGTACATCAAAACATTACATATCAAAAATTGAAAATAATAAATCCGGTATAGAACTTTCCACTCTCATTCGAATCATAGAAGGTGGATTAGGGAAAAGGTTGGAGTTGAACATTGTCTGAATCCAATGACTTTCCTCTACCATCTCGCCATTCACTGCTACGTACTTGCTATCCGCATTGCTGCGATTTTCAATCCGAAAGCGCGACAATGGATACGTGGTAGGCGTGGTATTTTTGATGAATTAAAACGAACATTTGCAGGGGAACGATTGGCAAACTCGCGTTGCGTTTGGGTACACGCAGCGTCCTTGGGCGAGTTTGAACAGGGGCGACCCATCATCGAACAAATTAAACAGAAATATCCCGACACTAAAATCATTTTGACCTTCTTCTCCCCTTCCGGCTACGAGATTCGTAAGGACTACGAAGGGGCGGATTTTGTGTTTTATTTGCCTGCCGACACGCCGCGAAATGCCCGTCGATTCCTCGACATCGTACAACCCGATTTGGCGATTTTTATTAAGTACGAATTTTGGTACAACTATTTGAATACCTTAAAGTTGCGCCACACTCCTACCCTACTCGTTTCCGCTATTTTCAGAGAAAAACAAATCTTCTTTCGCCCTTACGGTCAGTTTTTCAAACGCATGTTGACGTGTTTTGAGCATATTTTTGTGCAAGATAATTTTTCGTTAGAATTGCTACAAAAAAACAACCTCACACACGCAAGCGTAGTGGGCGATACGCGCATGGATAGCGTATATCAACGCAGTCGAAATCCTAAACAATTTTCACTCATCGAAGCCTTTAAAGGAGAAAATGACCTGCTGGTTTGCGGCAGTACGTGGCGCGAAGATGAGGTGTGGTTATTGGATTTTTTGAATAAAACGCAGTCCTCCCCCCCACCCACCGCCAAAGGGGGAGATTTTTCGCTACGCGAAAGACTATCCGCGAGTCTATCTCCCCCTTTGGAGGGGGCTGGGGGGAGGACCGTGCAGAAAACCATCATCGCCCCACACGATATTTCCGAATCGCATATCCAATACATTCTTTCCAATTTAAAAATAAAAGCAGTACGCTACTCCCAAGCAAATTTGGAGACGATACAGGAAGCAGAAGTCTTGATAATTGACAATATAGGCATGCTTTCATCCATTTATCAATACGGAAAATGGGCGTATATCGGCGGCGGATTTGGGGCGAGTATTCACAATACGCAAGAGGCGTTTGTGTATGGTTTGCCCGTAGTTTTTGGTCCGAAATATCACAAATTTAAAGAAGCGGTCGATTTGCTGGCAGAAGGGGGCGGTTTTGTGGTACATTCGAGGGCAGAATTTGGGACGGTTTTTGAGAAATTGCAGGATGAAAATACCTATAAAACGGCTTCAAAAATTTGTTTGGATTATGTTAATCAAAACAAGGGCGCAACTGCAAAAATAATGTCTTATATTCACCCTTATTTTATCGACGCATAGAATATTGCAGTAGGGACATGCCCTGTCCCTACTGCAATATTCTATGCGAAATTTGACCTATGATTCTCGAAACATTAGACTGGATAATTATCTTTGGATTTGCTGCGCTAATTGTCGGCGTAGGGCTTTCTTACACGCGACGTGCAGGCAAAGATTTGGATAGTTTTTTTCTTGGTGGGCGAAATTTGCCGTGGTATATTGCGGGTATTTCTATGGTCGCTACGACCTTCGCGGCTGATACGCCACTTGCAGTCACGGAGATGGTCGGGGAGAATGGCATCGCCGGAAACTGGCTCTGGTGGAGCTTCCTTGCGGGAGGTATGCTGACGACTTTTTTCTTCGCACGACTGTGGCGAAAATCGGGTGTATTGACGGAAGTGGAGCTGATTGAGCTGCGATATAGCGGCAAAAAAGCAGCTTTTTTGCGTGCGTTGAAAGCGGTATATTTGGGCTTGTTTATCAATGCCGTAGTGATAGCCTGGGTCAATGTCGCATTGATGTCACTCCTAGAAGTTTTCTTTAATTTAAATGACAATCAAGCCTTTATGTGGACTGCCGCAGCAATGTTGCTGGTGGCTATATACTCCTCATTATCAGGACTTTTGGGTGTAGCGATGACCGATGTGATTCAGTTTGTCGTGGCAATGACGGGCTGTATTGTACTCGCGGTTTTGGTACTCAATTCGGATGAAGTGGGCGGCGTAACAGGCTTGAAAGCCAATCTGCCCGAAGGTTCGCTCAATTTTCTGCCAACGATAGGCGAAGGTGATGGATTAGGCAAAACGCTCGGATTGAGTGCAGGGGCATTTTTCGCATATATAGGTGTGCAGTGGTGGTCGAGTTGGTATCCGGGCGCAGAACCGGGCGGCGGCGGCTACGTAGCCCAGCGTATGATGAGCGCACGCTCGGAAAAAGATGCGGTTTATGCGACCTTGTTTTTCCAAATTACACATTATTGTATTCGTCCCTGGCCGTGGATTATTGTGGGGCTTTCGGCAGTGGTTTTGTATCCTGAATTGACGGGTGCAGATGTGAAACTCGGCTACGTATATGCCATGCGCGATTTCCTACCAACAGGCTTAAAAGGGCTGCTTTTGGTGGCGTTTTTTGCGGCGTATATGAGTACGATTTCGACCCAACTCAACTGGGGCGCGAGCTATCTGGTGAACGATGTGTACAAGCGTTTTATGTATAAAAAAGAAAACCCTTCTAACGATAATTTTAGTGATTCGGACAATAAAAACTTCGTCATGGCAGCTCGCGTGGCTACGGTTTTGTCGATGATAGTGGGCTTGATTGTCACTACGCAATTGGATTCTATCAAGGATGCTTGGAGTTTTCTGATGCAGTGCGGCGCAGGACTGGGCTTGGTGCTGATATTACGCTGGTACTGGTGGCGTATCAATGCGTGGAGCGAAATTTCCGCAACGCTCGCACCCTTCGTAGCAATGGGAATTTTCTATTTCGTAGCACCCGAATTGGAGTTTCCCGATTTGTTTCTTTATACCGTTTTATTTACTACAATCGTCTGGTTAATAGTAACTTTCCTTACGCCACCGACTGACCGCAATAAGTTGCTTTCTTTTTATAAAAAAGTAGAACCCTATGGCGCGTGGGGCATTTTTAATACGCATAGCTCTTCGGGGCGTCTTGTCAATCTTTTTATCTGTTGGTTGAGTTCCATCGTGATGACTTACGGGATTCTTTTCCTCATCGGCAAGCTCATTTTTCAAGAGTGGGCTACCGCCGGAATGTTGGCTGTATTGGTTCTAACAAGTTTTCTCGTTTTAAGGTTTTTCGTAGGGAAAACACGAATTTTTGAGTAAGGGAAGACGAAAAAAATAATCTACCCGTCTGAATTGTTCTTTTTCCTTTATACTTCACCAAATTCTCCTTAAATAACCCGTTATTCGCGTCAAATTTGGCTCGTGAAAAGAAAAAATAATGGCGTGAAGATAGAGCGTTTATTATCTTTTCATCCCTTAATGCTATTTTTGACTATATTTGCAGTGCGCAATGCTTAAATGCTTAAATGATGTAATACTTAAATAACGGTGAATGAATAATTACGTTCAAAATTCACCCATTTAAGCATTTAAGCATTGCAACATTTAAGCATTATGTATGATGTTATTTTAAGTTTTCTGACAGCGTTTTTCATTACCTATCTGGCGATACCTGCGATTATCAATATAGCACGAGTCAAGGGCTTGATGGATGAACCCGGCGAACGCCGTTCTCACACGACCAGCATTCCTACTCTGGGTGGGATTGCTATTTTTGCCGGCGTCCTTTTTTCGATTACCTTTTGGACGCCTTTTGTGGTTTTCAATGAGTTGCAATATATCTTATGTGCGCTGATTGTCATATTTTTTATCGGTGCAAAAGACGATATTGTGCCACTTTCACCAGGCAAAAAATTTGCCGGAGAGATACTCGCTGCTGTCATCCTCGTTTTTCGCGCCAATGTCAAACTGACTAGCCTTTACGGGCTATTTGGTATCTATGATTTGCCGCTGGGGGTGAGTCTGGGGCTGTCTATTTTTACCATTATTTTGATCATCAATGCCGTCAATTTGATTGATGGCATCAATGGGCTTTCGGGCAGCATCGGCACGGTGATAGCAACAACTTTCGGTTTGTGGTTCTATAGCATCAATGCCATCGAATTGGCAATTATTGCCTTCGCATTGGCGGGCGCGTTGGTCGCATTTTTGAAATATAATTACAGCCCAGCACGGATTTTTATGGGCGATACAGGGGCTTTATTGATAGGTTTGGTGTGTTCGATTTTAGCCATCAAATTTATCGAACTCAATAAAGGGTTGATTCATCCGATGGCGATAGATTCCGTTCCTGCGGTGGCTGTCGGCATTATGATTATCCCTTTATTTGATACCTTGCGCGTGTTTACGCTACGCGCCCTGAAGGGCAAATCTCCTTTTCACCCCGACCGAAACCACATTCATCACTTACTGATAGACAGTGGATTATCACACATGCAAGCTACTTACGTCTTAGTTGGCGTCAATATACTTTTCATCCTTTTCGTATACAAATTACAACATATTGGCTCACTGGTTTTATTGCTGCTACTCTTAACCGTGGCGATAATTTTATCGACCGGATTGTATTTTTATTCAAAAGCAAAACAACGTGAAATAGTTATTCGTTAAATCGTTATTCGTGAAATCCGAACAAACGGACAACGAACAACGGATAACGAACAACGAATCAACGAACAACGAACAACCATGCAATACTTACTGGTTTTTGTGGGTGGCGGAATGGGCAGTTTGCTGCGATACGGCATTGCGCGTGGCATGGCTTCGTATGAATTTACCTTTCCGCACGCAACATTGGTGGCGAATATTTTAAGTTGTATCGTACTTGGTTTTTTTGTAGCCTGGAGTCTGAAAGGCGGTGTGAGCGATGAACTAAAACTATTTTTCATGGTTGGTTTTTGTGGTGGATTTAGCACCTTTTCGACCTTTTCCAACGAAACATTTTCTTTATTTCAAAACCAACATCACGCCTACGCTTTTCTGAATATTTTGGGAAGTATCGCGGTGTGTTTAGTAGCCATTTATATAGGCATGAAAATCGCTCAATTCTTTTTTCAATAAAAAATAGACAGTCCACTTTCTATTGTTATTGCGTAAAACTGCTTCACCTTAAGTAGTGGGACAAAAATAGGCTTACAATAACTTCCCGATTTGGACGGCTTCTTTTGCCCTTATTTTTCTTACCTTATGCCTACAGATAATCATTCTGCAGATTATTGCACAATATGCGAAGAACGATTTACAAAATCGTTTTACGTTTTTACATTTTCTAAAACACTCCTTCTCAACGCCTTCAATTCCACCACTTCTGGTAGTTGGCTCAAATAATTGTATCGGTATTGCTCCATTGCGACCTGCCAATGACAATGCAGCCACAGCCCAAGTTTAAACACAAAAGGCATTGACACCATATAGAAAAACGCTCCCCATCCACCCAAAAAGTATGCTACGGGAATACTCTGTAATATCCATACGATTGGAAATAAAAACAAACCAACTGCAAAAGTAATCGTAGCATAAAAAACAGGGTCTTTTACGCGATTTAAAAATATTTTTTTAAGAATAAAATAAGGTAAAACGGAATTTATGAAAGCATAAATATAAACAGGCAACAAAACCACCAAACCAATGATTTTTAATAAAATAGCACCAATAGCGTATTTATTTTTTTCAAATAAATCGTCCGACAAACTGTATTCGTTAATACCTTTTTTATATTGTAAAATGTCGTTTGCCAGTCCTTTAAATGTGGCTTCATCTTGCCGAATCATGCGCTCACATTGAGTGATAAGATGTTGGTCTGATTTAAAATTTTGGACTAAAATATCACCTTCAAATTGATGTGCAGCTTGTATTTTTTGTCGGGCTATTTTTCGTAAAAAATCAATCGCTTCATAGTATTCTTCGCTTTCAATATGAATCATCAGCGGCTTCAATGCCTCGCTCAAATCAAGAACTAACTGCTTGATAGCCTTTGCTTTATTCCTTTTATATAGATCCTCGTAAGGCGCAATAGCGATGGGTTTTCCATATTGTACGAGTACGTCTGTACCGACTTTTTGAGGCGATTCATAATAATTTCCGATGGGTACGACGTACAAATCCATCTTAAAATCCAATACCTCCGCCGTCCAAAACGCCATGCGTGCAAAACCCTTTTTCAGTGGACGCAATCGAAGGGGTTCGTCATGATTACCTTCGGGAAAAATCTTAACCGTACCGCCGCCCTCCAATCGCCGTATGACCTCGCTAAATGTCGCCTTATTTTGCTCTACAATATTCACCTTATCACGCAGACGAAAGATGGGCAACATATTCAAACCGCGCAAAAAACGCCCCGCCAATTTACCCTTAAAAATATCGCTTCGTGCAATAAACGACAATTGTCTATCCCACACATCCGTCGTGATGACGAGCGTATCCATGAGCGCATTTTGATGGTTGGAAGTGAATAGGGCAGGCTTCGGAATGTCTTCATTGCCAATAGTTTTCCATCTACCAAGGTAGATTTTTAAACCCAATCGGACGAGCCAGAAGAAGATGATATATGAAAATGAATATCGTTGTTTTTTCACAGAAGGCGAGTTTTATTCTTCTTCTTCTTTCTTGTTGGGATTTTGGCTTTTTCTACCAATGACAAATACTGCTGTTAAGCCAATTATAGTCGATGTTAGCAAGGCAATAGCTACTGCCGTCAAGCCAAAAAATGCCATAACAGTTGCCAATATCAGGCATGTAACTGAAATACCGAGTCCATAGTGCTGACCACGCTCGGATTGCTTCATTTGAGAAGTTACAACGGTTTTTTCGATGGACATTCGGTGGTCGGATTGTTTTTCTGCCATTTTTAACAAGCGTTCGGCACCACCTTTAATAACGTTTTCATAACCTTGTAATAATGAAGGATGAGGTACAGGTCCACTATAGGACATTTGGGTGACTTGTATCTGCTTTTGCAGCAAAATTTTCCCTACTTCTATTTTCTTTTCTGGTGAGAGGTCTTTTAAGATAAGCTGGTCTTCAGCTGGCAAGTTTTCAAAAATATCATTTTCAGGATGATTCAGTTCCTCAATTTCCTTACCTTCAGATTGCTTTTTTTCTTCCATTATCGGATGGTTTTAATATCATTCTTTGAAATATTTTTTACTATTTTTCCAATGTCTTGCCCAATAACTCCCCAATCATTTGCAATCGCTTTAGCATCGGCATTTTCACCTATCTTTGAATAATTGTAATCAAAAAAATTGCCTTGTATATTTAAAAGAGTTCCCATTCCTGTCAGAAAAGAACCTTGCTGTTTAAACAAGTAATAGGTGCTATATTCTTTCTTATTCATAATAAATGAAATGATGTAATTGTAATGATAGTCTTTGTAAAACGTATAATAAAGGTAAGAAGTTTTATTTTAAAACAAAATTTACCACCTTTTTTTCCAAAAAATCGCCAAAGTCAAGCCCGAAATCATATGCCAAATACCCCACCAAGCCGCGACGATTGTCATGCCGCCAAGTCCGTCAAAAAAATTGAAAATCAGCACTAAAGCCAAGCCCGAATTTTGTATGCCCGTCTCAATCGAAATGGCACGACAATCTTTTTCAGGACGCTTAAAGACTTTCGGAAGAAAATAGCCCAGCATCAGCCCCAGCGCATTATGTATCAGCACCAAAAATACGACAGCATGTATCCAATTCAAAAATAAATCGTAATTTTTAAAAAAAGCAATCAGTACAAAAAATGTAAATATCGAAAAGGAAAGTACGCTGATAGGCGGCTGCATTTTAGCCGTCGTTTTTGGAAAACGCTGAGCAAATAACATCCCCAAAATCAAAGGCACGATAAGTAAAACAAAGACGGTTTTTAGCATTTCCAAAAAATCAATCTGAATATCTTGTAAAATTGATGCTGCATCCGGATAGAGGCTACCGTAAAACGAAAAGTTAAGAGGCGTCATTATGACTGCGCCAAGTGTTGCTATTGCTGTCAGCCCGACAGAGAGTGCTGCATTACTTCTTGAAAATGAGGATATAAAGTTGGAAATGTTGCCGCCCGGACAAGCAGCCACAAGCATCATCCCCAATGCCAAACTCGGCGCAGGACGTAAAATCATCACCAGTAAAAAAGTAATGAAAGGCAGCAAAATAAACTGCGAAATGACCCCAATAATTGGCGATTTTGGGTCTTTCATAAGGTCAGTAAAGTGCGTTTTTTTAATACCTAACGCCACACCAAACATGATGAATCCTAAAAGAATATTTAAGATAAAAAGGTTGTCTTCGCTGAAATTGAGTCGTACTTCGTCAATTGCTTCCATCGTCGTGTTGTGATTCATTCATTCGTGATTCGTTTTACGATTTATAGAGTAACAATATAGCAATAAAAACTATTCTACCCTACTAAAAATATATCGTCGGACTGCCCATGCCGAGCGATTCGCATCGGGCAGAAAGGACTTTCTTTGCGTCAGTTTTTGTAAATCTTCGCGTATGTTTAGAGTTTTTCCTGTTTTTTTGTGTGCCATTTTGTTTGCATGAATATTTAGATAATATTTGTAAAATTAAGAATATTCGCTAACTTTGGTTTGTTATTTAGCTTTGAAGGGTCTTGCTGCTTTGGTGATTCTCTGATTTTTTGTCTATATTGGAGATGTACGGAGGTTTATTGTGTGGTGTATTGGCATTTGGAGTAAAAGCGCAATATTATGGATATTTTTAAGTCGGGTGCTATGAAAAAGAAACGATAAAACAATAATTTCACGATTTGGACGGCTTCTTTTTGTGCTTATTTTCTCCCTCTAAAACAGTTATTTAAGGAGAATTTGGTTCGTCTAAAGAGAAAATAACAAGTCAGGATGTAATGTTTATTGTTTTTTCATCCCTTACTCATCCCCCACAAATATCAACAATGAAAATACTTTTAATCATACTCGGAATTATCTTTTTCGCCTTCATTATCGTACAAATATTTTCGATGCGGAGTCAAAAAAACATCGAAACTTACCCTTACGTCGTGGATAAAAAATACGACACATTTGAAATACGCAGCTACGAAGCCAGTCTATTTACGTCCGTCAAACTCACGGTCAGCGAATATAAAGACGCATCGAGCAAAGGTTTCTCCATTTTGGCGGGCTATATTTTTGGTGGCAATGAAAAGAAAGAAAAAATAGCGATGACCTCACCGGTTGCCATGTCTTTGGGAGACTCTATGACGATGATGTTTATGGTGCCCAAAAAATTTGACAAACAAACGCTGCCGCAGCCCGACCAATCTAGGATAGAATTTCGGGAAGAACCCGCAAAAACAGTCGCTGCCATCACCTTTGGCGGTTGGGCAAATGATAAAAAAATAGAGCAGTATAAAGAGAAATTGACGGCAGCATTGAGTGCCGAAGGCATCAGTCACACCCAGCGATTTTACTTTTTAGGTTACAATCCACCTTACGAAGTCTTTAATCGTAAAAATGAAATTATTGTTGAGTTGTAAAGTGAATATTTTGAATTTGAATTTGCCCCTCACCACTCCGCCCGAAAACTAAAATTAGGCGTAAGTAGTGGGACAAAAATAGGCTTACAATTTTCGCCTCACTACTTAAAGTCTAATATCTAATCATTTGTTGCGTTTTTTTTCTCCATATTTTGCCAAAGCTCATCCAAAATGAGTATATTTAACCTCCTAAACCCATACTGCCTATTCCACAATTCCCCTCCTTAATAATTTTTATTGTAAAAAATCATTTAAACTTAATTATTATTCATATTCGTAAACAATTAACTACCAATAAAATAATTCGATTAAATTTAAATTCATCCTTAAACCAAGGTTATGGAAACGAAAAATTTATTTATACAAATTGCGCTGATTGCGCTTGGTGCCATCATTCTTTTTAAGGTATTTCAGATAGATGCTAATCAGAAAATTATTCGTAGTAATATCAATAAAAGTATTACAGAAATAGAGTCTGCTGAGAAGAATCTGGAGGAGGCACAAGCTGAAATTGCTGGTTTGGAGAAAAAAATCGAAGGCTTTAAGGCAGAACGTAATTTATTTGAAGCACAAAAGGATTCTATTGTCTTGAATTACAGAAGAGCACAAGCCGAAGACTTGGAAGAACTCGAAGAAATCAAAGAAGATATTCAAGAAAATATTGATAAATTGGATAAATTGCGTAAACTTAATGACCAATTTGCACTTAAAGTTGAAATCTCTAACCTTGAACTAAAAGCCTTAATAGAAGAGCTAAAAAATGATTAATTCAAATACATTACCAATTAATAACCAATCTTAAGTATCAGGAACAAAATAAATGTACATTAGACTTTATTTAGAAAAATTTTGTATGCAGCTAACTTTGTCTTTTTCCGATACTCTTCCCCTATTTTTCGCTCCGTACCGTAGGGTATGCAGCTCAAAATGAGGCTCGATTATCGAAAAAATACAAAAGTTCCATGCATACAAAATATTCCTAAATAAAGTCTATTCTCGACTTGCTCTTTTCTCCTTTTTCTTCGTTATGAAAATCCTTGCGTAGCTTGGCTATGCGCAGTTTTCATGCCTTGAAAAAGAAAAAAATAAAGTCGTCAAGAACCTGCATTTATTAAAACCCTGTTCCTAAGCGAACTTATTTATCATTTATTTTAATAAATAAACATTCAAAGTCATGCAATACTTTATTATTAACACTATATTACTATTTTCGGTTTCTTATCTCTCTGCACAAACCGATTCTACACCGCCGACTATGCAGAACACGAAAATCGTTGTGGATGCACCGCGAGATATTACTGCAGTAGGCGACCATACGATTATTTTAGATAAATTATATTTCAATTCCTTTGCAAAACCCATTATCGCTATGTCGGGCGACATCGTTGTGGTCAATGCAGATAGCATTCACCTTGTAAATAATAAACGCTTTTTATTTTACGAAGAATTGAGGGACGTCATCAAGGCGGAAGATAATTGTAATGACCAAATTCAAGAAGTCATCGCCAAGTACGAAACGTCTTTACAACGCAATGAAAATGACTTCAATAGTCTATTGGAAAATTGCAATAAAACCTCCGACCTCACCCTAAGGGTACTCGAAACCACAGAACAATCACTCAATAATACCAAGTCGCTACTCACCGATACTCAGACCTCTCTTTCTCTCGCCAATGACTTTTTGAAAGAAGCACGGAAGGCACAGAAAGCATCGCGCCGAAAAAATACTTGGGAGAAAGTATTAATCGGCACAGGTGCAGCAGCAGTCGGTATATTGACAGGCGTGCTAATCGTTAGATAATGATTAATGTATAATGTATAATTCTCTAAATGACTGAAAGTCATAATTTTAGAACATTAGTGAAATTACAATTAGAATATTTTTTATTTTTAAATAAAAAAATACATTATATATTATACATTATACATTATACATTAATCATTATACATTAATCATTACTTAGGTACACGCGAAGAGATGCCGTTATTATTTTCCCAGAGGAGTTTATCTGCTCCGTTGGCATCGCCATCGAGGTTATAATCGCCGGGTAGATAGGTGTCGAAATTGCCATTTTGGTCAAACCAGATTTGCTTATCCTCGCCATTCACATCATAACTAAACGTGTCGGTGGTTTGTTCGCCATCGCCGGCAATCATCGCCCATACGCCCGTGGCAAGTTCCTTTTGTCCATATCCCGAAGCGTCTCTATACGAATCCGCTATGCGAAAATCATAGCTAAGTACTTGATTTACAATTTGAACGGGTTGTGGTGACATAACGCCCATGTGATTGCGATGTTCTATGACCACATAAACGGGGTCGGTAACATCAGTGGTCAATACACAGCGATTAGGTAGATAAATTGTTCCATCGGTGCGTATGACGGCTGCGGTTTGTGCGATTTCTGACGTTGCATCTTGCGATAATCTAAACGACACTAAAACCCAATCCACCATATCAACAGCATAATCATCATCCAACCAATTTACGCCCTCTTGTCCCGTATAATTCCAGGGCGCAATGCCGTAGGGCTGCCCTGCGGGCGTCGGATCCACAAGCGAGCTGACCGGATTTTGTCCCGGCAATAAACCGCGTTGGTTGAGCATCAGTCCCATTTCTTGCGTATCAGCATCCAACGTTCCTTCCATAAACGCCTGTATATCAATATACAAACAATTGGACTCTACTACAATTGTCACCGTTGCTTCATCACATGCGGCAGGTATCGCTGTATCACAGACTTTGTAGGCAAATTGTTCTGTACCAAAAAATCCGGGGTTGGGTTGGTAATTGACGACACCACTATTTTGTATCACCAATTCGCCATTCAATGAGCCAAAACCATCTATCGGAATGATACTCAGTGCATCGCCATCTGCATCAAAATCATTGTCTAAAATATTGACACTTGAAGGCAAAACACCATCGCTGTATATCGTATCGTTTTCTGCAAAAGGAGCATCATTTACAGGAATAATATCAATTCTCACCCAAGCCGTATCACAGAGTGATGGAAAACCATCATCACAAATTTCATAGCTAAAACTATCTATTCCATTATAATTTGGGTCGGGCAAAAAATGGTATACTCCACTTGAATTGACAATTGCATCACCATTTGTGGGTAGTGTAATTGGCGAAGGCGTGACATTCAAATCGTCATCATTTGGGTCTTCATCATTTGACAAAACATTGCCTGATTTTACGCCGTCTTCATTCATACTAAGTATATCGTCGTTGGCAATAGGTTTGGCATTTCCGGCAGCATCTACCATTACATTGAGCGTGACCCATGCTGTATCGCAAAGCATTGCCGGAGTTGCATCACAAATTTGATAGGAAAAACCATCCGCACCATAAAAGTTCGTGTTGGGCGTATAAACAAAATTGCCGGAAGTTTGCAGGTCAATATTTCCATTTTCAGGTTGTATTATGGGTATCGCATTTAGAGAAAAACCATCATTGTCTACCTCATTATCGTTCAAAAGAATGTTTCCGGCAGCTGTATTATTTTGAACTGTACCAAAAATATCGTCATTCGCAGTCGGTGCGTCATCTATTGGGTTTACATTAATTTGTACACTTGCCTGTCGGCAAAAATCAGGACGCGGCGCACTACATATTTCGTAGCGAAAACTATCTACACCGTTAAAATTTTCATTGGGCGTGTAGCTAAATTCGCCGTCAGATTCAAGGGATAAATTCCCATGAATGACATCATTGACCAAAGGACTCATTAGCCAACCGCTATTATTTGCTACAAAATCATTATAAGAAACATCTCCGTTAAGTATTACGTCTTCATTATTTGTATAATTATCATTTGTGATGCCCATAATTGGTTCGCCAATCGGGAAATCGAAGAAAGTAGCCATACCAATACCTTCGCTGTTTTTGACATAAGGCGATGTGATACCTACTCCACTACGTCCAAAATATGTGATACCGTACACGTAAGTCGCATTGCCACTGACTGCGAGATAAAGTCGATTGCCAGCCGTCCTTCCCCACGTCACATCGGCACTGCCACCAACGAGAAAAAAGTCCTCCTCTGCGCCTGCTTCCCAGACCAATATGTCTGCCGGATTTTTGCTTGTAATCATCAGCGTATCTGGTGTGATGAATTCTGCTGAAGCAATGTCGGGCGGTAATACGTGGGGCGTATTTTCACCGTATAAATCGTTTTTTATGGTCTGTACCATTCGCTCTGCTATTGCTTCATAACCATCGTCGTATTGAAAATGACAATCATCTTCCCAAAGTGGAATCCCTTTGGCGGTCATTAATTTTGTACGGGACAATTCACCTGCGAGTTGCCGTTGGGCTTCTTGTATTCGGGCAAAATGATAGGTCGTGCCATTGCAGCTTTTTCGGATTTGATTGATGTAGAGTTGTTCGAAATTGGGAAAATCAGCCATCCAGCCTTCGTATAGTTCGTAAAATCGGTCTTTATAACTTTGTAACGTCATAGCATTTTTGCCGTCTGTTTCGCCCTGATACCAGATGATAGCGCGGACTTTATCGGCTAAATCGGCTTGTTGAAGGCGGTATAGCAATCTGCCATAATTGGTCGCGAGGTCGGTAGGTGAGGCGTTGTTTCGGGCATGGTAGCTGATGGATGAGCCGGCATATGCACCATTGAAAACAGCAATCGGAACTTGGTATTCGTCCATAAGTTGCCGTGCCATTTTTGCTCCCCATTGTCCGATATTGCCATTGGTATTGTAGGAAGCATCTGCATTGCCTTGATACCAATTGAGGTTGCTACCTACCGAAACACCGTCGATACCGGAGGCATACGAACGGATGAAAGGGGCTTCTTCGCTACTCGCGCTGTTTGCGCCTGACCGTCGAAAAGCCAACGCATTGGACTGACCATCAATGATAAATACATCGCCTGCGACTATGTTGACTGCGGTGCGGTCTATTGTTTGTGTGCCGCCCGAAGTGGTGTAAAACACGAAAGTGTAATCTGCTAATTCGGCAAGAATAGTTGCCTGAATATGGAAGTTCGCTTCATCGTTTTGGTAGTCGAGGGGTTGTGTTTGGGTAGCTACTATCGAGCCGTTGCGATATACTCGTAGCTCTACTTCATCGCCCGTAGCCACGCCTTGCGCCCTACCGGATACGGTAACGATAGCCTGATTGGTGGGAACATCTCTGGCATATAATTGCATGTCTTGGGGAAAATTTTCATATATAATTTCTGCCGAAAGTGGCGCAGAGAAGGTCGATATAATTAGACAAGAGATGAGAGACAAGAGATGAGAGACGCAATATTTTAGTTTCCGGTCTGTCAACGTATTCAGTTTAAGTAATTTCATTCGAGTATCATGTTTTAGATTTTTGTGCGTAGTTAATTGAATTACAATTTGTTACACAGAGAATAATGTACTTAAAAGTACGGTAATTTTAGGATATTATTATGTATTTCTTATAAATAAACAAAAGGGTAAAATAGGTTGAAGGCTAAATTTCGCATGACAAATATGCAAAATTTATTATACCTAACGACGTTTTAGGGATGAAAAAAACATTAATCAATTATTCTAAGTGAAAGAAATTAAATAAATGTAGATTCTTCGCGTCGTTATTTTTTTCTTTTTCGAGGCATGAAAACCGCGCATAGCCAAGCTACGCAAGGATTTTCATAACGAAGAAAAAG
>ENA-ORXR01002223-ORXR01002223.1-marine-metagenome-genome-assembly--contig:-NODE-2223-length-18831-cov-12.652661_pt1 | contig 18831 bp, 17 predicted proteins | sample MGYA00237866_ERZ511479 | MGnify/ENA metagenome assembly ERZ511479 | reverse complement strand
ACCCCCCGCGCCCGCGTCAAGGAGCCCCCCGAGGACCGCCCGCACGACGGCCGGGCGGCCGGCGCGGAGGAGCGCCGCCGCCCCCGCCGCCGCCGCGGACCGCACGGGCGGGTGCGGGGACGCGGTGGAGGCTGCAAGAACGACCGCCGCCCGCAGCCGCAGGTCTGCGGCGGCGGGTGGGGGAAGGCCGCCTCGAGGGGCGACCGCGGGTGCGCGACGGCGTCCATGAGGCTGGCCGCCACAGCCGAGGTGTTCGCGTCGGGGAGCGGGGGGGCGCTGCCGCCGCTGGCGGCGGGGGCGGCCGCGCCCGCGACAGGCGGCCGCAACCCCGCCGCCGCCGAGCGGAGGGCACCGCAGAGCAGCTGCGTCGGCGGGGACGGCGGCGGGTGTGCGCCCTCCGCGACCACGGCCGCCGCGGCTGCGGTCAGGAACGTGGCCGAAGGGGTGTCGCCGGCGGCGGCTGTGGCGCGAGGTCCACCAACGCCCCGTCGGCGGCGGCCGCCACCAGCGTGCTGACGGTGGCGCCGACGGCGGGCAGGAGTGGGGCTGCGGGGGTGGCGGCGCCCCCCCCGCCGCACCAGACATTACCGGTGGCCGCGTCACGCACGGCCGCGAGCGCGGCGGCGGCGGGGGGCGACACCGCATGACCCGCCGCGCCCGTCCGGACGGCCGCCGCCATTGCCGCGGCGGCGCCATCGCCGGCCGTCACCGCCGCCGCCACTGCCGCGCCGACCACCGACCGACCGCGTCGCGGCGGCGCGGACGGCCGCCTCGGCCGCCGACGCCGGCCGCCGCAGCAGCTCCGCCACGAGCGCCGCGTCTGCCGGCGGCGGCATGGCCGCCAGGGCGACACCACCCGCTGGGGAGCAGCCATACGCCGCCGCCGCCGCCAGCACCGCAGCAACGGCGGCAGCCGCCCCCCCCCCGACGCCCTCCGCCGCTACGGTGCCGTCGGCGGCGACGAAGGACCCCATCGCGGCCGCCGCTGCTGCAGCCGGCGCAGAAGCAATGCAGACCAGGCCCGCCGCCAGGAGCCCCCCACACGCTTCCGGCAGGAGCGCCACCCCCACCACCGCAGCGGCCACGGCCGGCAGCGGCGGGCGCGGCGCGCGGGCGGGGTTTCCGCCGCCGCCGGCCTTGGCGGCCTTGACGCCCGCCACTACGAGCGCCGCGGCGGCCATCGACTCGCCGACGGCGACGTAGGTGGCGGCAACGCCCGGCAGGGCGCCGGCGGCACTTCCGAGGAGGCGCGGCGTCGGTGGAACACCGTCGACTGCAAGCGGGCTCGTGAGCACGTCTGCGAGGGCGACGGCTGCGAGGAGCGGGGGGGGCTTGACGTTGCCGCCGCCGCCGCCGCCATCGCCGAGGCGGGACCTCACCCCCGCGCACGCAATGGCGCGACGCTCCACGCTGGCGACTGCCCCGCCGTGGCGCTCGACAGTGTGCCCCGCCGCGGCGGCGGCGGCCACCACCGGCGCGTGGCGCGCCGGCCCCGCCGGCAGAAAGGCCCCCCCGTCGCCCCCGACCGGGGCGACGAGCGCCGCCGCCGGCCACGCCGCCACCCCGTCGAGGGCGCCGAGGGTGGACGCGACGGCCGCGGCGGCGGCGGTGCAGCAGGGCTGCTCTGGTCCGCCGCCGCATCCCCGAACCCACCCCACCCCACCCCACCCCACCCCGCGCCGCCCGCCCGCCCGCCCGCCCGCCCGTCGGCGCTCCGCCACGGCGGCACCTCCCCCCCACACGACCAAAAGGTCCCGCCCGCACACGCGCGCACGAGCGCGACCGACGAAGTCCCCCCCCCACGAACCACCCTGTGTCGTCCGGACGCTTGCCCCCCGGCGGCCGTCGCCGCGGTCGCACCGCCCTCCAACCCCCCGCGCGCCCGCCGCGCGCCGCGCACGCACCTGGGCCGTCGCAGCCGCCATGGCTGTTCCGCTGCCCGCTGCGCCTCACCGTCGCCACGGCTGATGGGCGCTCCACGGTCGCGGTGGCGGCGGCGGCCGAAGCGGCGACGCCGGCGGCCTCTGAAAGGCACCTCTGCTGGTCTGTCGCTGCTGTTGGAATGGAGGAGGGGGGGAGGGGGGTGTGGAAAGGGAGAAGAAGTGCTGCCACCAACGGCCGTGAGACTCTCGGGTGAGGGCGGCCGCCACATCCCGAACGCGCAACGGGAAGGGGCGGCGAGACGGTCGAGAAAGTCGAGGCTGGGGCGTTGCATCTCCGCAGCTCAGCCTGCCAGTAGCCGTAGCCGCAGTCTTCCATCCCCGCCGACTCTGCTTCCGCTTCGGGATCTGCCATTTCCTATCCAGTCGTTATCAGCAACGTCGCGCGTCCCCCCCCCAGTTGGCCGCGCATCCGTTTCTGGCTGCGCCACCGCCGGCAAGCGCACTTTCACACATTAAACACTCCTACCCGCGCCACACCCCGCTTATCGAGGCCTCAGCAGCGGCAATGCCGACATCGCCTACTAGTAGCAGCACTTCTGCCGACCAGCACTGTTTTGCAGGAGGTGGCGGCGGTGATGGTGACGGCGGCCGCGCGGAACCCGCTCGTTTTGGTTATGTGCGAAGCATACGATCGCGCGCGACCGCGCCGCTGCCAGCACCACTCATACCACGGCGCCCACTCCCACTCACCCCACCCCCTCCCCGTCGCAGAGTACCCGCCTAGCCACAAGCCGTGGGCGCATCCGGCGCGGCCATGGCCACCACGACTATGCCATGGGCGGGGCTCCGCGACGGAACAGGGAGGTGCTTGTACGGGGGAAGCCGCCACTGCGCGGGGCGGAGGACGTGGGTCTGCCACAACCAGAATGCTGGCGACCTATGGGTAGAGTACGAGCCTTCGAGGCTGCCGTTGCTTTCTACAGTGGTGCAGGAATTACTGGGAAATCGGCGTTCTTGGGGCCATGGGCTCACTGTTCCGATCGGTCCCCCTAGAATAATAAACCATGTTATTCTTGGAAAGGTCTGTTACGGGGGGACCGTTCATGGCCGGGGGGACCGCCGGGGGGACCATTTACGAGAATTTCCGGTCGTGGGGGGACAGGGGTAGGAAATTGCAGTACGGTGTAGAGTAGGGCGGCCGCGCCCGGGCGAAGCCCGGGCGCGGCCGCCCTAATCTACATCGTACTGTAAATTCCTACCCCTGTCCCCCCACAGGTATAACCTCCCCAGTGCACTGGGACCGCTCTGAGACGCACATCTATCCGCCGCGGCACGGCTCGTTCAGCTTTCGTGTTCGCTCCAAACATTCTGAAAACCACATTCGGCCTTGTTCATATTTTCATATGTTTTTTTTTGCTGAGGGCAAACCCTGCAATGCTGACCCCATTGTCTTAAATGACTATTCTAGGGGTGTAACATGTGGCGTTGTGAATGGAAAGACCATTCTGAGAGCCCCGTTTGGGGTCAGCCGGTATGTAGTTGGTGATATCGAATATGGTAAGTGTTTCTGGTTCTACGAAGTGGGGTTAGCATTGCAGGGTTGTCACACCCCATTTCAAAGGACAGCCACTTCAGAAAATGAGCTGTTCCCTGGGGTGGTGATATTTTCTCCAGAAACCCGTCGTTCGGCATTGAAATGCCATGAACGTACGAAAAGATAGGATATCCGACCTGCCACGTTGACAACAAATCGTCAAACAAGGATGACATTGTTGTGAACGAGTTGAAAGGGCGGTCCATTCGTTGACACTGTGCATGAACGAGGAGACACCTGGCGGTGCCAACACAGCATCCGCGCCACCGCATCCCAAGCTAGCGTGGATAATGTGACCCGATCCCTGTCTGGTGTCGATAGGGGCCACAGAAAGGTCGTTCCGAGAAGGCCATACCATTTCAGGACACACCAGTGGTCCGATATCGCGTTTGCATCCCACGATCTCGTCGGTTGGGATGATCCGTGGTCGGGAACAGTGGCGGATGGTCTTAATGCAACGTCATTTTCGCGCGACGATATCAGATCGTTGATATTTGATTGGCTGTCGTTAACAACGAGTCTTTCGAAACAACATATGTGTAAGGCCTCCGGCCTTTCATGGCTATCTACGTGGCGGCCACATTGGCTCGGCCACGTTGCACAACTTGTGCTGCACGCACTGGCCCTTGCAAGATATGCCCATCTCATCATTGAGGACTTGCAATGCGGTCCTTAGTCCAATTAGTGCGGGCTAGCACTTGGACGACGTCAATCTGTGATGACAAGGAGCCAGCGAGGCCTGATCTGTGATGACAAGGTGCCAGCCAGGCTGGGCCAATCACCCGTTTCGGCCTTGCTGGAGGAGATCCGGATCCGTCGCCAGGTTGTCGAAAACCTGTCGACAGCCACATGCTCCAATCCAATTGGACCGACGGTTTGCTGCCTTCGTGTCGAAAGTGCTCAATTTCTCCACGTTTCTCTATTCTTGTTTCTACCTGCGTTTTTGACCTATTTGGTGCCGCGTTTTGGCGACACACGCCCGTGTCCCCCATTTTTTGGCCCTGTTGGTGCCGTACCGTGGGGAGACGGGCAAATACATGTTCTGGGGCACCCTTGGTACCCAGCCGAGGGTATATAGTCGTAGCGAGGGAGCTCCTCCGGGGGGATCGAGAGGGGCAGCTCAGTACAATCAAAGACAACTTTTACCCTTCTGACCCCTCCTGGCCTTCCCACCGTCGTCGCACCCGCTGAACCCCTCCGCACCCGCTGACCCCTCCATCCATCGTCGCCGTCGTCGTCGTCGTCTTCATCGCGGCGCTCTTCATCCCTGAGAACTTTGGCCACGAGTACGTTTTTCGCCGCCACGTGCGTGGTGGGTCTAACAATATGCCTGTTGACAATTACCAATGTTGGGCACCAGTTGTCCCTGTTTGGCGGTTTTGGGAATAGTTTTTGTTGCGCACGGCCCTTGATCATCGATCTCGTGGTCGAGATCGGACCGCGTGTCCGCTGGTCGACTCGTTTTTGCGGCCACGCACTCCGTCACTTCCGCGCGGGGCTGCCACGCCGCGCTGTCTGGCTCCCCTGCGCTTTCCTAACGGTCCTCAAAAGTGGTCAAGGGGGCCCCTGTGGGGCATTCCACGCAGTGTTCCCGCGCGCCTTCGTTTGGGTGCGTTTGCGCGTGAGCGTCCATGGCCGCAAGCGGCCAAAAACGCCGGTCTAGCTGGCCGCGGGGCACAGACGCCTGCAGCCGCAACCCCTCACGCGCACTGTTCCCGCGCGCGGGGGAGCGCATCGCCGCCTGGGGGAGCTCTGGTGTCCTCTGCATGGCCTTACTGACCCTCGCAGGCTGCGTGCACCCTAGCCATCGCTTCATCAACGGCTGCGTTGTCGCCACCATGGCAGGCGTGCCTTGCACGGCCGTCGCACCCGCGCTCCATCTTTGCTGCGCTTTCCTGATCGCCCGCCTTTCCCGCACGCCGTGCCAACCTCCTGTTTCCCACACCACTGCCTTTTTGTTTTTCCACCCCCCCCCCGGGCTCGACCCTGCTGTTGAGATGACCCGCGGAAGGAGTGCGACCGGTGTTCGTCGGCGGCCCGCGCACAACAACGGCGGGGCCGAGCAGATCCCGCCCCCGCCCCCGCCAACCGAGACACCTGGTGGTTATATGGACGCCCCCGCTCCTCCTCCTGGGCGTCCTCTGCCGCCTGAGGGGCCTATGGGTCCTCCCCCCAACTGCCGCCCGCCACCATTTAGTCGCCCACGGCCGCTGCCGGTCCCCGACGACCGTGAGCGGGAGCACATCGACGACAACCCCCAGCTGCGGCGAGTAAGGCGGCGTGTTGACGGTTGCCCTCCTCCTGGGCACCCCGACGGAGGACCGCCGCCTGTTGCTGGTTGTGGACGCGGCGGTCCCGGACGCCTGCCTCCTCCTGGCATACTTCCACCGCCAAGGCCCCTGTGGGACTCTTCTCACCCGCCACTAGGCCCCCTTGACGGCCCTCCGCGTCGCTCGACGTTGCCAGCGTGGGCGCCGGACCGGCCGGGACGGTGGAGCCCACGACGTGGACCGCCGAGCTGTCCTCCTGGCCGTCCACCATTTCGGTCGCCGCCACCACCGTGGGGACCTGACCGCCCGCTGTGGTGGAGCCCACCACACCGACGACTGGGCGCCCCTCCTGGCCGTCCCCGGTTTTGGTCGCCTCCGCCTGGGCGAGGATCTGACCGCCCGCAAGGGTGAAGCCCACCACGCCGACCGCTGGGCGCCCCTCCTGGCCGTCACAGGTTTTCGTCGCCACCACCTCAGTGGGCTCCTGACTGCCCGCAAGGGTGGTGCCCACCACCACCATTTGTGTCGTATCCATCGGCCCCCGTCGGTTTCATCTGGGGGGACCAACCCCATCTACCAACTGCGTACTGGACGTGGGAACCTGGGGCGCGCTGGCGGACGGACGGAGACCGGCGGCCGCTAGTGCTGGCGGAGCGCCCTCCGCCGACCACAACAGTGCCGTCGACTTAGTGGCCCGCGCCGCTGCAGCCCTCGCTGCCGCCAACGCCGACAGCGCACCACCCCTCTCCACTGTACGTCGTGCAGCCCCCGACTGACCCGGCATACGAGTTGGTGCCGGTGAACCGCCAGCCGGCGCGTCTGGTACCGGTGTACCCGTCGGAGAGCTACCGGTGGTAAATTACGCGCTGATCAAGAGCATGGGGTCTGCTTTGGGGTGGACGGACGAAGACTGCGTGCCACTCTGCGAGGCTTATCTGGAGGTGACGGGCGACCCGGTGCACGGCACGAGCCGCACGAAAGACCTGCTGTGGGCGTCGGTGCGTGACGTCTGGACGGCCAAGAGGCAGAAAAAGGGCACACTACGTGTTAACCGCAACGCCACTGCGCTGGAGAAGCAGTTTGCTCGCATCCGCAACGGCGTCTCGCTGTTCATCGCCAACTATTTGGCGGTTGAGGCGATGCCGACGACTGGCAACCTGACGGAGGAGGACGTGATCAGCGGTGCAATTGCACGCTACTGCTGGCTGAACGTTTATAAGGCCATTCGCGCTGACCAGGAGGCGGGCAAGCAGAAGGGAGTGACGGGGAAGCGCAAGGCAAAAGTCGCCCACTGCCAGTGGGTTGCCTGTTGGCGCGTGCTGCGCCAGTCCGACAAGTTCAACGGAGCGGCGTCTGCCAGCGCTTCTGATACGCCGATGGACGTCGGGAAGTCCACCGAGGAGGAGGAAGGGAGCAGTGGGAGTGGCTGCAGTCGAAGGGCTGGCGCCTTTCAGCACCGACCCATTGGCGTCAAAGCCGCAAAGGCCATGCGCTTTGAGGACCTGAAGATGGAGAAGCAGGTACAGCCGAGCGCCAGCGCGCTCGACAAACTGACGGACGCGCAGAACGAGCGCAATGCACTTTGCCTTTTTGACTCACCCGCGATGCGCGATACCCCCAAGGCCGCACGGTATCGGGCAGCTGTGACCCGGAAGATGATGGAGAGAGCGGGGATTCCCGTGGAAAGTGCGCCTGGGGGAGGTCCGACAGGGAGTGAGGCCGCGCGTGGTTCTGGTGTGGGGTTGCCAAAGAACACTGACGACACGGCCGAGGACATAGGAGTGATGGAGCTGAGTGATGGGGAACCGCCTGGAGCTGGTCGCGCCTCTGACGGAGCCGCGCGGCTGCGGGCATCGGCGGCTGCTGTCAGTGATGCTGTCGCCGCGGCCGCTGCTGTTGTGGCGATGGCGGCGGCCAACAAAGGCCGACGTTTGCGGCGTGCGGCCGCCAGCGGTCGCAAAGCGCAAGCCGCCAAGCAACGCAAGGCAGCCGGCTCTCTGACCCGCAAAATGAGGACGACTCGCGTTTTGGACGAGTCCAGGGCTGAAGAGGCATCCACCACTGAGGAAGATGAGTACCTTGACATCGACAGCGAAGTCTGAGAGAAGTTTGTTTCTTGTTTTTTTCTGGTGCTCTGCTGCAAAGATTTTTTTTTCCCCGTTGGGCAGGGTTTTCTTTTTCTGGAAGTCATTGCGTAACGAAGAAGAGAAAATAGAAAAGGTCGCAGCAAACCATTCTCAGCTCCCACGTCCTTCTACGCCCCCCCAGCCCCACCGCACCGACGCGGTTCGCGTTAGCTGCGCGGGGCCCCACCAACGCCGCGTGGCTCCACGCCTTTCTCCCCGACACGTGGTAGCGTGCGTGCACCACAACGCCGCCCCAGTGGGCGCCGCGGCGACGAGAGAGCGCAGCTTCGCTCGCGCCTTGCGCAGGCGCTCGAGGCCGTCAAGGACGCGGGAGGCTCCAATGTCGCCGGTGGCGAAAGAGGCGTTGACAGCGCCGGCGGGGAACCACACTGCGTGGAAGTGGCGGTTCGCCGCCACAGGCGTGCCGGGCGCTGCCAGTGGCCCCCCGCCACCGTCAACGCCGCCCCCCCCGCTGAGAATTCGACGGCCAAGCGGCAGCTGCCGCGCTCTCGGCTGCTGCGCACCCGCCGCAGCGGCGGCGGAGTGGCGGCGGGGGTGCGTGCCACCTCAGTGGCGGCAACAGCGGCGGCAGTCGCCGCTGCCGCCGCTGCCGCCGCCGCATCCGCCCGCTGCCGCCGGTTCCCCATTTGCCCGCCGCCGCCACCTCGCCATCCGCCCGCTGCAGCCGCTCACGCTCGGCTATAGCCCGCCCCGGCCGCAACGGCCGTGGAGGCGGCAACAGCGGCGGCGGCGTCCCCCTCCGCGGCGGCCAGCTCCGACACTGCCTTTCACAGGGTGGGGAAGGCGGCAAGGGCGACGACTGGGCGCCGCTTGGCCTCCGCCGCCCACCAAGCTGCCCGTCGGCGCCACTTCGGATCGGGGGATCCCCGTACACAGTCAGGGGGGGAACGCCCGCCCCTGTGGGGGGGGGGTGCTCGCCGCCGTGATGGTGGTGGGCGTCGCTGCCACCGCCGCTACCGCCGCCGCCGCCGTCGTCGAGGGCAGCGCCCACCTCAGCGCGTCTTTTGCCGCCTGCACGCGTCCCGCCTGCGCCGCCGCGATGTTGATCAGGCACCGCACGCCCGACGCGGCGGGCCCCGGTGCAAATGATTAGAGGGACCGCGCGTCGGCGGCGGCGGTGGCTTTGCCGCCGCGCAGCAGCGCGCGCCCGAGCGGGCGAGGGGGGGGAGGGGGTGGAAGGCGGCAGAGGCGCGGAGGTGCACCGAGGTGGCCAGAGGAAAAGGGTGGCGGGGGAGGGTGCCAAAGAGAAGAACCAGGCGGCGTCGACCACCGCCTCGGCGCCGACGCCCCCGCGGCCAAGCAGGCGCCCCCCGCCGCTGCCACCACCCGACGCGGGGCCGAGCCGTGACAGAGTCGGCGAAGAACAGGCCCCACCCCACCGGCGCCCCGATACTGATGTCGCGGCGCGTCGGATGCGCCTGCACTGCTTGAGAGTTCTTTGCCGATACTCTAACTCTCACTGGGTCCAGAAAATGCCAACGCAGACGAAAAGAAATATCATACAAATTTCAAATGACACATTTACAACCCCAGAGAAGTTGTAATGGCTGACTTAGTTTGAAACACACCAGTGCACCACTTGTCATTCTTTAGAAAGCAGCGTCGATTGGTGCCGCTGGGTCCCAGGAGATGGTCTTCAACGGCTATTTCCCAGAAGGCATATAATCACGGGCAGTCTCATTGTCGCGGGAATCCTTCGATTCCGGCATACTCTTCAAGGTGCCCCAGAATACTTTCCGTTTGCGGGAGACGCGAATGACACTTCTACTGAACACATGACGGCCCCCAAAGAGGGCCTCTGTTCTTTTTGGGCATGTCCAAGATTCCCGTGACAATTGAAGACACTGAAATCGGTGGCACGAGTGGCAAAACGGACTAACAACTGCTTCACCCATACGGGAGAAAAAGAAAAATAGAACCGCAATATCGGGTTCTTCCACCCAGGAAACCGGGATGTGGATGGGTCGACCCTCGGATCACGAAGTCCTAAGAATTTCGCCCATTCGATGGCAGTTCTGATGGGCCCTCCAGAAAGACCGAAGCTCTGCTACCAGATGCCACCGAAAACATCTAGAAGGATCCAATCAGGAGCCGCGTCCTTCCATAACAAAGGCCACGTCTGCTTCATTCCTTCTCACGCGCAATTGCGAAGCACTCCGCCTTTGAGCAAAGCGTGCCTCCGCAGGTGACATAATGCGACAGACGAGGGGCGCGGACTGACTTCCTGCTCGCCACAGTCATCGGCGCGCCCCAACTCTCCCCCCCCCCCCCCCCCCCCCCCCCCCGACCGCCCGGATCCTCACAGTCCCCCCCCCTCCCCCCTCCCCCCCCAGCTCTCTAGTGCCTTCTCTTTCCCTATCTGTCCCTGCCCGTCTAAGACTGCAGACATGGCGAGTATTGCTGATCCCCGAATTTTGTCCTGCGGGACAGAGACAGAGACTGACTATGAATAAGAGTATTCTATTGGTCTAAAACAACAGTAAGAGGGCATCGAAGCCAATAGAAAGCCCGCATTCGGTGCCAGGACCTTGCATCCAGCAGAACGCACTGTTTGTTAGCGCTTGATCCGCTTTTCTTGGCACGGAGCAAGCTGCCCAGGCGAGATCTTGAGATTTTCTACTGTTTCCTTGCCAGAAGTGCAGAAAAAAAGAGGAGCTGATGTCGATTTCCAGGCCGTATGGGCACATGTAAGCAATCAGAAGCTCCAAGTCAGTCCCAGGGGCGCCTCTGATTGGTGGAGAGAGTCGGTCCGCAACTCAGTCTCGGTCCACCAGGACAAAGTTCGGGGATCAGCAATACGAGGTCGTGCTTCTGCCCTGTCTGCAGCGGCGGAGCGCCTGGAGGGTTTTCCTCGGATTCCAACCGAACCTGGTTTCGACACCGCCGGCCGAGAAGCGACCGCCCTCCGCGAAAAAGGAGAGCAACTGCTGCAGATGCTGCTCCCGCAGCGTCCGCGGCCACCGCCCCAACAGCGGGCGCTGCTGCCGCCACCGAAGCTGCCGCAGCCGCGGCCCTGAACGTGGGGAAAGAGCCTGCGGATCGCGGGCGCGAAGGAGAGGATGACGATGGGCATCCGCCGACGCCAACACCATGGCCACTTTCCCTCCGGCCAAACGGCGTTTGCATCCCAGCTTCAGTGTTTGAGGACAACATTGACGACTTCTTCGCGAACAACTTTGTTCTACAACACTGTCTGACTCGAAAGGCAACAAAACACTAACTCCGACAGCGGCGCTCCTCAGGTACATGCAGGACCCCTCACCTTCTTAACGTCATGGTCGACTCCAGCGTCGATTTACACAACAAGAATATCGCATGTTGCCGCAATGGCTGTGTAGCGTTCACTGCTGGCCGCGAGGCCCTCACTGAGTGCGACAAGTTCAAGGCTCAGCGGTACCATGCGGATGGACAGCCATCCAAGTAGTCGACCTAATGGGCTCAGGCTCCCCGGCTGATAGTGATGCTAGCCGACCCCGCAATTGGGCCTGTCATGGTTTCGTCCATGAAGGAGGCGCGCGAAGCGGCCACTGCAGACCCACACAAAGATCTTCGCGAATGGATGGACGGTCAAGTGTTTCGTAGCCTCGCTGATCAAGGCTACTTTTCGTCATACACGTGTACCGCCCTGAGCATTTCAACTGACGGTTTTCAAGCATGGAAACAGCATGCTTTCGAAGGTTGGCTGATCAATGCAGCCATACTTAACGTCGACCCCAGCTCAAGAGTACAAATGGTCTCCCAAGTATTCCTGGGAATCACTCGTGGACCTGGCCAACAGGCGGATCTGGAATCATTTTTGCACCCCATCGCCGAGGAGCTGAATGCTCTGGCTACAGGGCTGAGCGGCGTCTCCGTGGCAGGCTTCGCAGAACCTCCAATGGCACAGGCGTTTGTCATACACTTCACAACCTACGTGCCCGCGGGGGACGAACTCCCTACTGTTATTGCAGGTAATCGCTAGTACCCAGGAAGATTTCGGATTTTCGCAGGGGTTAGGCACAAGTCTCGGTACTACTACCAGCCGTATGCACCTGGAGACCCGCCCCCATCCAAGAGGCGACGATTCGACGTCAATGGTGACTTAATCCGGGGAAGAATTGCTGCCAGCGTTTCCGCAAGCGCCACCAAAGTCGGAACAGCTCAACTGTAAGGGAAACGTAAGGCAGCTGTACGCACCCTCAAGAAAAACGAGGTGTCTAAGGGCTCCTCGCTGCTTTTTGAACCAAGCCCGTAGGACATGGCACGCTACCCGAGGCTCATATATCTCTGGGGAATTGGGACGGACCTCGTTCCTTACGCTACCATGCACGCCGTGCGCTGTGCTTTCACGCGGTTTGCATGACCGGCGGTCGCGGCGCCAGCGTGATCCCACGGCGGCCGCCCCTGCCGCCGCCGCCGAGGCCCCCGTGGCTCCAGCCGCTGCCACCGCCGCCGCCGCCCCCGCCGCCGCCGACGCCGCCCCTGCCGCCGCCGATTCAGCGGGCGACCATGACTGCGCCCTGATGGCGTCGTCGCATGAGCAGCAGCCACCACAGGAGAATTTTGACATCTTTAGTCGGGTGTAGACGTACTATAATGAAATGAAGAATGGGCAGCAAAGTGTACAACAGGAAAGAAAAGAATTACGTGGGACAGAACCGGGAGTATTCTTTCTGTTTTGAAAACTGTAGCTTGCTCAAAATAACACTGTAAGTGGCAGCCTGACGCTTCATTTGCACTGGCGGCTTGCCTTTGAGGGCGATTGTGAGCCAATCAAGCTGCCACCAAGTGTGGTCTCACTCTGGATTTAACCTCGGCCTCCATCTCCTGCGTCCCGAGCACGGACTGCGGTTTTTTTGTGGGTCTGCTCCCGTAGGGCACGCCCAGTGTAGCAGGGGAACTCGGATACGCTTTTCATGATTGCCGAAACCTTCGAATCGCCCAGGACATGAATGAATGTGTGCGTCTGGCTTTGTTAAAGACTGCCCTTGTTCTGGTGTGCCTTGGTGTGATAAGAGGATCAAAACCTGCTCATTGTAGAATACTGCGCGTTGCCCACGCAAGCAAAGGTATTGTCAAGGTGCCTTGAGAAGAATAAGTGGGAACTGTGGGGACGTGCACTACGGGGACGAGCTCAGGCAGGGGGCGCGTGGAGACGTGCGCTGTTATCGTGAAGAACTTTCTGCTTCATAGCTCCTGGCGAAGTTTGGCCGGAGTTGGCGCTCCGCCTATGTGGCCGCGACGCCCCTGTCTGCGCAGGGGACGGGACACGGCCGCGGAGGCGCCGTCGCGGTCTGCAGCAGCTGGTGCACCCAACCACAGGCTCGTGACCGGGCGGCTGGAGAAGACGGGGGGCTGCAAAGGTGGATGCCTGCGCCTAGGCCGTATGTGTTCAGGTCACAGAAGAAGAACCGCTGCCACTGCCGGCGATTTGCATAGACCGACGACGTGTATCACGGCGGCAGGCAGTGGCGTGACGCGCTGCGGCGGCGGCGGCGGTGGCGGTGGCGGCAGTCTCGGTCGGCGGCATCGCCTGTACTCTCGGAGGAGCATCCATGGAGGCAACCTACGCGCCACTGCCGCGGCCACCGCATTGCGACGATGTCACGGTGCGGTGCTGCGGCGGGTAGCGGTGATCGCAGCCGTTCCGCCACCGCCGCCGCGACCGCCGCCGCAATGGGCGTCGTGGAGCCGCCACTTGCCAGAGGTCCCCCCCTCGGCGGCGGTACGCCGCTACATGGACGCAATGGCGCCGCGAAGATCAGCGGCGGCCCTGGACTGGCTGCCACAATACACGCTGCGCAGAGGTATACAACAGGGTGTGGGACAAAAATTACATTTCGGCCCATGTGGACCAGGGGTCTTCAAGCGAGTCTTCCCGAAAAGATTACGCGCGTATTATCTCGGGTAGAGTGCACTCTGTGTATGCACTTGTGTTGTGCGCCACCAAAGATGACACACAGGTAGAGCAGGGATGGCACCAGCCGCCAGGACGTAGGGGGAGAGGGACAACCTGACTTCTATCCCACTCTTTCTAGACGCATGGGGAAAGACCCAAACTCACCTACGCATGGTTCCGCCTCTTCTTGTGCGATCGGTCCGCAACTTCATACAGAGTGACGCCAGGGCCGTACAATATCATTCTACAGGGCATGATGTGCAGATTTTGCGGGGAAGTCCTCTGCAGACGCCTGTACATCAGAAAGAGAGAAAAGATCGGGTGTAATTTTCCCCTTCATCGCACTGCAGTAGCCTCACGTATGGTAGACAGGCCCAGCTTTCTTCACAGCTTTCGACAAAGGACCACAAAGAATAATTCCCGTTCTCTGTGGTGACGCATGGAGTGCTGCAACACAATCATGTACTACAGCGTGGTTCAAATGGTGCACATTTGCGAGAAAGGATCGCTTGTTGAGGACTTGACCCCCATTACTTCTACGGTTGAAGGCCGTTATTGAACGGATTACGTTAGACTGCGCGCGCACGCGCTTAGTTCCCGCGCTCTTCAACCTCGTGCAGTGAAGCCCCGCAAGCAGTCCAACAGGCTGCGTGGAGTTTCTGACGCCTGATCAGCACCCATTCCACGCCTTCTCGCCCCATCCCTCACCTTTCACCCGCCCTCATCCCCCCCTCCCCGCGCTGCCGCTTCCCAGGTACATCAGCCGGGTGCGTCCGTCCGTGTACGAGCAGAACAGGAATGGAGCTATTCCGACTTGGGACAGGACATTGGCATGACTGGAGGTCTTCACTTCTGTATTCCGTCTGGCGTCAAGAAATTTCCACATCTCATTGAAGAAGTTTCCCCAGAAATTGCTTCGGGTAGAGATCACGCTGATCCCAAGTCGCCCGGCTGTTACGCGATTAGCGGATATTGTGCGGCCACAGCGACAAGAAGAGGATGATAGCCACGGATATATGGTCAGAGCGCGCTTCTCGGCCGAACCTCTAGTCTACCGGGCCCAGACCTGGTACACGTATTGTCTACCACGTTTGGGCACCGTCTGAGCTGATCTCGCCAAGATATGCCGGTTTCGCTGTGCATCTAACAACACGAAAACGACTTTAATGGTGCGGCCGCGCGCGGGGGCGTGAGCGTTGGGGCGCGCGACAGGCATCAGCGTCTCACGCTGGGCTGCAAGCAGAGAGCTTCGGACGGCAGGCCGCACCGGCCGCTGCGCGCGCAAAAACGGCCAATGTTCAGTGAAGAGAGTGACGAATTTCAGAGAGAGAGGGGGTCTGAGCAGCCTTACGGGAAATGCCGGATCGAACAAAGCACGAGGTCCCAAGGGCCAATCAGAGTAGCGAATCGTGCCCAGCGACCGAACTAAGATCATCGCTGGTGGAGATGGGGATCCTCTCGGATCGAAGGGTGTTCCCATCATCCGAACAGTCATTCTCCGGATCTATCTGGCCCTATTATATGACTCCTGTCACATAAATGATCCGGGTCACGCACGAGGAGCCACGCAGCAAGGTGAATGCGCAAGCATCACCACACAGACAGTAATCCCCGGCGAAAATATATGCTTAAATACGTTGTTTCGAGAACTCACATGTTCTTGTATCGTTGCTGTCCGGCTCAGCAGGTCCTGCCAGCGTCGTGGACTCGTTTCCGTCCCACCCCCTTCGCCGCATCAGCGCTTTATTTGCTGCTGCCGTGGTTTGTAGCGGTCTCACGACGATCTGTTCCAGGGCACGTCTCCGCTTTGTAATTTGTCGCGTTGTCCCCCACCCTGGTGCTGCAGTTTTTCCCAGTCTAGCTTCCTATCGCTCCACACACCCCCAGGTACCTCATGTCACTCGCCACAGCCATCGATGCGGCTGCAGCTGCGGCTGAGGGTACCACTTCTCAGAGAAGCCCGGAACTCGCTCCGAGCCTGGGACAACGCAATAAACGTCAATCGTGGAGGAGCTGCCACTCTGTGGTAGAGCGGGGTCGTGTTGAAGGTGGTCGGTTCTTGACGCAACAGTGTCTACTTTCGTCGTCTGTTTGTGGTGCAAAGCTGACGATGGCGACAACGCCGAGTCATTGAGACGACTCAGTCACAACGTAATTGAGACGGACGTCTCAGTATAATTGATAACGAGCTAGAAAAAAAGAGGTGTGGGACTGTTCGCCCGATTGTCAAAGATCAAACCTGATCAAATATTTCGAGGTGAAGGCTACATTCAGGGCCACCCGTTGCATAGACAGATACTGACTGTACTCCCGCGTGAGATTCCCGAGCTGTGGCTGTATTATCCTACAGGAGGAAAGTCTGGGATTTGTCAGGAGTTTTTTTCAGTAGGCTGGGTGGGTTTCTTCGTTCGATTACGTTCCTTGAAGTGGCCTTCTAGAGAGAAAAGCTGGTCCATTCCTATCCCAATTCTTCACCACCGCCGCCGCCGCCGTCATCGTCGCTCATCCATGGCCACTGTCGCCGCCGATCGGCGGCCACCGCCTTTCCGCAACCTCCATCGCCGCTGATCGGCTGAAACCTTCACCACCGATCGCCCACCACCGGCCCCATCAATTCACCTCCACCATCTCCACCAATCGGCCCCCACTGGGCTGACTGCCCTCGCCACCCCTGATAGTGCTCCATTGTGGAACGCAGTTCGCCGTCGCTGCTGACCTCACGTCAACGACCCGTAGCCGCTGACCCGCGATGGACAACCGGCTGCGATGCTACTGCACAGACTGCAGAAATGCTATGGTGTGATACACGCTCATAGGCCGGACGACCTGGTTCCGGCATGGCAACTCGTGACTAAGATCTTCCAATACACGTAGGCTGCCTGATAGTGCAGGAAAGGGCGGTCCCGCTGCTTCTGGAGAGCCTCCAGCTATGGAAGGCACTGTGAAAGATGCCGTCAGCCTCACCGACGAACGACATGGCACAGGCCACGGAACAGAAGGAGGCCAGAGAACAGCAGCAGGCGTCACAAAGAAGTAGATGCAGGTACCAGGACACAAGACGGAGCCCGTTGTAAATCATAGGGAGCATCAGACGGGCATCATGGGGCTTTTGAAGCTATCCAAGGAGCATCCACCGGTGACCAGGGAGCAGGAGCTGGCGTAGGAATGGCGGACGACGGAGGGGTTGGAGAGTCGGAGACATCGGACGACGAAGCATCTGAGAACTTCAGTGACTCCGACAGTATCGCTGAGGACAGCCAGGACGGGCTGCTGCTCAACTTTGACGAAGATGACGTGATGAGCGCTGATGGGGAGGCTGAAGAGGACGCTGGCGAGGGCGACGGGGCGAAAGATGCGGACGTCTTCGACTATGACGACGCTGAGGCTCATCATCCGGGTGGTGCTTCCGGAGTTGGGAGCGCACCACCAGCGGCACAGATCCCGGTCGGGAAAGGATCTCTCAAGGCCACCGAATTGACTTTGTCTGCCGAATATTTTGCGGCGCACGTGGACGAATTTGCGGTTCTCAAAATCCGGACCGGCCACGGCATCTCGCTCTCAGGATCGGAAGCCTTTTTCAAGCAGCGAACACACTCCAGCCTGCCCCGTAGCGAACCTTTCTCGCTGGTGGAGAGCTAGGTCGGTTGGGCGGGGGAATCCGGCCGTGTGGTGGTTTCTTGTGTTCGGCCTCAAGCGAAGTGAGCAAGGTGGATTGGGGCTGGCGCGTCGTGAGGCGCGTGGGTGGTAAGGGAACCATGTGAGTGATCGAGAGAACCAAAGAAGGGCATTGCTTTCGTTTCAGTGTCTGGCTCTTACGCCTCTCAACGTCTCGCAACGTCATACAGTACGATAAACTACGGCGAGAACCATATTCAAGATACCATAAGCTAAACGATTACATATTTCTGGATTTAATTCCATATGCTGACCGGATACTTGCCGCTGTTCCAAGCAGACATCAAAATCTGGACCTCTCTGTCGCCTGCTCACGGCTTTTTTAATATCACGCCCGACATGCTGGGGCCGCCGTCAACTCGATCGCCACCGCGGTCCGCCCCTCCTCCCTCCCGTTCTTCTGCGTTTCTCCATCGCCCCCCCCCACCCTCCTACCTCACTCCTCCTTTGTTCTTTGTCCTTCTTCTGACTTCTCCACTATAACCTCGCGCCATAAATCCGGCGTCAGCCCCCCCGTCACCCACCATGCCGATGGCACGCACGCTACCGACTACGACATCCTCGGCGCTGAGAGCCGCGGCGCCGGCGCTTCTTCTCCAGGAAAAGCGCCCGGTCGCCCACCTATGTGCCTGCTGGGCGGCACGTGCGCAAGCTCCATCCTCTTCATCACTCCGCTGCTTCGTCTTTCTCTCCACGCCGCCACGATGTTGCCTACCACTGCGGTGGCGAACCCTTTACTTGGCGCTTCCCTCTCCCTCCATCTCACCCTGCCGCAGCTGATGGCGCTCGAGGCCCTGAAAGCGGCCGAAGACGCTCAAGCGGCGCGCTCCCGTGCGCCCGGCATCCCGTCCAAGGGAAAATCCTTCCATGCTGGTGCTGCCCTACAGCGGTTGGCCGCCAACGACGCAGTTTCCCAGCGCATCGCCCACACCAGGGGAGCCCGCTGCCGCGTCGAAGACGTGCCTGTCGCCGTCAGCTAATCCAAGATCTTCCAAAAGCCTAGGAAGCGTTCTTTCGCGAGGATCCATGTCTTCGAGCAGAGCCTGTGCGTCGTCTAATACAAGGACAAGGAGTACATCCTGGCAGTCGTGTGGCGCGCCGCCATCGACCACTTCGCCCTCGGTCGCTAGTATGTCCACCAATGCACGGCCGACGCGGCGAAGGCTGTGGCCGACATCGAGCACGACGTTCCCTGTCTCTCGCAGGCCAAGAGTTCCTGATGGCGTGCGCCCTGTTGGCGGGGGCGGTGCGCAACTGCAGCACCGCCGTCCGTCGCAAGGCCAAGGCGGAGCATTCTTCCAAGGCGACCAGCACAGCAGTTTGTCGGCGATAGGGAGCGAGGGTGGTGGAAGAGGGTGGGCGGGGGGGAAGGGGGGGGGGGGGA
>ENA-ORXR01002222-ORXR01002222.1-marine-metagenome-genome-assembly--contig:-NODE-2222-length-18834-cov-12.935651_pt1 | contig 18834 bp, 24 predicted proteins | sample MGYA00237866_ERZ511479 | MGnify/ENA metagenome assembly ERZ511479 | reverse complement strand
GCTCCACTCACTCCCCGACGGCCAAGGCCACCTCTCCTACGACGTTTGCGGCGCGGCCGACGCGCCCCTCATCCTGTGCATCCACGGCTTTATGCTCGACCGGCGGGTGTTTGCCGCCGTGGCGCCGCCGCCGCCCCCGCCGCTCGCCGCGTACCGGGTGGCCCGGCTCGACTTGCGGGGCCACGGCGCGTCGTCGCTGCCCCTGCGGGAGCACCCGTACACCCACGCGGGGGACGTGTTGGCGCTCGCGGCGGCGCTGTCGCCGACCGCGCCGGTGCATCTCGTCGGCGTGGGCGCGGGGGGAGCCGTCGCCCTCAACGCGGCGCTGTGGGACGTGGACGCCGCACGGGCGGGGGCGGCCGACGCGGCGGCGGCGGCGGCGGCGGGCGCGCCTGCCGCGGTCGACGCGGCGGGCGGGGCGGCGGGCGCGCCGCCCCCCCCCGCCGCGCCCCACCCGCCGCGGGTGGCGTCGCTCTTCCTGTGCTCCCCCTCTGTGGACGGCTTTGGGTGGTCCCGCGGCGCCCACACGCGCGTCGGCACGGACCCCATCATCCACAATGTGGAGGGCGCCAAGGCCGCGTGGGCGGCCCGGCCGCCGCTTGCCGCCACCGTGGCGGCCGGCGGTGGCGCCGCCGACGCGGTCGCCGCCATGCTCGCCGCGTACAGCGGGTACCACCTGGTGTTTGGCGACCGGTGGCACGCGCGGCCGCCCGTGCCGGCGGTGGGGCGGCTCGGGGAGCTCGCCGGCCGCCTGCCCGTGGAGGTGTGGGTCGGCGCCGGGCCCGATGGGGGCGGCGGCGGCGGCGGCGGCGGCGGGAGCGACAGCAGCTGCGGCGACGGCCGCCGCTCCCCCATCCAAGACACGCGCATTGCCGAACTCCGGGCCGCGCTCGCCGACGCCGACCTCGGCGCCGTGACCGGGTCGGTCGGGCCGAGCGTTGGCGGCGGCGGCGACGGCGCCGTCCGGGGTGGCGGGGGCGCCCCCCCCCCGGCGCCGCGGCGCAACGCAGTGAGTGCGCGGCGGCACGCCCTCGGCGCATTTGGCTGGCTGACCCGCTTTGCGTCACCGCCCGACGTGCCGCTGCTCGCGGTCTACGCCGCTGCTCGCGGTCGACGTGCTCCTCCGCGCGGCCGTCGCCAAGGCGGCGTCAGCGGCCGAGGGGGCGGCGTCGGGGTGTGCGCTCCGCGCTGCGGCACAGCCTGCCTGCCGCCGTCTTGGTCGACGACACGGGGCGGCACGAGGCGGCCAATGGGATTATGTGGGCGGCCGCGTGCGTGGCGGGCGCGGGGGGGGGGAGTTCGGCCCGCGGCGCGCACGGCGTGACGGGGCGCCTGCCTATCATCTGAGAGGCGCGTAGCCTGGCTTGTTGCTCCCGGCAAGGTCTACAGGAAAACCCCCGCCAGAAGGCGGGGGCAGACCATGTTTCTTGCCCTCTTTCTATCTACACACACTCACTCACTCACTCACACACACACACACACAAACACACAAACACACACAGACACACACAAGCACACACACACTCACACAAACACACACCAAGCACACACACACTCACACAAACACACACACACACACAAGCACACACACAAACACACACAAAGTGAACAACACCCCAGCGGCAAAAGCCCCCCAAAACGCCATCCAAGCTCTCACCACACAAAAACACAACATGCAAGCAAGCAAGAAGCAAGGTGCAAACGCGGAACCTCGCACAAAGGCACAACTACAGATCACATGTCCCCCGCACCGTGTTCCTCCCCGTTGTCGCCGAGCGCCAAGCTCAAGAACTCATCATCTATGTCCGGCACGTCGCGCTCGCCGCCAATGCCGGAGACCCCGCGCCGGCGAAGCATTGGCGCGCGGCCGCGGCTGGCGCCACCGTGCGGTCCGCTCGTCGCAGGGCCAGACGCGATGAAGTTGCGCATTTTGGTTGCCTGGGAGTTGGCGCCGCGCTTGGCGTCAGCCGATCTCTTTGCGGCCGCGCGGCTGTTTCCGCCCGCTTCGGCGGCTTCGTTGCCGTCCTTCCTTGTCTTGGACGCAGCCGCTTTGCGGTCGCCCTTCGCCGTGGAGTCGTCGCTGCTGATGGTGATGACCGCGAGGACGCCGGGCAGCGGCTCGGCTGCTGACGACGTGCCGCTGCTAATGGAGATGATAGGCGCGGTCGCCGGCGACAAACCCGGCGGAAAGACGCGCTCGTGCGGAAATGGCGGCCGCGGCGCCATCCCCGGCCGTGCCACACTACCCAAAGCTACCTCGGGCGGAACCCCAGACACAGGCAGCGAGGAACGTGCCGCCTGCGCACCATACGGGGGTGATGGCGGCGGCGATGGCGGCGACCGCCACAAGCGAGAAGGCCGTGAAGATGGCGATGGTGGCGGCGGCGTGAGGGATGGCAGCGCTGGCGGCGGCAACAGGGTCGGCGGAGGTGGCGAAGGCCGCGTCGGAGGCGGCGACGGCGACGGCGGCGGCGGCGACGGGTTCGTCGAAAGATCCCTCGATGGCGATCCCGTGTCCGCCCCCGTTGGAGCCGCCGCTGCCGCGGCGCGCGCCGGCGCACCCGTGGACTGCGGCGTCTGCGATGGTGACGCCGCTCGCCCGTGCCGAGCTGAGCGTCCTACCGCCGAGGCCGCGTCCGACGCCGCCACACCATTGTTGAGGCGCGCCGCGCCGCGCACATCCGCGGCCTCGGCGCAGAGCAGCCGCTGGCGGCAGCGCAGCATACGTCGCTGCGTCTCCGCCGCCGCCCACCGCCGCGCGTCCTCCGTGTCCCGCATCCAGCGAGAGAAGAAGAACGACTGGTCCACACGGTCGTTGGCCGCCTCCGCCAGGGAACCGAGCGTGCGCGCCATCGAGGCGCAGTCGCGCTGCATCGCGATCTCGACCGAGCGTGTCGCTTTGGCCCGCTTCGTCCCGATGGGGATGGCTTCCCACTCGGGCGCCCGCCACGGCTCTCGCCCGCCGTCTCCCTCCCGCTCATCCTCTCCGTCGTCGTCCTCGTCCTCGCCCCCCTCGCCGGCGGCCGAGGTGCGGCGCTCGCGCACGCGCGCCAGTGCCGCCGACGGACCGCTACCGCGCGGCGGCGTCGCGGCGGCAGCCGCCGCCGCGGCACCGCTGAACTTGTCCGCTCTGCGGAGGATTCTCCAGCTGGGAATCCAGTCAGACGCGCGGAAGCCGCGCGCCCGCGACCGCCCCTGGGGCTCTGGCTCCTCCGGGTCGTGGTCGGGGTCGGCCCGCACCCCCTCGTAGGCGTCGCCCGCGTCGATTTCCGCCTCCGCGGCCCGGATCAGCTCCTCGTCGGACAGGTTGCCCGTCAGGTTACGTCGGCACACCCGCGCGTACACGGACGCAAACAGCTGCACGTTCTTGAAGAGTGAGTACCGCATGAAGCGGACTATCGCAGCGGCCGACCGCGCCTGCAACCCAGCCGGCAGCCCAAAACCGAGGCGGTAGGCGTCCACGACGGCCGCAAAGAACTCCGCGCTCGTCTGGTCTGTCCCGATGACGGGATCCCGGCTCACCGCCAGCCACGCGCGGCACAGCGCCATCTTCTCAGGATGCGACCACGAGCGCCCACGCCCTCTGCCGGGAGCTCCCTCATCGTCGGTTAGGGCGCCCCCGCCGGCAGCAGAGCGCGCTACCAACGCCCGTGCGTCCCGTCCGCGCACGCGACCGTAATTGCCCAGCTCGGCACGCCTCGCCGCCGCGCTGCTGCGAAATGCCGCGCCGTCCCACCGACGGCCGCCGCGCCTGGCCCCCACCACGTCCATGTTTCCGCGCTCGAGAGCGGCGTCCACATCCATCGGCGTCATGCGGGTATGCTCGGCCGCCGGCGCAGGGGCAGGAGCCGACGTGTCCATGTCCACCGTTGCCTCCACGTCCACGCCACGGCGCACCTCCTCGTGTACGTCCATCTGCTCGTCCATGCGAGCGGCCGCCTCCTTCGCGTCGCCTGCGCAGGAAGCAGCCAACGCAGCGTCCAACTCCATCTGCTCCGCCAGCTCAATGCGCTTGATCCGCTCGGCGCGCTCCTGCACCATCTGGGACGCGACGCCCTGCGGGTGGGCGGCAAGCACGGCCGTACCGCGACGCACCGGACGGATGTCGTCGCCAAAGACCGGAGTGTCGGCGGTACCCGTGGCCGCCGATTGATCCGTCACCGACCACGCCATCACCGTGGAGCCGGTGGCCACGTCGCCTCCACCAACGTTGGCGCAATGGTGGCGGCGCTCTGCGGCCGGGGTGGCACGGGTGCGCGTGGGAGAAGGGCAGGCAGCGCCAAGAGACGCTTCCCCCGCGCCGCCGCCGTCTTTCTCGCCTCGGCCGCGGCCACTGGCGTCCACTGCAGAAGCAGCAGCACCAGCCTCGCCTGTTCGCCCCGGTCCCCCACTCCCAGCCCTGTTCCCGTCTCCGTCGACGCCCGAAAACGTAACGCGACACCGCCCGACAACAGCTCTGGCGTCCTCTCCGTCCTCGCCGCGGTCGCCGCGCCCTCCGTCGCCATTGGTGTCACCAGAGCGAGCGTTACGGAGGCAGGCGGCGCCGAGGCGAGTGGCGCCGCCGCCACGAGCGGGTGACGCGCTGCGGCGGTCGCGGCGCCGGCCGCTGCCTCCGTCAGCGTTGACATTTCCGCGATAAGTGCCGGCACTGTCGCCAGTGGCGGCGCCAACAATGACGCCAGCAGCGGGACCGCGCTCGGCCTCTACAGTGGCGGCGTCGGCAACAGCAGGAGCGGCTGCGGCTTGGCGCGCCGACCGCCGTGGACGGACCAGGACAGCACGGGCCCGGCCGTCGGACGCGGGCGCACTGGCCCCATCTTGGCCGGCGTCCGCGAGCGCCGCCGCGGCGGCGGCGAGCATCGCCTCGGCGTAGGTGCGCTTGCGCCCCCCCATGGATGGGGCGCGGGTGTTGTAGGTCTTGTTTATCACGTCCGGCTGTACGCCGAGCCCCACGCGCCACAGCGACCAAGGCGACCCACGATAGGGAAGGGGCGAGGGTGACTACAGAGAGGGGGGTGGGGAGAACTCGTAGCAGGCGAGAAAGGATGGCGCCGGGGGGGTTCGCGCAGACCGGGAACCCCGGCGAGCGGCGGCAGTGTACGCCGCCGCTGCCGGGAAGGAGGAGTTGCAACTTAGAGGCAGGGACGCGTCCAGCGGTGACGCCAACGCCTGGCGAAGCACAGAGCAAAGTGGATGCTGGCCTCGGCGCCTCTGTGCTCTGGTTATATAGGCGGGCGGCGCCTAGCGCCGCCCCCCCTCCATACAAGCCCAGACCGGCTAGCCCGCCCAGGGCTCCCAGTGCTCCCAGCGCGCCCAGCACGCCCGTCGCGCCCAGCCGCACGGGCCGCCCAGGCCACCAAGGCCGCCAAACGCGCACCCACCCGGCTCCGCGGGCTCCAAGCAGTAACCAGAGTGCCCACGGGCGCCTACCCCCCGCACAAAGCCAACCCCGACCGGCAGCGGGAACGCCCGGCACCGCCTGACCACGCCCACCAACAACACCCAGCAACGCCCAGCAACGCACAGCAACGCACAGCACGCCCCCCAAGCGCCCCGCAAAGCCCAGGCCGCCCACTTGCACCACCCGAAAGGCCCAACGGCGCCAACCCAGCAATGGCAACCTACCACCGCCAACCCAGCAGCGGCAACCCAGCAGCGGCAACCCAGCAGCGGCAAGCCACCCGTGCCGGGCGGGAAATCCCCGCCCACAGCCACTCCAGCGAGCCTCCGTCCCCCTTGCTGGGAGGGAGACCGTCGCGGCCGCTCGGCGGCGGCGCTGGGCGAGCGGGGAGGGGGCGCTCAGCCACCAGGCATCGTCGCCCAAGGGCCAGCCCAGAACCGCCCTGCAGCCCCCGGTCGCGGGGCCGGCGTACAGGACGCCTTCCAGCCGACCTCGCACAGCCAAGCATCTTCCGAGCTCGGAGATTTAGGCCACTGACGCAGCTGCAGGGGGGCACAAAATCTCTCCTGTCCGGCCCTTCACCAAGCTGTGACTTGACAGCTGCAGACAAAAAAGCTCGCGAGACCACCTCCGAGCGGGGTACTGCTCCCCGCCCGACCGTCCAAGGGAGTGCCGTGCTTCTTTTTTTGGTCTTCTGCACTGCCTGGGAGGGCCCTGCGCGGGTGACGTGATGGCATGGAGGCCTCACACGTCGCCCACGTCACGTGCGTCAGGGAGCACAAGGGTGCCGGACTCGTCGACAGCGATGCACCGTCATCGCTATAGACCGCAAATCCTGCGTAAGCGCATCGCTTCCGACGTGGCAGGTGCCACGCGTCGTCCTAAAAGGCCTCTTATTCGCGATTTTTGCGAGTGACAGCTGCGATATTAGCTCTGAACGAGCTTCGTGTCAGAGTGTCGCGCCACCTCTTGGCGCCGTCTCGCCTATCTCGCCTGTCCGTTGGCGCCATTTCGACCGCAGCAGTTTTAAATACGTCTCTTCTCTCCTCCTGCAGCCCCGCATTTCGGTTCGTGCATCGTATGTGAACGATTTCACCCACACATGTAAAGTTCCTGACTACCTCGCTGAGTCATATGTAGCCCCCGTGTCGATGTAAGTCCCCGGGGTCCTGGGTCCCGCGCGGCCTCAGCTCTTCGAACAGTCTTCACATAAGCTCTCCCACCATTCAAAGATCCACACGTTGCAGCTGAATGGAGGTTCGTATGCGGCAAACATTCCCTGGACTTGAGTTCAGGGTACTGCTCAAGATGAGCAAACACTGACCACAGTCCACCCCATGAGCCCCTTTTAATTTTTTCTGAGGCCAGTGCACGTTGCGGGAGTTTTTGATAACGAGACGCAGTGCACGTAAAACGAGACCGTGACAACAACACAGGCCGTTTTGCTGTAGGTTCTTGGTATGGACATGTCCGCAAGCCTTGGGCAATGTTGCCCATGTGTTTCTTACTTCGAGCAAGTGTCCACGTTCTCTGTAAGGGCCGTTTGTATAGTTTCCAGCGACGGATCGCCCTCAATGGTGTGAAAAGCGCGGTCGAGTGCGTTGTACAGGCTGGAAACAACGATTCCTGCTGCACTCGGTCGACTCAGTTAACCGTACTAACGACGAAGCTGCGATTGTGCTCTCTGAGGGGCATGTTTTTGAATTTTTGAGCGGGGCAGGGCGGCGTCCTTGCACTTTTTCAGTCGGTGGCTCCCCTGTACGTGCACCGACCGGCCGTGCGCCGAGTGCTAGGCCGCATCGTCGCACATCGGGTGCTAGCGAACGAACGCATCATTTCGTAAGTCTCTCGTTGGGGGCACATCGCCCGGACGAATCGATTTTCATCAGTCGCAGCGATCGGAAGTCGTTGGGCACAACCAACAGCAGACGAAAGCCGCCTCGTCGTGAGAAATGTTCTTCTCTTCAATGGCCTCAGGAGAGGGGTCTCCAATACGTGTTCACAAGAAGGTACTGAGAGCTGACAGCCGTGCTGACAGTTCTTGCTTCGACTGTCTGACACCGCTACTCGTATATGTAGCTGTCTGTACTAGGTGATTTTAAGTGCAGCTTATTCGCTTAACCATGGCACACTAGTCGGAGAGGTGTCAGCAGGGTCCCACAAGCCAGCGTCGTACAGCAGCCAGTGCTCGGGTGCACCGTGGCGAGGCGGTCTTGCCGGCAGAACGTCTTGATTGCCGTCACCACAAGGCCAGAGCACCCGCCGCTCCTGACCGACTGTTTGCCACTTGCTCGCATTCGCCGACCGATCGTCCTCTGTACCGCGCGGCAGTGCGTAGTGCACGGAGCTCAGCAGTGCGACGGAACCGGCCTGCCGGGAAACCGGGGCTGGTCGTTGCTCACTTGTTCTCGCGCACCGTCACAGTCACTGTCCTCGTCCGCTGCCTTGAGCGCCGGCCCTGGTACGCCTGCACCCGTGCTCGCGCAGCCAGGCCAGAGGCAGAGAATAGCAAAGCAAAATACATGGGGGAGAAAACAAAACACTGTAAACAATAGCGGTCAATGGCTGGTACTCACGTGGTGCACACATGCACCTCCTCAATCCTCCTCAACCGATGACAGCAACCTTGCAGACGGTCAGATGGCATCACCATTACATGACAACAGTTGGCAACTCTACTCAGGCGTCCTCCTCGTAGTCGTCCGAGTCATCCTCGAGCCCGTCTACGAACTCGTCCCGGTCGCTGAAAGCACCGTCATCCTTGGCGGCCTCTGCGTCAGCGGCTGCACCAGCGGCTGCAGCACTGTTGACCGCCGCGAGACAAGGAGAAACGGCGGCAGCAGCTGCCTGTGCGGCAGCGACAGACGGAGTAGCGACTGCGCTGGCCATGACAACCGGGGAAGCACATGGTGCGCCGTGGTTCGCCGCGCGAGTCACAGCGCGTGCCACCGCGGGCATCACAACTGCCGTCGTCGCAGGAACACCAAAGGTGGCAGCCGAAATTGGAGCCCCACTGCGTCGAGGCGCTGGCGGGGCAGAAGGCGGAGCTTCAGGAGCAGCACCAAAAAGAGCAGCAGGGAGAGCGGCAGGAAGAACAGCAGTCGGGACGGCCGGCAGAGCAGCAGAAGGGGCGGCAGGCAGAGCAGCAGGCGGGTTGTCAGGCCGAGCAGCAGGCGGGGCGGCAGGCAGAGCAGCAGGCGGGGCGGCAGGCAGAGAAACAGTCGGGGTGGAAAGTAGGGCGCCAGGAGGGGGGGAAGTCGCCGGACCACCGGAGGCAGCGCGTAGACGCGCTGTGAGTGAAAGGCCTGCGGCCCCTTCACCAGCTGTTGCCAAAACGCGCGTCCGGGTGCCCCACAGACGGGAAGTCGTGAACCCGGGAGCGACCATCCGCTGTGGGGCGTTGCCGTCTAGGAGCTGGAGGCCATTGTGCTCCTGGTTGCTTTGTGGCAGGTGCTCGAGGACGAGTTCCAGCAGCACCGCCCAGACCTTGAGGTAGCACTCGTCGACATTGGCGGCACCGGTCGTGAAGCGCTCGTAGCCTGCCATTTCACAGAGCGTTACAAAGACCTGCTCGTGCCAACAGACAAAACACGTCAGCCCCAACTCATTTCGCACCCGCAGACGTAGACAAACATGCAAGGGAACCAAGGCACTCAATCACATGTACGAGATAGCTGCATGATCAAAGCACAGGCAGACAAAGATACCCTTACATACCTTTGTCACAATGGACACGTGCATGCCATACCGCACTTGGTATATCTTGCGTTTGGTATCTCCAACCTCGAACATGGTGCCGCGCAGTCCATTGATCCTGGCGAGCGCCCGGTGGAGCCCCCACAACATGGCCTCCCGGCAAAACTGATCAGCAAACAACCAGTGCCCATCCAAGCACCGCTGCGCGTTGGCGGCCGTCATGCGTCCGCTGCGCTTAGGCCCAGTCAGGGGCATGTTGAGCAAAACAGCTGCTCGTTCTAGGAAGCCCTCCGTCGCCGCCTCGAGCACCGCTCGATGGAAGCGGGGGATTCCTCGGCGCAGGACTGTCTACACCGTCTCCTCCTTGAAGTGCTTGCCGTGGTTATGCCTCGGAGCGCACGGTGCCAGTACCGTCTTTGACAGCGTCCAACGCGCCTCAGGCAACCCCCCCGGGAAATTAAACTTGTCGTGCAAGTGCCGGGCTGCCATCTCCCGACTGGTGTATGTCGACGGCCACGGGACGGCATCGGCGGTGTTGTCCTTGAACGCCTTCGTCGTTTCGAGGCGGATGGCATTCTGCGCATGACCCAAAACGTCGTGGGGATAGTATGTCAGAGCACCAAGAACAAACACAAGGGAGAGGAGGAACTGAATCACGTCAGTACGCCGAAGGTGACGAGGTTCCAGGAGAGGAGACGTCTTGCTGTCCCTCGTCAACTGAAACCAGCAACAAGAGCAGAGCTCGCGACTTACCACCATGTCCTTGGCCCACGGCACCTTTCTAGGCACGTCTAGGAATGCCGGGGAGAGCGATGCGACAGTGGCCGGGTCGACCCGATCGGCAGCACCCGCGGGCTCTGCGGGACCAGCGCCTCGCTCATCAACTGCGCGGCAGAGCTCCTTTGCAGCCGAGGCGCCATGCCCGATGGCAGTGCCGACGTAGTTTACCGCCTTCAGCACCTCGCTGAGAATGCGCTTGACGTCGGCTGCGTGGGCTGATGCCGCCGTCTGTCTCTTGCTCCGGTACTTCAGCTGCATGGTGGTTTCGGCACGGCGCTTCTTGCCCGCAGCCTCCCGCTCATCAATCCGCACGAGAAGATGTTTGACGCCGCGCTTTTCTGAGCACATGCACGAGACACTGGCGGCAGATCCGGGATTGGCTCTACCCTCGGCGAGTAGGGCGGCGTGTTCCGTACGGGAAGCAGCAGCAGCCGCCGATGGGGCGGTAACAACTCGCAAAGGTGGCCGGGCACTTGTGGCACCCACCCTATGGCCCGAGGCGGCGTCCGGCAAGGGCCAAGAACCTCCACGGGCCGCGGTCACCGCCAAACTTGTGGGGGCGCTGGCCGAAGCGGGCGTCTGGGTGTCCGGGGTGACGGGCCTCGCGTGCGACAAAGAGGCCACCGCTGCCGCCGCGAGCACCGGCGTACCGACGCCAGGAAGCACCGGAGCTGAAGTCATTGCCAGTGCAGTCATCGGTGCTGCTTCTGGCAGTCGACCGGTATCCCACGACGCCGGCACTGGCGCGCCCGACACGGGGCGCGTCGGTGCGCGCAACACGATCGGCGCGGTGGCAGACGTCGGACGAGACGGATAGACAGCCGTAGGTGTCGCGGCAAGCGTCTCGAATGGAAGAGCGGTCACCGGGGATGGTGGCAGTGCAAGCGGTGCCGCCGCCTCAAGCGCCAGTGTTGCCGAAAAACCGGGCGTTGGCGTGGGAATCACGATTGGGGCGGTGCCCTCCGCGAAACATGGCAGTGGGGCCGACGTCGCGGCCGCGGGCGTCGGCGCGAGCGCCAAGATGACAGAACCCGTCGGTATGACCGCCAATGGTGATGGAACCGCGGCGGTAAGCGGCCCCAGCGGCGGGGAAGCCTCTGGGGGAAGCACAGTTCATGCGCCAGACGTGTTCGCGGCCGTCGAGGTGATAGCCCGCGCGAGGGCACCCTGGCGAGAGGGTCGCCGTCGTAGCGGGGGCACGCCAGCCGCTGCGCAGTCACGTGCGGCCTGCTGGGCCTTCTCCGCGCGCGCCGCCGCCGCAGCTCGTCTCTCACCCGATGCAGCCGCCGCTGCTGTCTTCGTCTTGGCCTTCTTTCTGGTGACCGCCGCGTGCGCGTGGAATGGGTTGTCGGGCTCGGGCAAGAGGCTGCCCCGAGGTGGCAAGGAAGAGGCCGATGTCAAGCCCTCGCCCACACCCGCCAATCCCGGCGCCCCTCAATCATTCATGAAGAAGAGCAGACGACGACGACGCCTTTCCGGCGGGGTAGCCGCGCTGACAGCCCCCCAAAGCACTTGTCCACTACCGCCGCAACGGTACCCCCCGATGCCGCGTTGTTGTGCCCAATAAGGCAACCCAACCCCGTTGTCGTCGTCCAAGCAGAAGTAAGAAGACACTGGGACGGACCACGAGCACCCCTCACGGGGACGGGAGCACCTCGGCCACAAAGGCGCAGTCACTTGCCCGTTTGGCACCGCCGTGGCCTGCGGGGCCAAAAGCAACGCTGGCACCACCCAGTCCTCAACGTCTTTTCTGACGGGACGGTCACAGCAGCAAGGGGTACTGGTGCCAGGCTGGCAGCGACAGTGGTGCGTGGGCAAGCCAACGACCCCCCCGGTGCCGCGCCCCCGCGGCCGCAGGAGCTCACGGCAGCGCGCGCACCTTTGTCAGCACAGACGCGAGGGCGCGTGCTTGACACTTGCGCGGGGGAGGGGGGAGGCGTACAAGGTGGGGCACGAGCAACAGAGGGAGCCTCGCGCAGTCTGCGCGCACACGGCGGCCTCTGATTTCAGAGGCCTAGGAGGTGGCTGAGTGGTCACACACAATGGCCGGTAGACGGTACGAGCCACCATTTTCTGCCAGATTAACTCGCGGGAAAAAGAGTTGGGGGTCAATTTAGAGGCGCAACCCCCTTGTGCCATCAATCAGAGGCTACAGGTCAATTGCCTAAGGATAGACTTCATTCCACCCGGTCTACCGCAGCCAATGTCTAGTCCGAAACAAGGGAGCTCGCGATCCCAGCTAGTTGCTTCGTCGTTCTTCTCGCATCAGGGCTGCGCATGTTTTGTTTCTTGAAGGTCGTGGCCAAGGCCAGCAAGTGGGAATTGTGGAGACCTGTTGTCTACGCGCTACATGCGTGGGTGGTCATTTCGGTTCCACGACAGGAAGGCGCACAGTGGGGCAGAAGGGCCGGTGGTCGTCGTGCAGCGGGATCGTTGCCGATGCAGAGGGGGGAGACAGTACATGGCCGGTCAGTACTGAGGGAGAAGGGAGAGACAGTTCATAGCCGGTCAAGTCTACATGCAATGCAGTGACCTCCAGCAGCTGCCTTGACCGGTAGCGCGCAGCGCGCGGTCTCAGAGACAAAGAACGAACACGTCAATTTAACTAGCTGGGGGATGCGCGCAAGGGTGCTCTCCAGGCTGCTTTCGAGAGACGCACATACTCGCCATGAGTGCACTGCAGCACATGAATCCGTTTTCGCTATTGCCTACCTGTCGGCACATTGTCCTCAGGTTGGTGGGCATTGCGTCATCCAACCAGACAACGAAAGACAACTGGCCAGGTCGTCGCACCAGTGCACTGGCTTTCCGCCTTGCTGAGCCTGGGCAGCGGGCTGCTGGTGACGGGCCAGACGAATGCATCGGCTCTGACTTCAACGTCTTCCTGGCGTCGACCTTCACGGCGCGTTCGTTGCCTCTAGTTGCGGACGGGAAACGTTGTCTCACACCAGTCTGACCTCTGTACGTCTACTTGCCGCTTGTGCTCAGCAAACAGAATGACACTCACTTAGCCCAACAGGCGGTGTCAGAGCTTCTGTTGTTCGACACATTCTGTCTTCCTTCACACAACATCTGCTTCTTTGCATGAATGGGGCATATTGTCGCGAAAACCACATGATGGTGCTCATTGCTCCCGCAGTGACCAACACAAGCAAACGTCACTCCATCCGTGCACGAGCGCTAGGGCGGCGTCCATCCGTGCACGAGCGCTAGGGCCGTGACCATCGAGCACGAGCGCTAGGGCAGCGACCACAATGCCCACCCAGCCGACCTGATGCATCAGTAGCAGTCTACTCCAGATTCTTGAACAGCGCAATGCGTGCGCGCTTGGATGCGCGCGTGCCGCTCTCCTCGTTCTCGTTCAGGTCCTTGCCGCGCGTCTTATCCTCCATGTTGATCGCCAGGGCGGGGAGGCCGCGCTTAACCACTACGGCGCTCGTGTCATTCTCGACGGCTCCAACAGAATCATGGCCGTCCCCACCGCCACCTGGTGCGCCACGCTGGGATAGTAGAGCGGCAGCCGAGAGACCTTCGTCAGACGATGAAGACGCACTTGGTTCGGCCTGCTTGGGTGGCGCCGGCAGACGTCGGCGCCGGTGCTTGCCCGTGGAGAAGGCCTCAACGTCCGACGAGCTGGACTCCTGGTTGGCAGAGGGAAAGTCCCATGCCCGAGGAGGTGACCCAAATCGGATTAACGCGCCAGGCACAACGGGAGCGGGATCATCCGAATCAATCTCGGCACCCGCCCCACCACAGAGGCTCACCCATGACAACGCCCGCATGGAGGACTTCTCCACGTCAGGCGGCGGCACTGAACACATGGCGAGGGAGCTCGCAAACGAACAGGCAGGCGGATAAAAACACCCAGGGCCTCGATCTCACGCGTCGCCCGTGCGCAACCGACGACTGGCAATCGTCGCCCCTTCACCCCTCCCTCCGCGCAAGCACCAGCGCACAACCACAACTCCGCCACCATCACCGTTGCGCTGTGCGCGGCGCGGTGCCCGCACCCACGGACGTACCACACTTCTGCCCTTCGGGCTACCCACGTCCCGTCTTGCACCGTCGTAGGGCCCGCACAGGCGCACGCCACATTGTCTCACGGGCACGAGCGAGCAGCCACGGCATGCCCCTGTGAGTTCCAAACTCGCGTGTGCAGCAATAAAAGGAGCCCGGAGCACCCGGCACCCACCCAGACATTGTCGAATTCGCCGCATCCACGAACCGTGCAAGTGAGTGGCTGTCTTCACCACGCTGCCCACACCGGGGCACCCCCACCCACGTCGGGAACCTCGCAGAGACCCCGCTGACGCAGGCGCTTGCCACTGCCGACGCCCGCCCCCATGGCTGCTCACAGCCCGCTCATCGCGTCCTCCAGGAGGGGCCTGGAATATTGATGCTCCACGGGCCGCGTCCGTGCTACCAGACAGCGGCGTTGGGCTGGAACGGGACGTGATCGGGGGACGCACCGCCGTGGTGCCTGCCGTCTGGCAGAGGCCTTCACGGCTCAGAACGAGCACGGTGGCGATCAGCGACGCGCGAAGATGGTCGACCGTCGGTCGATGCCGCTGGAGTTCGACGGACTCGTGACGCACCCATTGGACTTCGAGGGACAGTTTCAAAAGATGAGGAGATAATGGGCACCGAGAGACGGTCCCTAGGTCCCCTTAAAGTGGTCATTCTCAGTATGTGGGCGGAAGTCCGTGTCAACTCCCCACCTTCATTCGAACGCACCGACCTCTGAACGCCTCTGTGCAGCGTCCCTCGCTGTCGTGTCCACGACGGCAGTCACCGACGTGGGTGTAACGGTACTCCGTTTCCCTTTCACGCACCTCTCAGCCTCGGTCCGTTGCCGAGCTGCGGCCCTCGTCCCTATACTGATGGCTCTGCTGTCAGATTCGAGCTGCCTCCACTGACGCTGACCTTCCTCGGGCGTCTAACGCTGGGAGCTCAGCCCCCTTGCAGGGATCTCTCGCCCCGATTCCATTCCCCAAGACACAGCAATGGCTACCGCCCGCACCTTTTTGGCCCAATCGGGTGTTGCTTCTCGATTGAGCAGTCCCCCCCCTGCTTCGGCTCCTGGCCATCAAGCGACAACGACCTGTCGGCAGCGCGGCCTTGGTTAAGAGCGGTCCCCTGGCTGCGAATGCCGGTTACAGTACAGCCGGCTTGTGTCTCACCCCGAGCTGCTATCGACACTTTCTGCTCGTCGACCCTATCAGTCGCTCGTGTCACCCTCACCCCCCCCCGTCGGTTGTTTTCGTCACCCTCTCCGCCGCCTGTCGGTTGTCGGTGTCACTCTCCCCCCCCACCCTTTTCGTTGTCACTGTCCCCGCTCGCCTCCTCGCCCCCACCTTCACGAGTGCCGCCGCTCTGTCCGCCTCGCACGTGGAAGCCGCGTCCGCCTCGCAGCGACGTCTTGATGGAGGCGGAGGACATGCGGTCATTCGCCATCGACGCGGCTATGCGGGCTTGTGTACCCACCGACAAGCTCCACCAGCTCATGGCGATTGGCCTCCAGGAGACCATCGAGACTATGATCGACAATCCTGTGGCGTCTACGGACGTCTGCACGCTGCAGGCGGCCTACACCCCCGGGACCACCAACTCGTACTCGCGCTACCACGTCACGATGTGGCACGACTTGGTCGCCGTACGCGTGTTGCAGCGCTTCAGCGTGCTCTCGTCGCCCCCCCCGGTGTTCCGCAACTGGATCTTCTTGGGAGACCCGACCGGCGCTCGTCCACGAGGCGTGCTCATGCACCGCTTGATGACCGTGAACAGGGAGTGCATGGGCGGTGACACCCGGGTGCTCTACGAAGGCGTCTTGTACTATTTGTGCAATATGCACCTGCCAGGCGTCTCGGCAAGCATTGTGCAGCCGGACGGGCCGGCGCCAGAGATGGCGAGCGCGCAAGCCAGTCACTACTACGCACTGCGCATTGAGCGCAAGGTGTCAGCCGACGGCCTGCCGCAAGACGTGCGGAACAAGCACTGCGTGCAGGCGGACAAGCGTATTTGCCTACACGTCATGGCTGGCACAGTGCTCGACGCGTTCACCAACACATTGCGGCACAACCGGGGAGCGAGTGTGCTAGTTGCGGTTGATGATACCCTACGCGCCATGGTCGTAGACGAGTCTTATGCGTGGTACTCCACTGCACCGGCCGACCACCCGGCAGGCCCAGGCACTTGGCGCCTGTTGCTGCCAAGTCGGCGTGCCCGAGCTTCGAGCGACATTCGGGTGCAGACCAGGGGTTGTCAGAATACGGTTTTTTGGCCGTATCCGGGCCAGAATACGGATATAATCCAGAATATTGCGCAGAATATTCGTCCATGATTGTCCATTGAAGAAAAAAATACCACATACGGAAAGCTCTGCACGTCTCTATGTCAATATCCCGAGCTGCTGGGCCAAACTGATGTCGAATATAGTCGTTTTGTTTGCAATTACAGTAGCCCAGGATATCGGATATTTATCCTGACAACCCCTGCTTCCGACGCCGCCACACCACTGTTGAGGCGCACCGCGCCGCGCACATCCGCGGCCTCGGCGCAGAGCAACCGCTTGCCGCAGCGCAACACACGTCGCTGCGTCTCCGCCGCCGCCCACCGCCGCGCGTCCTCCGTGTGCCGCATCCAGCGAGAAACGAAGCACGACTGGTCCACACGGTCGTTGGCCGCCTCCGCTAGGGAACCGAGCGTGCACGCCATCAATGCGCAGTCGCTCTGCATTGCGATCTCGACCTAGCGTGTCGCTTTGGCCCGCTTCGTACCGATGGGGATGGCTTCCCACTCGGGCGCCCGCCTCGGATCTCACCCGCCGTCTGCCTCCCCCTCATCCTCTCCGTCGTCGTCCTCGTCCTCGGCCCCTTCGCTGGAGGCCGAGTTGCGGCGCTCACGCACGCGCGCCAGTGCCGCCGACTGACGGCGACCGCGCGACGGCGTCGCGGCGGCAGCCGCCGCCGCGGCACCGCTGAACTTTTCCGCTCTGCGGAGGACTCTCCAGCTTGGAATCCAGTCAGACGAGCGAAAGCCGCGCGCCCGCGACCGCCCCTGGGGTTCTGACTTCTCCGGGTCGTGGTCGGGGTGGGCCTGCACCGTCTCGTAGGCGTCGCCCGCGTCCAGTTCCGCCTCCGCGGCACGGATCAGCTCCTCGTCGAACAGGTTGCCCGTCAGGTTACTTCGGCTAACCTGCGCGTACACGGACGCAAACAGCTGCAGGTTCTTGAATAGTGAGTACCGCCTGAAGCGGACTATCGCAACGGCCTACCGCGCCTGCAACCCAGCCAGCAGCCCAAAACCGAGGCGGTAGGCGTCCACTACGGCCGCAAAGAACTCCACGCTCTTCTGGTCTGTCCCGATGACGGGGTCCCGGCTCACCGCCAGCCACGCGCGGCACATCGCCATCTTCTCAGGATGCGACCACGAGAGCCCACGCCCTCTGCCGGGAGCTCCTGCATCGTCGGTTAGGGCGATCCCGCCGGCAGCAGAGCGCGCGACCGACGCCCGTGCGCCCCGTCAGCGCACGCGACCGTAATTGCCCAACTCGGCACGCCTCGCCTCCGCGCTGCGGCAAAATGCCGCGCCGTCCCACCGACGGCCGCCGCGCCTGGTCCCCACCACGTGCAAGTTTCCGCGCTTGAGAGCGGCCTCCACATCCATCGGCGTCATGCCAGTATGCTGGGCCGCCGACGCAGGGGCAGGAGCCGACGTGTCCATGTCGACCCTTGCCTCCACGTCCACGCCACAGAGCACCTACCCGTGTGCGTCCATCTGCTCGTCCATGCAAGCGGCCGCCTCCTTCGCGTCACCTGCGCAGGGAGCAACCAACGCAGAGTCCACCTCCATCTGCTCCGCCAGCTCAATGCGCTTGATCCGCACTGCGCGCTCCTGCACCATCTGGGACGCGACGTCCTGCGGGTGGGCTGCAAGCACGGCCGTACAGCGACGCACAAGACGGATGTCGTCTCCAAACTCCGGAGTGTCGTCGGCACCCGTGGCCGGCGATTGTTTCACCGCCGACCACAACATCACCGTGGAGCAGGTGGCCACGTCGCCTCTACCAACGCTGCCGCAATAGTGGCGGCGCGCTGCCGCCGGGGTGGCACGGGTGCGTGCGGGAGAAGGGCATGCAGAGCCAAGAGACGCTTCCCCCACGCCGCCGCCGTCGTTATTGCCTCGGCCGCGGCCACTGGAGTCCACTGCAGAAGCAGCAGCACCAGCCTCGCCTGTTCGCCCCGGTCCCCCACTCCCAGCCTTTTTCCTGTCTCCGTCGACGCCCGAAAACGTAACGCGACACTGCCCGACAACGGCTCTGGCGTCCTCTCCGTCCTCGCCGCTGTCGCCGCGCCCACCGTCGCCATTGCTGTCACCAGAGCGAGCGTTACGGAGGCAGGCGGCGCCGAGGCGAATGGCGCGGCCACCACGAGCGGGTGACGCGCTGCGGCGGTCGCGGCGCCGGCCCCCGCCTCCGTCAGCGTTGACCTTTCTGTAGCAAGCGCCAGCACTGTCGCCAGTGGCGGCGCCAACAATGTCGCCAGCAGCGGGGCCGCGCTCGGCCTCGACAGTGGCGGCGTCGGTAACAGCAGGAGCGGCTGCGGCTTGGCGCGCCGACCGCCGTGGACGGACCAGGACCGCACGGGCCAGGCCGTCGGACGCGGGCGCACTGGCCCCATCTCGGCCGGCGTCCGCGAGCGCCGCGGCGGCGGCGGCGAGCATCGCCTCGGCGTAGGTGCGCTTGCGCCGCCCCATGGATGGCGCGCGGGTGTTGTCGGTCTTGTTGATCACGTCCGGCTGTACGCCGAGCCCCATGTGGAGCGGGCAGTACAGTGGGTGGGTTCGTTAAGGTTCTATCATGGAGGTGGCGCGAGCCGTAACGGGGCAGCCTGATAAGACCCAGGCGCCCCCACGCTCTCAGCACCCGCAGACACCCCCACTCCCAGCATGCATACACA
>ENA-ORXR01002221-ORXR01002221.1-marine-metagenome-genome-assembly--contig:-NODE-2221-length-18835-cov-5.988751_pt1 | contig 18835 bp, 10 predicted proteins | sample MGYA00237866_ERZ511479 | MGnify/ENA metagenome assembly ERZ511479 | reverse complement strand
GGACTCGTGCAGCAATTGACCAGTCGCGGTCGGTTGAACTCAACTGACGAGGGACTTCGCCAAATGCAGGTCGCTGACACCGCTTGGGTTGGTAAGCGCGGCCATTGCGACCTCGTAGTCCGGCAGTGACCAGACGCCCCCGTCGTCGTCAATCATGATGAATCGGTCCAACTGTTTCAGGAACGTCCGGTCGTGGCTGACCGCAATCACCGTCCCCAGGAATCCGTCGAGGGCCTGTTCCAGCATCTCCGACGATTGGACGTCCAGGTTGTCGGTGGGTTCGTCAAGCAGTAGCACGTTGTGGCCTTCCAGCTCCAAGCCCAGGATCTCCAGTCGCGCCTTCTGGCCGCCCGACAACGTCTCAAACTCCTGCCGCGAATGGTTGGCCAGCCCGTAGCGGGCCAGCGCCTTCATCGCCTTCTCTTCCTCGGTCACCCGTTCGCGCACAATCGCCAAACAACTGCGGCCCAGAAAGTCTGGTCGGTCATTGATCTGAGTGAAGGTTCCAATCGAAGTACGAGGACCCTGGGTGAAGGTGCCTGTGCTTGGTTCCCGATCGCCAGCCAAGGCTCCCAGCAAGTGGGACTTGCCGGTGCCGTTGGGCCCGATCAATCCCACCCGTTCACCGAAGTGAATCTCGTCGGCGAACGGAAAGAAGAGGTCGCTGACCGCCAGGTCGTCGAAGACCAGTACCCGGCGCGACGAATCGGCGCCGCGCAAATTGACCTTGAGGTGCTGGTCGGCGACCGGGGGCGGGGGAGGGCCGGCGGCAACGAATCGCTCCCAGCGGCTCTCGGCGGCATTGGCTTTGGTGGCGTTCTTGAAGTTGGAGGCCGCTCGTTCCTTCATGATCTTCATGTGGCGGAAGAGGCGACGCTCTTCGTCGTTCCAGCGCTTCAGAGCGTTGCCCAGCAGCTTCTGCCGTTTCTCCCGGGCCTCGCCAAACTCGGCGTACGGGCCTCCGTGCACCCAGCACCCGGACCCTTCAATCACGATGGCTTTGTTGGCCACCGTCTCCATCAATGCCCGGTCGTGGCTCACCATCAGAATGGTGCTTTGACACGCAACGATTTGTTCCTCGAGCCAGAGTCGCGTGGGGATGTCCAGATAGTTGTCCGGCTCATCGAGCAACAACACGTCGGCGCCGGAGCTCAGCAACAGCTCCAGAACCAGCCGCTTGCGCTCGCCGCCGGAGAGTTCCGATACCAGTCGAGTTGCAAAGTCATCCACCGGTGTCTTCACGCTCCGGCCTGCGGCCGCCGCCCATTGGCCTTCGAGGTCATAGCCGCCCAGATCGCCCCAGACGGTCAACGCCTCGGCGTAGCCCATGCCGTCGTCGGTGCCGTTGGCCATGGCTTTCTCGGCCGCCACCAGCGTTCGGCCGGCCTTGCGTAGTTGCACAGGAGCGACTTCGATCAGCATCTCGCGGAGCGTGTCGTTGGGGTTGGACATGCCAACGTCCTGGGTCATGGTCAGCACCGAACCCTGGATGGCAAAATCGCCCGCGTCGGCCTCCACCTCCCCGGACAAGATGCGCAGGATCGTGCTCTTGCCCACGCCGTTGGCTCCCACAATGACCGCATGTTCACCCGGAGATACACCGAAGCTCACATCAAAGAACAACGGCTCGGCCGCGGGTGGCGCGTACTCAAGTTCAGAAACACTGATGCCGCTCATGCTGTTGGCCGATGCCGGGTCGCTAAGAGTTCTCGACGCAGGAGCGGAGTGTGTCCATCCAGGACTGTGCGTCGGTCCATGCGGCGTCCACTTCCCGCCGGGTGTCCTGGGCCGCCTCTCCGACCGCCGGGTAGCTCCCCAGGAACTTGATGTCGTGACCTTTGGCTCGCACGTTGCGGAGACAGTCGGCCACCAGTTCGTCGGCGATATGGCCGTTGAGGTCCAGGATGAAGCAGTAGTCGCCGATGCCGGCTTTGGTCGGTCGGGACTCCAGCTTGGAAAGGTTGATGGAACGAGCAGCAAACTCCTGAAGGATTGCCAGCAACGAACCAGGCCGGTCGGCGCGCTGGAACACGACCATGGACGTCTTGTCATGGCCGGTGGGCGCGGGGATTCCTTCCCGGCCAACCAGTACGAATCGGGTGAGGTTGCCTTTGTGGTCGGCGATGTCACTGGCCAGCGCGACCGCGCCGTAGAGTTCACCAGCCAGGGAGTTGGCAATCGCCGCAGAGATGCCATCGTTGCGGTTTGCCATCTCCTGGACAGCGCCCGCAGTCGACGTTGCCGCCACGATCTCTGCGTTTGGCACGTTGGCCTGCACCCAGTTGCGGCACTGGCCAAAGGCCATCGGGTGCGAGTGGATCTGGGTGATGGCGCCGATGTCCACCCCTGCGGGAGCCAGCAACTGCATCTTCAGCGGTAGGTCCACCTCCCGCTGAATCAGAAGTTCGGTGGAGAAGGCCAGCGTGTCGATGGTGTGGCTGACGGTGCCTTCGAGCGCGTTCTCGATGGCCACGAAACCGAAGTCCACCTTGCCAGCATGGGTGTCCTGGAGAACCCCCGCAATGGTGGCCAGCCCCAGGCGCTCGGCCGCGGCAAGATCGGGCTGGGACAGCAGAGCTTGTTCGGTAAAGGTGCCCGCGGGTCCCAGATAGCCGATTCGGTGATGAGGTGAGGCAGACGAGGCCATATGCAGGCAGGATAGGGCCATGGATCAGCACACCATTGAACGTTTGCTCGCCGATGTGCAATCGGGCCTTTTGGCACCCGACGATATGGTGGTCGCCATTCGCCGGTTGCCGTTTGCCGATTTGGGTTTCGCCCGGGTCGACCACCACCGGGCGGTGCGGCAGGGATTGGGTGAAGTGGTCTTCGGGCCCAGCAAGACTCCTGAACAGTGCGTGGCGATTGTGGCCGAGCTGTTGAGCGTTGGTACCGGGCCGGTCCTGCTGACTCGGGCAACCGAGGAGCAGCGTGATGCACTGGTCGCTGCGCACCCGGGCGCCGACGTTGTGGGGACCACGATCATCTGGCGACCGGCCGCCGCCCGCCCGGCTTCCATCATCGTGATCACGGCGGGGACGTCGGACTTGCCCGTGGCCGACGAGTGTGCCGCAGTGCTCGGGGCCCATGGCATCGCCGCCACTCGACTCACTGATGTGGGGGTGGCCGGAATCCACCGACTCCTGGCCGATATTGACACCGTGCTCGCCGCTTCGGTGGTCGTGGTCTGCGCCGGTATGGATGGCGCACTGGCCAGTGTGGTTGGCGGCTTGACGGCGGCTCCGGTGGTCGCGGTGCCCACCAGCGTTGGATACGGCAGCGCCTTCGAAGGCGTGACCGCGCTGCTGAGCATGCTGGCGTCGTGTGCCTCGGGCATCAGCGTGTTGGGAATCGACAACGGTTTCGGTGCGGCCTACAGCGCGCTCCGGCTCCTCAACCAGATGGACAGCCTCGTCAACCAGATGGACAACATGGAGAAACTCGGGCAGGAAGAGATCGCGGTCTCCGGAGTCTCCAATGAGTAACCGATCGGCCGCCTGGTTTCATTGCTTCTCCGGAATTGCCGGTGACATGGCCCTCGGTTCTCTGCTGGACGCGGGGGCTGACCTGGATGAGGTTCGTTCGCTCATCGACCGTCTACCGATTGGCGGTTGGAAGCTGAGCGTTGAATCGGTCATGCGCGGCGGCCTCGCCGGAACAAAGGCTCGGGTCGAAACTGAGGAGTCCGGGGTTGTGCGGACGGCGGCCCACATTGTTGGATTGCTGGAAGAAGCCCGCCTGCCGGACCGCTTGCGGGGCCGAGCCCTGGCCGCGTTCGACGCGCTGGCCAACGCCGAAGGGCGAATCCACAATCACCCTCCGGCCAAGGTCCACTTCCACGAGGTTGGTGGTCTGGACGCCATCGTCGATGTGGTCGGCACCTGCTCCGCTCTCGAAGTCCTGGACGTCGGCGAGGTTTACTGCAGCCCGATTGCGCAGGGTCTCGGCATGATCAGGTCGGCCCACGGCCAAATTCCCAACCCGGCGCCCGCGGTGGTCGAACTGTTGCGTGGTGCCCCGACCTACGGCTTGCAACTTCCCTACGAACTCACCACGCCGACCGGCGCCACACTGATGGCATCACTGGCCACCGGCTGGGGGCCGATGCCAGCCATGCGCATTGAGGCCAGCGGATTTGGCGCGGGCGACCGGGACATGGAGGACCAACCCAACCTGGTGCAGGTGGTGCTCGGGCAGCTGACCTCGGTGGCCCCTGATGGGCAACCTCTGCTGCTGCTGGAAGCCAACCTGGACGACGCAACGGGGGAAGTTCTGGCGGATGCGATTGCCGCACTGTTCGGCGCAGGGGCGGCCGATGCGTGGGTGACGCCGATACTCATGAAGAAAGGTCGACCCGGTCATACCGTCAGCGCGCTGTGTGATCTGGCCCTGGGCGCGCAACTGGCCGGGGTGATGAAGCAGGAGACGGGTTCGTTGGGCATTCGTGGCCAACAGCTCACGCGGTGGCCGGCCGCTCGCACCGCTGACGAGGTCGAGGTTGAAGGTCGGGCGGTTCGGGTCAAGGTCTCTGCCGGCCGCGTGAAGATCGAACACGACGACGCTTCCCGTGTCGCCCGCCACACCGGCAAGCCGGTGCGGGAGGTCATTTCGTTGGCCGAAGAGGCGTGGCGGCGCGGCGGATCGATCCCGGCTCCTCCCCCCGTATTGGGCGTGATCGACGGTATGAACACCGGCGGCGACGGAGATGACACCGGCGGCGACGGAGATGACACCGGCGGCGACGGAGATGGCACCGGCGGCGACGGAGATGACGCGGCCTCCTAGACGTCCGGACGGGTGGTCCGAGACCGCCGGACAGGAAGCTCTAGAATCAACTTATGACGATCACTGAGTCCGAAGTCAGTCAGAACGACCGCCTCTGGTTTCGCCAGCTGTTGTCGGGTCATCACTTCGCCACCCAGGATCAACTGGCCAAGCAGATGCGCAACTTCGTCTACCTGGTGGGGGACAAGGAAACGGGCGAAGCGGTCATCATCGACCCGGCGTACAACGTGCAGGACCTGGTGGACATTGCCGCCGCGGATGATATGCAGATTGTCGGCTCGCTGGCCACGCACTATCACCCCGACCACATGGGCGGCTCCATGATGGGCATGCAGTTGATTGGCGTGAACGAACTGTTGGAGATTGTCGATATTCCGGTTCACGTGCAGGCGGACGAAGCCGAATTTGTTCAGAAGACCACCGGCCTGACTGAAGACCAGATGGTCACCCATGGCGGGGGCGACTCGGTGATGGTTGGTGAGATCGAGATTCAGCTGATCCACACGCCCGGTCACACCCCAGGCAGTCAGTGCTTCCTGGTGGACAACCTGTTGCTGGCCGGCGACACGCTCTTCATCGACGGGTGTGGACGGACGGACTTGCCAGGCGGCGATCCGGCTGAGCTTTATGAGACGTTGACCTCACGGCTGGCCCGGGTGCCCGACGACGCGGTCCTGTTTCCTGGTCATCTGTATTCGGCCGAGCCGTGCCAATCGATGGGGGAGACCCGCAAGCACAATCATGTGTTTGCGCCGAAGTCCGCGGAGCAGTGGTTGGCCATGTTTGGCCACTGAGGTTTTCCACCAGTAAGCGGCGGTCCAACCAAGGCGGAGCGGCAGCCCAACCAGGCGGAGCGGTGACTACGCCGATTCGTCGAGGATCCAGCGGCGGCTGGCGTCGTCGTATTCGATGTCGAAGAACGACTGATCGGCAAACCGCTCGTCAAAGGTGGCTTCGCGCTTCCACGCTTCGTGAAACTGCGTGGCGCCTTCTTCATTCAAGGAGCCGCCTTCATTCAAGGAGCCGCCCTGAGGATCCATTGATGCACTGGCGGTTTCGTCTTCGGCACTCAGGTCGGCGCCGGCCGGGAGTTGGCTGCTGGCGGGGGGACTGCCGGTGATGTGTTCCGCCCGCGAGTACGCGTTGGCGATGATTGTCTCGGCGGCCAGGTTGCCCAGGTGGACCATGTGGTTGTAAGCCGCGGCGCCGGAGTCATGAGATTCCTGGCACTGAGCTTCAAGCTGGTTCACCTGCTGCTGCAGGGCCGCAATAGTGGCAAGAGCATGTTCCAGCTCGTAGGCAAGCACCTCATTGGAGGTGGCCGTGCCAGCCGGGGTCGGCGCAGAAGGCGCGGGTGAGTCGGTCGGTACCGGCGATGTCTGATTGCGAGCGATCATGCGAGTGAACAACGTCCTTTCACGGTCAAGGATGCCTCAAACCGGGCCAAAAAGCCCATAGGCGAATCTGCACAAAGCAGCCGCCCAAACCCAGCGGCCCACACCCAGCGGCCCAATCCCAGTGAGCGAGCCAACGCCAAGGTGGCTGCTTGGGTCCCTTGCCGAATGCTCGTTGAATCGGCAGTCAACCGGGCTTTTTCAGCGATTGTTGGTCAAAATGCAACCAAATGGGCCTCCAGGACGTGTATTCGGGTATGGCGACAACCAAAACCGACCCCCACCATGCCCAGAGGACCCAAAAGACCCAAGATGGGAGATCTGACAGAGCGTCCATTTTCGGCGATGCGTTTGCTTCTGGAGACGACGTCATCCTGTCGAGCGAATGGCAGCTCTGGATGGCCGAAGCTATTTTGGCCTGGCAGCCGCCCAGCGTGATCGTTCGACAGTTGGTTGCCGCCGGGCTCACATTCGCCGAAGCCGAGCAGGCACTCGACACCCTGGTTGGTTCCGGAACCCTCGACATGGTGGCTGACATCCTTGAGCGCTCCCGCCGGAGAGATCAGTTGAGCCGGCTTCGTGACGAACTGCGCTGGAGCTGGGAAGTGCCCACGTTGGAACACATGCCGTCGGCCGAAATGTTCTTCGCCCACTGGTACGGGAGCAACCGTCCGGTGGTCGTTCGAAATTTCGCCGCGTCGTGGCCGGCCACCAACCGATGGACGCCCGACTGGTTGGCGGAGAACTTCGGCGAGATCGACGTCTCGGTGTGCGCGGGCCGAAACGGCGATCCACGGCCAGACCGGAACTTCGCGGCCCACGAGACCGAAACGACCCTTGGTCAGTTTGTCAGCGACATTCAGCAGGCCGGGGCCACCAACGATCTTTACGCGGTGTCCAACAACAGGCTGATGTCCAACCCTGCGCTGGCGCCGTTGTTTGCCGATGTGAATCCCGATCCCGAAATCTTTCCCGCCGATCGCATCGTTCCCGGGAGCGTCGCGTTGTGGATTGGGCCCGAAGGCACCGTCACGCCACTGCATCACGACACCACCAACGTCATGTTCTGCCAGATGTACGGCCGCAAACAGGTCACCCTCGTGGCGCCCGAGGAGTTCCGGGTGGCTGATAGCGCGATCGACTTTTATGCCAAGTGCGACATTGGAACGCCGGAATGGAAACGCAAGTTTTCCGACGTGCAAACCTTGCGCACCCTGCTGGAGCCCGGGGATGCGATTTTCATTCCGGTTGGCTGGTGGCATCGAGTTGAGTCGTTGGACATCAGCATCAGCTTTTCGCTTCTTGGATTTGCCCGCCCCAACGATTTCTCCTGGTTCCGCCCCGGTCAGCTTCGCTGAACCGACGGCACTGGCCAATGTTCCTCACCCCGTCGGGCGCCTGACCAATCTTTGCTCCTCGGTCGTTCCTACCCCACCGGCGGTAAATGCGGGCATTTGGTCCACATGAGCGGATCAAAATCGAACGCTGCGCCCTTTGGTAGGTATGGAACACACCTCCACCAACACCGGGTTCGGTCAGAACGCCTCTTCGCTGAGGCGACAACTTCGAACCGGGACCCTTGTCCTGCTGGTAGCCGTGCTGATAACCGCCGTACTCCCGCTGTCACCCGCGGTCGCTCAGGAGCTGGCACCGCGCCAACTTGTTGGCGTATTTGACGCCGACTTCAACGTCTCCTCTGATCAGTACACCGCTCAGCAACAGGCAACGATCGACGATGCAGGGACCGCAGCCGGTTCGCAGCGAGAGTTCACGCTCTGGCTCCGCAATCTGGGCGACGCCTGTCAGCGCAATCTGGTTGTGCGCATCACCAACCCGGTGGGGGAGCAGACGGTGCAGCGGCCGTTCAAAGGGTGCGACAATCGACAGAGCCTGTTGAGTGCCACCGTGCAGCTCCCGGCCGCCGGCCCGGGAACGTGGACCATTGCATATCGGTCCGACAACGATCAGGAGTTCCGCATCCCGGCGGTGCGCATTGACGCGTTTGGCCCGATCGCCTCGGTGGAGCCAGTCAATCCGTTCTTGGAGAGTCAGAGCGCCAGCGGTATCACGCTGCTCGGCGGGGAGGTTGAGGATGCAACCACCCCGGAGGCCATTGGTCCGGAAAACCCAACGCCCGACCTGACCCTATGCCCAACGGGTGTGGTCTTTGACGCCCGCCTTGCGCTGAACGTCGTGATGACCGGTCCCTATGACCCCACCACCGGACTGATGAATGATGCCCTGCGAACCTTCGGTGCCATCCCAACCATCGACCCATACTTCGGACGCGAGGTTGTGGATCCGTCCGTGTTTGATGTCACAGGTCCTGATGCCATCGTCGACTGGGTGGTGGTGGAACTTCGCTATGACAACCCCCACACGCATCCCGACGGCGTCGATCCGATCGCCCACGTGCCACCGCACTGGGCGGCGCAGGTACCGGCGTTGATCCAGCGCGACGGCGATGTGGTGGGAACCGACGGCGTTTCGCCGGTGGCCATACCGGCCAACCAGCTCGGCAAGTATCGACCCGTGGTGTGGCATCGCTCGCACGCACCGACGGCCTTTCCGCGATTCACTCACCTGCAGGGTCAGGTTGTGCAGGCGTCGCCGAACTGGACCCCGTTGGCGGGTACTGACCCCAACGCGGCGCCGTGGGACATGATCGCCGGTGACGCAAATGGCGACTTTGACATCAATGGCGAAGACAAAGGCATCTGGGCCAACACCGTCGGCACGTGGACCTCCGTGCTCCCCGACGGTCGCGTCCGTCCCGGCGCCTATGCGAATGCCGACTTCAACATGGATGGGGATGTCAATGGGGCGGACAAAAGCGTGTGGGAGCCCCTCAACGGCACGTCCTTCTTTCCGCCCGGCGATGCCTACTGCGAACCCGGAGTTGTCGACAACGGCAACGCCTTCGACTACCCGGACATCGCGTTCGGTCCTGACTATGTGAGTTCCTACAGCTATCAGGTGATTGTCGACCAACTCTTTGTGGCCCCGAACCTGGAAGGTGACGTATCCACCAACAATCCCGCTGACAATGAGGTCGAGCGCAATCGCGTTGTCGTGTCCGCCGACCTGGACTTCACCGGGTACGCCATCGAGGACAATCAGCAGTGGGTCAAGCTCGATGTCACCGACGCGTCCATGACGCCAACGTCGGGTCGCTACGCCAACAGCACCTTTGCCCAGGTTGATCAGACCACGCCGATTCCGGCCGCCAACGTCTCACCGTCGGAATGGTCCGAGGACGACGTTTGGGTTGACACCCAGACCCCCAACCAGTCGCTGGCCAGTGAGCTTGCGCAGCCCACCTACTTTCTGCGCAACCTTGACGGCACGGTCGTGGAGATCATTCACCCAATCTCTGCGAACGGCGATGTCGACAGTGTCAGTTCGCGCAACATCAAAGAGGGGATGATCAATCTCCTCAGCATGAAGCTTGCCGGCGCAACCGATGACTTCTCGGTTATGGAGCAGGACCGCAGCGGCCACCGTCCCGTTGAATATGACGCTCGCGCAACGGGCGGGACAATCACAATCAACCGCAGTGTCCCCGGCGGTTCGACTCCTCCCGGAACCGAAGGGGTGACCGCCGGCACGATCGATACGACCATCGTTGTTGACACCGCAGGTGGGACCACCTCGATCGTCTCTTCCGAGATCATTGAGATCGATGAGGAGTCCGACGTTGACACGGTGGACGCGTCGGATCCGTTTGCGGATCTGGCTCCGCTGAAGGCCCGAGTCTGGACCCAGTCGACCTTGACTGTTGCTCAGGTGCCGGTTGCGCTCGCCAACCCATCACAGGCGAGCGCTGACGCGCTCACCGAGCGAACGGGCAGTCACATTCGCAGCGTCCTCAGCCAGCAGAGCGCTGAGGCGCTGCACGCAGCAGCAGAAATCGAGAACAATGCGGGCATCGAAGCCGACGTCCGCGCCGACCTTGCATTGCTCCCTGACGTCTTCGCGCAGCGCATTGCTCAGCCAACCTTTGAAGTGGCCGAGCAGGTTATGACCACACTGCGTCTCTTCCCGGCCAGCGCCATGGGCCTGGCGACCGATGCGGCCGCGGGTACCTGGTCCAATGCCTCCACCGAGATTGTGGTTGGTGCGCTTGGTTCGGTTGGCAATCGCCAGTCGCAGCTGGCGCTCGTTGAGTTTGCGTCCACCGTCACCGACGATGCTCAGCGTCAGATGGCCATCATCTCCATGGTTCTTCTTGATGAACCAATCGACGAAGTCATCGACTATCTGACCGGCACGGTGACCGGTACCACCGAAGAAGATGCCTGGTCAGAGCTGGTAGCGGGCGCGGGTGAGGTGACGGTGGGGAGCGATGTTGTGAACTCCGCCATGCTCGTGCTGGGCTCGCTTGGCGGTCGGCTTGAAGACGCAGAAAAAGCAGACGCGGTGCAGGCCACCCTGGCTGCGGTCAGTGAAGGCCTCGACGTTGACGCCCAGCGGGTGGCCGGCGATGCGCTGGAGAACTTTGCGGCCAACCGTCCGGCCAGCGACACCCCGCCGGCCGCGTTTGAACCGGCGCCGTCTGCCGCAGAGGCGTTTCGTCGGTCCGCGTCGGCGGAAACGCTCGGCCGACCTTCTGGCGATGCGTCGGCGAAGGTTGGAGTGACCGCTATCGGGTATCCGGTTGGCGGCGAGTTCTGGGGCCATTGCGGCTGGGACGACGCGTCGGCCAGCTGGGTGGCCGCCGGGGTGAGCAGCGGTGCCCCGGTTCCCGATGCCGACAACCGTCACGTGCTCATGTTTGGTCACCCGTCCCTCGGCTCGACCCCATCAGTCCCGGGCCCTTCGCCTATCGACGAGGGCACCTTCCTGGTGGCGACGCCAGGAGACTGTGACAGGTTCAGCGCCACCGGTGTTGGCGTCGCCAGCCACTTCTACGGTCACTGTGTGCGGACCCAAAGCGACATATCGAGTACTGGCCTCGAGTGGATCGAACCTGCTATCGCCCCGCAAAAGGTTACCTTTCACGGGTTCGTTGATCGGGTCTGGGTGTACTCAGACTTTCCGGGATCGGTTGTCCTTAGCAACCGAACCGAAGAGTTTCCCTGGGGCAACCCGCCGATGCTGAGCTCACATCGCAGCCTTGTGATGCGAATAGCGCCGGGTGAGTGTCGACTGCTCAACGACAACCAGCAACCAGACCCCGACTACAACCCGGACGCTCCACCACCCGTTACGCCAAGTTCCACCGGTGAGCCAGACAACGAGGGCTTCCACTGGGAGAAGCAGTTTGGCCCCGACTTTGTTCACGCCGACCTGTACGCGTCTCTGGACCTGCCACGCTCGGGTGATCGAGGAGCCGTCTTCCGGGCCGAGGCGGGCGCCAACGCCACCATCGCCGGCCGGACCGCCACGCTTTTCCGGGCCAAGGCCGAGAGTGCTTTGGATCTGGTCGATGAAAACTCCGCCGACAACTTTGGCGTCAACAATCAGATTGGCCAGATTGAACGTGACCTCACGCTCCAAGCCTGGTTCTTCAACAACAAGGTCGTGGACAAGGAGATCGGCGTGCCGTGCGGCGTTGGCGCCAGCGGCGAGTTCTTCCAAGTCCCGTCGTTGAACCTGGGCTTCTCCAAAACCATCATGGTCGCGGGATTCATACCCGTGGAGTTTGCTGGCGGCCTGGGGGCCAACCTGTCGGCTCCATGGAATTGGTCCGCTGACTCGTGCGACATCTTCTTCGGCTCTGAAGAACTGGTGACGCTGGCTGGGCTCGTGGGAATCGAAGGTCGGGCCGAGGCCCACCTGACTGCGGGCATCAATCTGGTCCTGGTCAAAGGCGGCGGAGGTGTGGGCGGCACGCTCATCGGCTTTGGGGCCAATGCGGGCGCTTCACTTCAGTTGTTCCGGCCCAGCGCCAATCGGGGTCCGGAGCTGTGCTTCTCGTTCACCGGTCAGTTGATCCCTCCGTCGATCTCGGCCTATCTCTGGTACAAGCTGCTCTTCAAAAAGAAGAAGACCGTCGACCTGTTCTCGTGGAACCCGACGTTCCCGCCGCCGGTCAACCTTGCCAGCAGCTGCCCTCGCGTGGAGTCGCACAACCTCACCGTGCTCACCGCAGAGCCCGGCGACCTCACCAACTCTGGCGGACCGATCTTCGATAATCCTTCCTACAACGGTCACCTGCTTGCGGTACCCAGTAGTCCGGTCGAAGGCCTGATCAACAACCCCGGCAACGGGGTCCAGTTGCGGGTCCAGAACACCGACGGCGACGTCATTCGAGAGACCATTGCGGCGTTCTGTGCCCAGCAGGGGTACGGCGCCCCGGTTGTCGACCTGACCGTGCTGACCCCGTCTGATGACTCGCCCGGATCGACCTTGTACGCCCGTGTCGATGGGGCTTGGGGATACGACGAGGCGGGGATCGGTTTCGAGGAAATCACCCAGATCACCTGCGCCGTCGGCGACCTCACGCTGTCGAGCGCCATCGTTGATCCGGCCACCGGCAACCCGGTCTCAGCCAACAGTCCGACCGGCGCGGTGATTCCGGTACCTGATGGCGTAACCGAAACTGATGTGGTCTTCACCATCACCAACATCGGTACCGCCACCATCCACCAGTTGGCCGTAGACCCCGGTTCACTGGGTGGTACCCCAACGTGTCCCACTTCTGTGGATCCCGGCACTTCGGTGGATTGCATCCTCGACCTGGACCTGCTCAGTGCAACGGGCCAGGTGGCAAACCACGTGGCAAACATGACCGCATCGGAAACCGCAAACGGTCCAACATCGGAATTTGGCAGCTTCAATTTCTACAGCTGCCTGGGTTGCGCCCCAAGCGGCGGCAACCCGGGCGGCACCAACCCCACGGGTTCGGACCCGGACCCCGTGCCGGCGCAAAACCTGGCCATCACAGATGTGGAGATCAAGGCGTCGGACGTGATCTGGCAACAGAATGCCACGGGCGCTGTCGTGCCTCACGTTGAGACGCCAACCTCAGTCTCGGTCTTCGTCACCGTGCTGAACAATCACTCAGAAGCGGTTACCGACCTTGAGTTCCAGGGCACCGGTCTCAATGAAAGCGGAAACTGCACTGGTGCAACCGTTGACATGGGTGACTCAATTACCTGCAAGATTCCGTTCGTGCCCGTGAGCGCGGGACTGAACGACCGAACGGTCAAAGCCTTTGGCGTTGGTGCGGACGCCGTCAGTCAGCCGGTCTTCTCCAATCTCCAGAACTGGAAGGTATTCGGTGAAGACCTTCGTCTCAGCGTGACTGGCGCCACCATTGGCACCGAATCAGCGATAACTGACCGCCCAGGCATCGACCAGGACGAGACCATCACGTTCACCATCTCCAACCCGGGGGGTTCAGGAGCCGTTGACCTTGATGACCTCCGACTGACGGGTGCGGGCCTGGCGAATGTTGATTGTCCGTTCCGGCTGGACGTGAATGATTCGGCAACCTGCACGGCAACGGTTGTCTTCGATGAGAACGTCACCGACAGCGTCGAGTTCGTGGCCACCATCAGCGCCGAAGGTGCCGTGTCCGATCGGTCCACCACGACCGATGTGACCTGGGGCTGGTCAGCCCCGGACCGACCATGGCAACGAGATATTGAGATTACGGAACTGATTGCGTTGCGGCCGTCGGACGGAACGGCGGTTGCATCGCACCCGTCGCCCGGCGTGGTTGATGTTCGTGTGACGGTGAGGAACAACAGCCCCACCGAAGACGTGACCGATCTCCACTTCGATCTGGTGTCTGCCACCAACAGCTGCGATGGGTTCGTGTTGGGACCGAATGGAACCGAGGTTGATTGCATCTTGGCCGGCGTTGCGGTGGCCGCGGGGCCCCAGACCTTCGTTGTCCAGGCCGAAGGTTCAACCGCAAGCGCCGACGTCCACTCCGATCCGATGAATCTGACCCTGATGGGCGAAGTTCCCGGCATTGAGATCACCGCAATTTCTTTGGCTGGAGAGCCAGCCATGAACCCGAGGGCGGTCGGCGGCGTAGTGACAGCGCTGACCAACCCCGGTGTGGAAGAAGGAACCCTCAGCCTGGCGGTCACTATTTCCAACCCCGGGTCATCGTTCAACGTGGGCGCCGTTGGCCTCAGTGACATCTCCATCGACGCTGTCGGTCTTGAGAATGTCACCTGTCCGGCATCGCTACCGGTTGGCGCGTCTGTGGTGTGTGAGGCCGAAGTTGAAGTCATACCCACCGACGACGCGGTGACTCGGACTGTCGTTGCGAAGGCGAAAGGACCGGCAGGTTCCGAAGTCACCGATCAGCGGGCCTGGTCCTGGTCCTATGAACCCCGATTCAGGTTGGAAATGTTGTACAACCAAGAACTGGCTCCCGGGGCGGTCACCCAAGACCCGGGTACCTACCTCGTTGGGGTGCGCTTGACGAACTCCGGCGAGCCGGGTGTCCTGCAGCAATTTTCGTTCAATGAAGCTGAGCTGACGCTGAGTGGCGGCCAGGGGAGCCCGGCCCGGGAGTGCAATCCGAATTTCGTTCCACCGACAAACCTCCTGCCAGGCGAAGTGATCGAGTGCGATCTCTTCGTGGACATACTTGCTCTTGATCAGACAGCGGTTGTAACGGCGACGGTCGATGGCGTGGCCAAGAGCGCGGCGCTTGATCTCATTGCTGGCACAACGGTGGAGGTCGTCGATGTCGGCGAGCCGCCGACCGGTGTGGACCCCGACCCGCAATGGGGAACGGGTACCGGTGGCTTTGTCATCACGCCGGTGGCCGGCGAGGCGATGCCGGACTCGGTCACCTTTGCTGGACGAGTCATCACCGGAGCGGAGCTGGACCACTTCAGTCACGTATTCAAGGACACTCATCCCTATGAGTGGGAGATTGAGATTCTTCCCCGAGAGAATGAGACCGGTCGTCGAACGTTGACCTATGTGGATGCCGAGGGTCTGACGATCACCCACCATTTCCATGTGGTTGCCGCCGGCCCATTTGACGAACTCTTCAATCACCTGATGATTGACGTCACCGAGTTCACCCAGTCCTACACAAAGATCGGTGACGCGTTCAACACAGTCGAACTCAACCTGCCAGAAGGTGTGGTTGTGCGCCAAGGCTCTGTCCTGGTGCATCAGGGTGATGGTGACAATGGCATCGCCCCCGATGGGTTTGTTCAGGTCGTCGACGTCGTAAACCCCGACGTCGCTGAAGGGCTGGTCAACGGCCGAGTCTCTTCGGCCACGTTCGCGCAGACCAACACCGGAGACTTGCTGGATGTCTTCCGCAGAAAGAAGTCTCGGAACTCCCAAACCGTGGGCGAGTCACCCGGGAAGAAAGGTTCACCGCTCGATTTCGAAACGACGCTCAACGTCACCTTTACGTCATCGTTCACTCCCGAGTTTGAGCTCGACATCGATCTCGTCGCCGGCGCCTGGTACAACTTCTTCTGGCCATCACCGACCTTGATGTACTTCCGAGTCGGTGCGCACGCCAGCGCTGGCATCGCCTACGAAGCAGCGGCTTCGGTTGCCTATCAGCGAAGTGGAACGTTCCCCATCCTCGGCGACAAGCGGTTGCTGACGTTTCCGATTGGTCCGGTGCCAGTGTCGGTGAACCTTGCGCTTGACGGCGTGTGGGAAGTTGCAGCGCATGGGGAAGTACGAGTCGAGGGCGGTGTTGGCGTCGAGGTATCAGCATTCGCTGAGTACGAACATTCGTCGTCGGCGCCGGCATCATGGTCCGAGGCCTTCACCAAGGGCTTCGACTACCAGTTTCATGGATGTGAAGATCTGGAGGGCGCCGACCTGGAACAGTTCCCCATTGGCAACAGCTGTTTCAAGCCGCAGTACTCAGGATCGTTCAGTGCGTCGGCCGGTGTCGACATCCGCATCAGCATGTTGGTTGCGGACACTGTTGGGCCCAGCGTCGCTATTGGCCCTCGGCTCGGCGTGTCGGCGGGCGTTACCCAGAATGGTGTCTCCTATGGCCTTGAAACCGACCTCGGCCTGCCGGGCTTGGGCCTGGTCCCTGACGACGGTTTGGAGAATGCCCGCATTCTCCAGGACGGACCGCTCGAGGTCGACCAGTTTGCCGCGGGGGCCGATGGCCTCGGAAGCAAGTCCGACGCCGACGTTCGTTCCAAGGTTGGGATCAGGTTCAAAGGGATAGCCAAACGAGTCATTCCCCAGGACATTGATCTTGACGTGGGCAGCATTCTCGGTGCCATCCCGTTGACCCAGTTCAGCAGCGTGTACGGGGTGATCGTCAACCTCTGCGCGTGGGGATCACTCGATTTCGGCCAACGCTTTTGGAATCCCTGGAACCCGGGAGTCCCGTTCGAACGGGCCGATGTTGTCGAGTGGCGCCCGCCCGGACACAACAACCTGATTCGCTGGCACGGCCACCACATTGTGCGGAAGGATCCGGGCAGTGTTCCCGAGCTCGGCGCCAACTATCTGCTCGTCGAGGAGGTCGGAGATATTGCCGTCCTGAGCAGCTGCCGCAACCTGGTGTGGGCGCCAAACGATGCGCGAACCCCGGGCCATCACCGCACCACGCCGGTCAACTGGAGCTACATGGATCTGTTCAACCAGCTCCGGAACCTGACGACCCAACAGCAGGTCTTCGGCGTTCTCGACACGTGGTCAGAACGCAGCTGCCTGGCATACAAGGACGGTGGGAATCCTCTGAACACCGCCGAATCGACCCGAATGGATGCCATCTGCGATCTCTGATCGCTCGTGATCTCGGGTCAGTCATCCACCGATTGTCGTCAAGCATTGCCCTGCCCGGCGACGTGGTGCTGATGGCTGGCCCGAACAAATTTCCTCCTGAGCCGGTTCAGCGGGCATGATTGGGGTGTCATGGAATTCTCCCCAAACGCGGATCGGCTCATCGAAAACAACCAGGCGTTCGCCGCCGCAGTGGACCCCGCTGCGCTCGTTGTCGAACCGGCGCATCATCTGGCCATCGTGGCCTGCATGGATGCCCGGCTCAATCTCTACGCCAGCCTTGGCGTCCACGATGGCGAGGCCCACATCATCCGGAACGCCGGTGGGGTGGTCACCGATGACGTGATCCGGTCGTTGTGCCTGTCGCAGCGCTTCCTGGGCACCCGGGAAATCATCCTGGTGCACCACACCGATTGCGGGATGCAGAAGACCACCGACACCGAGTTCAACCGGGCGCTTGAAGCCGAACTCGGCGTGCGGCCCGCCTGGTCATTGGAATCGTTCACTGACCCGGCGGCTGACGTCCGCCAGTCCATGGAACGGTTGCGGATCTCGCCGTTCATCGCGCACACGGACCACATCCGCGGTTTCGTCTATGACGTGACGACCGGCGGTCTTGACGAGGTCCAGCCCGCTGACCACAACTGACGGAACGTCGCACTCGCAAGGTTCTCCGTTCAGCGAGGAGGTTCGGCGCGCCCTGCCGCGCCTGATTGCGCTGCGGTTGGCGGTGGCCACCAGTAGCCGAATGGTCTTTGCGTACCTGCCGGCGATCTCCCGCGGGACCGGTCTCAGCACCGCGCAGATGGGTCAGGTCCTTTCGTTGCGCGACCTGACCGGTCTGCTCGCCATCCCGGTGGGCAATCGCGCCGACCGGTTTGACCGCTGGCGGGCCATTCTCCTGGGTGCGGTCGTATTGGGGATCGGTCTGTTTCTCGCCTCGCTGGGTGCGTCCGGAATTGTCGTTGGCCTGGTCCTGTTTGGGATCGGTCGACTGACGTTTCAAGTGGGCTACCAGGCGTGGATCGCCGACGAAGTGGCCTTTGAGCGACGGGGTCGAGCGACCGGACTGATCGAGATGACCTGGGCGGGTGCCAACCTGATTGGCATTCCGATCGTGGGCGTACTGATCGATGTGTTCGGATGGCGGGCCGCGTTCATTTCTCTTGGATCGACCGCCATTGGGATGGCCGTCCTGCAACGAAACATGTCCGCAGCCACCACGGGCCCGGTCCATGAAACCGCCAACGTCGGCCAGGCGCCACCTCCGGTTGACCGGAATATCGTGTCGGTGCTCCTCGGCCCGGCGCTGCTCACCGGCGGCGCGCAGTACGTCTTCTTCGGTCATGGCACCTGGCTGGAGGAGGCCTACGGTTTCAGCGCCACCCGCATTGGTTTTGCGGTGGTGGCGTTGGGCGCGGCCGAGCTGTTGGCCTCGTTTGGCTCGTCCCGCCTGGCCGACGTCGTCGGGAAAAAGCGGTCGGTGGTGGCAGGAACCGTGGTGATGGCCGTGGCGATGACCGCTCTGACCGTCGTGCTTGCCGGGCCGACGGTGCCACCGTTGGTGCTTGGACTGGCCCTTTTGGTCGTGGCGATCGGCGCGTTCGAATTTGCCATCGTGAGCTCCATCCCGCTGGTGTCGGAGTTGCAACCCGGGGCCCGTGCTCGATTCATTGGCTGGGCGGTGGCCATGCGGACCATCACCAAAGCGATTGTGGCGTTGAGTGCCGGATGGATCGACCAGCGATACGACTTCCGCATCCTGTTGATCGTGGGCGTCGGGTTCACGATCGCGGCGCTCATCACCGTTGCGATAGGGGTCAAAGAACCCGGCACCGCCTCCGCGTAGGCGGTGCCATTTGTTGAAAACATTTGCGTTTACCGTCGCGTTTTCTGTGCGCGAGGGGGGACTTGAACCCCCACATCCCGAAGGACACAGGCACCTGAAGCCTGCGCGTCTGCCA
>ENA-ORXR01002220-ORXR01002220.1-marine-metagenome-genome-assembly--contig:-NODE-2220-length-18836-cov-12.220747_pt1 | contig 18836 bp, 15 predicted proteins | sample MGYA00237866_ERZ511479 | MGnify/ENA metagenome assembly ERZ511479 | reverse complement strand
ATTGGGTACACAATAGGCGCAGTCGTATTTTGGTATTACTATAAAAAAACATTCGCAGAGAGACTTATTGAGCTTTTCTGGGTCAAAAGAAGCGATATACAATGGGCATCCGAAAGATGTCTGTTTTTATGGAGAAATATAAGGCGTTAATTTGAGTTAGATGTGAAATAATGCAACTGACCTGAATTATACCTGCGACAAGGATATTGTGATTTGATTTTAAAAAATGAATAAAGAGAAACTACTTATAGTAAGTTGGGGTGTATATCCTATGGCTGCGGGTTCTGCTATGGTTGTGGATAATATGGCTCGTCATTTCAGTCAGGATGAAATTGTACTCGTTGGCGAAAAAGCACCTAATTTGATGCAAGAAAAAGACGATATAGGCGGGAGGAATATCTATTATGTTAATCCGAATATCCGTTTACTCGGTAAGGGACAGAAGTATCTTCGATGGTTAAATTTTGGTAGAACGGTTAGAAAAATCAGAGCAATTGCCATAAAAGAAAGTTGTAGTGCGATATTGGGAGTTTTTCCTGATGAGTTTTACATGTATGTAGCGTACAGATTAAGCAAGCAGCTCAAATTACCCTTCTATACTTGGTTTCACAATACGTATATGGACAACAGAACGGGTGTCTTTAAATTAGTGGCTAAGCTACTTCAACCCAAATTTTTCAGTACTGCCGAGGTTAATTTTGTAATAAGTGACGGCATGATAGACTTTTACAAACAACGATATCCGGAATTTTCCTTTAAAGCTCTACCACATGGATTTGATATTCCCGAAACAAAATATGAACCTTATACACCCAACCGACGTGATATTCGCTTTCTTTTTTCCGGTAATCTCAGTGAATCTTGCAGAGACGCTACTGTCCGACAAATCAAAACCATTATTAGAAATCCAAACTACCATGTCCATCTCTCTACCAGTAATCCTATATCAGACTTTGAAAAATATGACATTTGCGGTGACAATGTACATTATGAAGGTTTTGTTACATGGGAAGAGTTTGAGAGGCGATTGACAACATTTGACATCATGCTTCTTCCTCACGGTTTTGATGGTGAAAGGACAGAGGTGGAATACGAAACTATATTCCCTACCCGAACCATACCGCTTTTATATTCCAATCGTCCGATTTTGGCACACACGCCCAAAAATGTATTTTTGACAAGGTTTTTGCGAAAACATGATTGTGCCGAAATTGTAGATGAAAAAGACGAGCAAGCTATAGAAGCCGCAATAGAACGCCTATTAAATGACGACCAACGTAGAAGGCAAATTATTAAAAACGCAATGAAGACCGCCTCACTTTTTGACGGAAAAAACACAAGCAGACAACTAAAACAAGCTGTTTTCAAACACGAATAATGTTTAATTAGCAGAAATGTCAACACACCAACATATTACCGATACTTCAAGTCGTCCAATCATGCCCGTCTTTATAGTCGGCTTTACTCGCAATGGGACAACGTGGCTGGGCAACATCCTTTCACAGTGTTTTGAGATAACAACGGCACGTCATGAACTGCATTATGGCTTTTGTGAAACGGATATCTACGAAAATGCTACATATTGGGGAGATTTCAATACACTTAATAACTATATTTTCTTTTTAGAGAGTTATACCAATGCTGATTTATTTAAAATATTAGAAGGGGATAAAAATTATTTTATTAATAATCGTGCAAACAATTTTTATGACTTTTTCTTTGAATTGATGGACCGATTAAGCCTAAAACAAGGTCATCAATACTGGACAACAAAACTCAGCCCGGCTTTTTTCCATGACAAAAAAGAATTTGAATCTTTCAAAGAAGCATTGAATAAAAGATATTCTAAGGTGAGATATATTATCATTCAACGTAGATTTGACGACTACATTCGTTCATATATAAACATAACTGGAGAAGCTAAAATCAAACGCAACACTACTATTAAAAAACATATTTCGAGTGTCACGGGGACAATGTTCTATTATTATTTTTACCGTAGAATGAATTACTTGATTAAAGATGAACATCTCTTTCGTTTGAATTATGAACTGCTCAAAAATAATTATGAAGGCACACTTGATGAAATTGCCAATTTTATCGAACACCCCAAAGGTTTTTTATATGAAAAAGACTTGAAGAACATCCGTAACACCAGTTTTATCGACCAAAAAAAAGAACCCATCAATGCACTTATTACCGTAGCCGGTTTTCTTTTTAAACACATCAAACCTCTTTCCGGTCTGGCAGTACACATAAGATATGCCTTCCAGAAGAAAAATAAATTGCCACCTATTTGGTGGCGACTCACTAAGGCAGAGCATTTTCAAGAAGCCTTCAAAAAAGAGTTGCAACAGAGTGGTCAATTACTACTGAAAGAACAGTTCGAAAAAAAAGATACATTATGACAATTGAAAAAAAATTTGAAGAACAGGTTAAGGAAGGAACAAGATTTAATTTCGGAAAAAACTGGAATGCCTTTCTAAGCAATTTGGACGGTGAACGCATCCGTGTTGCAGAAGATTCATTGACGGAAATGTTGGAGTGTGAAAATCTGAATAACAAAACTTTCTTGGATATAGGTTGTGGAAGCGGATTGTTCAGCCTCGCAGCGCAGAACTTGAGTGCTGATGTGTATTCTTTGGACTTTGACCCTGATTCGGTAGCATGTGCGAAATTTTTGAAAGAAAAATTTCACCCTCAGTCCAAGTGGACAATAGAGGAAGGCTCTGTACTAGATAAAGATTATATTGCGTCCTTAGGTGAATTTGATGTTGTTTATTCATGGGGAGTATTGCATCATACAGGTAACATGGAACTTGCACTTAGCAACGCAACACTTCCTGTCAAATCCGGTGGAAAACTATTTATCGGTATATACAATGAAAGCAAACAGTCGAAATTTTGGCTGAAGGTTAAAGAAATGTATAACAAAAACATTTTTGGTAAAGCATTGATTGTATCCATATTCGTAACGTATTTTTTCATACGAGGATTTTTTTCAGACATATTGAGACTAAAAAACCCTTTCAAAAGGTATGAGGAGTACAAGCAAAGAAGAGGCATGTCTATCGTACATGATTGGTATGATTGGTTGGGAGGCTTGCCCTATGAAGTCGCTACACCTGAATTTATCGTTGATTTTCACAAAAAAAGAGGCTTTCGGGTAGAAAAAATCAGAACAGTCAATACAAAGGGAATTAATGAATTTGTATTTAGTAAAGTCTAATGATCGCAAAAAAATACAATCAAAGAATTAAATTTGAAACCTATTATTGAATTGAAATTTCATGAAAAAAATATTAAAAAAAATACTACCTGTTAATATATCGAACAAGCTGCGTGCTGCCGAAGATGCATCTAAACTCAACCGACTTCCCATTGAAACATGTGACTTTGAAGCTTTGCGAAAAATTGATAGTCAAACTTTGTCCCAAATATTCAACAATGAAGACCTTAAAGCAGAATATCAGGCAATACGCCCGGTAGTAAAAAACTTAGGACTTCCTGAAGATACAGGAGGCGTAAATATTGGCGATCAGCAAGCCATATTTTATCTTATTAAGCATTTTGAACCTCAAAATGTACTTGAAGTCGGTACATTTATAGGCTGTTCAACGGTACATATTGCGCTAGCACAAAAAGATAAACCTGATGCAAAGCTTACTACAGTGGATATTCGAAATGTTAATGACCCCACAACAAAACCATGGATAAACCATGGCTCAAAAAGTGCCCCAAGCCAAAATATAACAGAAGTAGGTTGTGCTGACAAGGTGACATTCATAGCCCAAGATTCCAAAAAATATCTGACAACTTACGATGGACCAAAATATGACTTCATCTTCTTGGATGGCAGCCACAAAGCTACTGAAGTGTATTTGGAGATACCCAAGTCGCTTAACATTCTTGCAGAAGGAGGCATCATTCTTTTACATGATTATTTCCCTGATAATGCTATCTTATGGAAGGACAGTCCGAGAACAATATCAGGACCTTATCTTGGGGTGGAACGGTTGAGAAAAGAAAATAAAGATATGGTACATGCTGTTCCTTTCGGCAACTTGCCGTGGAAAACAAAACTCGGAACAAATACAACCTCACTTGCCATTTTTACGAAAAAATAGACAGAGATAAGAGTATGTTTAAGCAATAAATTTAATTGTATTAAATTATGTGTGGAATAGCAGGTTATATTGATTTTAATAAAAAACTGAACGCAGATACGCTCCAATCCATGACGAATTGTATGGCGCATCGTGGACCGGACGATAAAGACTATCTATACCGACAGACTCCTCATGCACACATCGGTATGGGGCATCGACGCTTGTCTATCATCGACCTTTCCTCTGGAGCGCGTCAACCCATGCAATATCGTCATTTGCACCTCGTTTTTAATGGTGAAATATACAATTACCAAGAAATCAAAAAAGAACTGCTATCACTGGGTTACAAATTTGAAACAAATTCTGATACAGAAGTCGTACTCGCTGCTATATTGGAATGGGGCATGGAAGCCCTACACCGATTCATCGGAATGTTTGCCTTTCTATTATACGATGAATTAAAACAAAAAATGTATATCGTCAGGGATAGAGCAGGTGTAAAACCTTTGTTTTTTTATCAAAAAAACGGACAACTCTTATTTGCATCCGAATTAAAAGCTTTCCATCAAGTAGAAGGTTTTGACAAAACACTTAATTACGATGCCTTGAGTTGTTATTTTCAATTTACCTATATTATCGGCGAGCAGTGTATTTTTAAAAATTGTAAAAAAGTGAACCCTGGTCATTATCTTGAAATTGACCTCGCTACTCAAGATTGCAAAGAGCATAAATATTGGGATGTCGTCGATTATTATAATCTACCGAAATTTAACCTTTCGGAAGCGGAAATAATGGAGCAAATGGAAGCATTGATGAGTTCTGCCTTCCAATATCGGATGGTGTCAGATGTACCCGTCGGTGTATTTTTGAGTGGAGGTTATGATAGTTCGATTGTAACGGCGATACTTCAGCGTAATAGTACGCAAAAAATTAATACCTTTACGATTGGTTTTCACGAAAGTGAATACAATGAAGCGACCTACGCCAAAGAAGTGGCACAATATCTGGGGACGAATCATACGGAGTATTATTGTACGGCAAAAGAAGCGCTTGAAACGATCCCCAAATTAGCATTTTACTATGACGAACCCTTCGGAGATAGTTCGGCTATCCCGACAATGTTGGTCAGCGAAATAGCCCGAAAGTCGGTCACGGTAGCTCTTTCCGCAGATGGAGGCGATGAGATTTTTGCGGGATATAGTCGTTACGTTCGTTTTATGAAGCGACAACAAAGGATGAGAAAAATACCGACTGCTTTACATCAGCCGATTGCCTATCTTTCCTCTGCGTTTGCACGAAGCGCAGGTGGTGGTGTAGATACCTTGAACAAACACATTGTTCAAAAAGCAAATAAAATAAATGCGCTTTTTAACAATTATGATGATATGATATCGTTCAAATTACAAAGGCAGATTATGTCAGATAATGAGATTCGTTATCTAATGACTGTGCCTTTCAATTATCTTGAAACGCCTTATGACAAACACAATTTAAAAAACAATAAGGATATTCTTAATGATATTCTTGCTTTAGACTATAAATCGTACCTCACAGACGATATTCTCGTCAAAACAGATCGCGCCAGCATGGCTGTCGCTTTAGAAGGAAGAGAGCCTTTTCTTGACCAACGTATCATAGAGTTTGCCGCACGTATTCCTTCTAATGAAAAGTACAAACACGGTGTACTTAAATATATTCTTAAAAATATTACACACCAATATCTGCCCAAATCTATGATGGAACGCCCCAAAAAAGGCTTTAGCGTACCGATAATGCGTTGGCTGAAGCGAGATTTGAAACATTTTATTACAGATTACATCAATGAAGATACGCTTCGCGAAGTGGGCATATTTAATGTAAAATTAGTAATGAAAGAAAGGGATGACTTTTTTAAAAGTGATAAAGATGAGCATGTTTGGCTTTGGTTGGTCTTGGTGTATATGCTGTGGTACAAACAATGGATGTGAAGTTTTATAATTGTGGAAGGGTATGACTCTAAGTACATTGTTTAATAAATTTATTTACATTTTTGAGTATTTCTTTTAAAACGACTCTTCCCCAAAAAATTCCTTAAATACAGTAAGTATTCGCGTCATTTTTGGGTCGATTCATTTCAAAATAAATACTCAAAAACGATAAGAAATTTAATAAACAATGTACTGAGATTTTATTATTACGGTTTTTTGTAAAGTAAAAAAATTCCTTTTAATCACAAGATAATAGACTTTATTTAGGAATATTTTGTATGCATGGAACTTTTGTATTTTTTCGATAATCGAGCCTCATTTTGAGTCGCATACCCTATCCCGATAGCTATCGGATTGGCGAAAAATAGGGGAAGAGTATCGGAAAAAGACAATTTAGCTGCATACAAAATTTTTCTGAATAAAGTCTAATACATTGAAAACATTTATTTATCTACTCATTATGGTAGTGGCTTCGGCACATTAGGATGCAAGAAATGATAAAAAAATCAACATTATTAACTATTAGCTTCTATATAATGGCAGGTATCATATTCTCAAACATAAATGGTTTGGTATATGCGATGTATGGTATAGTTGCCCCTTTTTCAATATTTATTCTTATTTCCTCTCTAATTATTACGTTCTATTTATTCAGATACGGAAAAATAACCCTTCCTCATCATTTTTTTAATATGGCTATAGTCGGCTATCTGCTTATCGCGGGTATATCTTGGTGTTTCTTTAGCCATCTCCATTTCAGAGATGTCCCTTACTATAGGGTATTCCGAAAACAAATACCTGCAATATTATTAGTATATGCGTTTTATAAATACACCTTATATGAGGGGGAGCGAAATGGCTTAAATAACGTACTGGCTTTTATTACGGCATTTATGTTTTTGGTTACAATGACAATACCTTTTGGTGAACTGATAGGATTAAAGAATGTAATTGAATATAAGGCTACGACTAGAGAATCTGGTGTTTTTTCCAACCCCAACAAGGCAGGAGCCCATATTAACTACAATTTAGCACTTGTACTCTTTTTTATTCTAAATAGCCGACGCTGGTCTTGGGTTTTTATAGGGATGTTGCCTCTTGTATTGTATAGTACTGTCGTTACATTCTCCAAATCAGCTATGGTTTCAGCATTACTTATAGTTCTGGTATTTTTATTTATTAACTTAAGAGGGTTTTATAGATTAGGTGGCCGACGTCGCAAAAAGTTAAGCTTTTTTCTTGCAATGATTCTCGTTGCTGGTGCCGCTTCGGGACCCATAATTGTTAATTTTATACAAACCTTAAACAAACATCAACTCGCAAGAATCCTTCAAGTTGGACAAATTATGAGTGGACAGATAGACGAAAATACAACGACACACCGCTCTACTTTATGGGGAGAAGGCCTCGAAATCATTAAAAATTTTCCTATTACCGGACATGGCTTCGGCTCTTTTAGTAAGCTCCCTGAGGGGCGACTCAATGTTCATAACACCTATTTAATGGTTCTGGGAGAGGCTGGAATATTTCCTTTTATTGCTTTAATGATTTTTGTCCTAATGCTATATTACAGATGTTTATTTTGGATCAAAGATCCCAACTACCAATTTTTGGCACTTGCGATATGTATTATCACCACCGTTCAGGTATATGGTGCTGCAAATGGAGGCATCAAAACGAGTGAGACACTTGGGATGACAGGGATACTGTTTGCCATACTACATCTCATGAAGGGAAAGGTTGTCCGTTCTAGAAAAACAAAGCGAGGATTTTTGTTTCTACCCTTCCCAAGCAAACGCAAATAATCCCGCGTTATTTTTTTTCTATAAAATACCAAAATATATACACAAAATGAGGAAGGTAGGGCTTATCATAACAATAATTGTAATCGCTTCATTATATTGGCAATGCAATCCAAAGCCTCCGAAAACAATACAGAATAACCAAACGACAGGCTTCAAAAAAAATCAATATCGTAAAGAAGTTGGAAGATTTCCTGATAGCGAATATGCTTGTGATTTATCTCCATTAGAAGCGTTTAAGAAAAACACTACTAATAGTAAAGGTTCGCATGTCAAAATCATTGACATCAATGCTCCTGGTGGTTGTAAAAACTGGACGGATTGTGGTATCAACAGCAAGAAATACCGTCATTTTCTTATCATGCCCGGAGATTATCGGAAATGGGGTATATTGAAAATAAGAGCCTCCGGTAATGCCAAACAATCCAGAATCATCTCTTATTACAATCCCAAACTGAATAAACCTTATGAAGAAAAACTCCCCATAAATACGCCACTCTCAGCTCAACACCACGTCATCCTCGAAGCCTTTGATATTGTAGAAGCCGACCATTGGATACTCAATGGATTGACTTTTAGTGGTAATTCAGAAAAAAACAAAAGAGGAAAAATCGGTGGACGGTTTAGCCGATTTGCAGTTAAAGCGAATCATAATATCATCAACCGGTGTCTTTTTGAAGGTGTTGTCAATTATCCATCCAATATTCGAATAAGTTTTAGTGACTACAACTGTATCCAAAATAGCGTAGTTCGTAATTTAATAGGTGACGACCAAGTTGGGATACTCCTTAAAGGTGAAAAAAGTAGAGCTATTGGTAATAGAATTATCAACAACGAAATATACGATTGCAATGACGGTATACAGCTCACTTACATGTCCGCCTTCGCACCAAATGGTTATCTGTCGGGTACAATTATTGAAAATAATGATATTTATCTCACCCCAAAAGCATACAGTAAACAAAAACCTGGCTTTGCTTGTGCAGAAAATGCTATTGATATCAAAATAGGCGGTGAATCTGCCAAACCCGAAGATGTCGTCCTTATACTCAAAAATAGAATATGGGGATATAGACCTACGGACACCAATTGCGGAGGATCGGGCAGTCTCGGACGCGGGATAGGCTTACATTTGCAAGCAAATAATATTATTTTAAAAGACAATATTTGCTTCGACCTTCCGGGTGGCATTAATGTTTCTAATAAAAACTTATCTAACACGCGTGTAGCTGTCTTGAATAATCTTTTTTTTGATATAAAAAGGTTTGACAAAAAACGTAAATTTGCACCCGCAGTAAGTGCCAGCACAGATATAGATATTTATTACAACACCATAAAAGGTGCAAATACTTCCCTACTAATACAATCTAAAGAAACCAGTCGAGTTCAATGCAATACCATCATCGGCGTACCCCAAAATATTATATGGAAAAAGACGAAAAACAGCCGATCAGCCCTCAACGCATGGTATGCTTGTAAAATAGACGAACGAGGAGTTCACTCGCACAATTCGCGACTCAACATGATTGACAATCGTTCTGATATAGGCAAGTTTGAGGATTTCACATTTTATAGAAAACGCTGGACAAAACCGGAAAAAATAGTCGTCAAAAATATCTTTCCAAACCATCAAAAAAAAATCAGCCATATTTCGCAAGCCGACAACCATTGTGGCGAAGGCGGTGAAGGCGACAGGTGGTGGGCTAAATGCCTAAAAGAACGCACACCAATCAATTGATTTATTATTTTATCGTTACTAAAGGTAAATTCCAAAATCGACTATAAATTTACGAGGTATTTTTTGGGAATTTGTTTTTTAAAATTTGGAATTTCAACAAGCTATGCAGCAAAAAAGAAGGCTTCTGATTATAGTTCCTCATTTACGAGATGGAGGCGCACAAAAATCAGCAGCAAGATTATCAGAATTACTTCATGAGGAATTTGATATATATATCCTCACCTTTTTTTCACAACAAGATTTCCCTGTTGCATATACTTATCAAGGCACACATATTTGCCTCGAACAAAAAGCGAGAAAAAATCCTTTTAGCAAAATCTTCAATGCCTTTCGGCGGATTCATTTTTTAAAAAAATTAAAACGAGAAAAAAATATTGACGTAGCCGTCAGCTATCTACACAATGCACATACTGCGAATGTATTAAGCGCGGTCAATGAAAAAGTATTTATTTCTCTCCGCACTTTACTCTCTCAAAATGTAGGGGGAAAACGACAAGCGGCTTCCATCAAAAGAACGTACCACAAAGCCAATGTCGTCATAGCTCAAAATAAAAGAACACTCGAAGATGCCATAGAAAATTTCAATATTCGCCCCGACCAGACAACCGTTATTCCCAATTTTTACAACTTCGACACCATCGAAAAACATTACCAAGAACCATTGCCTACTGAGATTCAAACCGACACGAAATACTTCGTGTTCAGTCAAGTTGGCAGACTTCATAAAGCCAAAGGACAATGGCATTTGCTACGTATTTTTAGGCAGGTTTTAGAACATTCGCCTCAAGCTCGACTAATGATTGCCGGTGACGGACCATTACGAAATTTCCTCATTGATTACGCGGCACAACTCCAAATCAAAGTACAGGATTTGACAGACAGCGATAGCAAAATACCTGATCTTGAAAACTATCAGCTTATCTTGCTCGGTTTTGTCAAAAATCCTTATCAATATTATCAATTGACAGACATGTTCCTGTTCACAAGCCTTTACGAAGGCTTCCCAAATGCACTCGCAGAAGCTATGATATGTGGCATACCTGCATTAAGCACCGATTGCAAAGCAGGACCGAGAGAACTCATCGCCCCCGGTGTTGAGACGATAAATGACTATCCTTTGGAAACGGATTTGGGTGTGCTTTTTCCGGCATTTGATGGAGAAATAATTGATGCGGATGCGCCCATTATAGTCGAAGAACAACTTTGGATAGACCAACTCGAAAAATATATATCCATGCCAGAGTGGAGAGCGAATGTCAGCGAAAAAGCCCGTCAACAGATGAGAATTTATAATAAAGACAATGTGAAAAAAAACTGGATGAGTTTGTTGACCGATGAAACTTAAAGATGTTATTTAATTCCATAGAGTTTGCCATATTTTTACCGATAATATTTGCATTATATTGGGCTTTGAAGCGCGATTTAAAATTGCAAAATCTACTGCTATTGGCTGCCAGTTATGTTTTTTATGGTTGGTGGGATTGGCGGTTTTTGTCTTTGATAGCTTTTAGCTCGATGGTAGATTATTTCGTCGGGCTTCAAATGGGAAAAACAGAGGAGCAGTCAAGGCGAAAACTATTATTGTGGGTGAGTATTTGTGTCAATCTCGGTTTTCTCGGCTTTTTCAAATATTTCAATTTTTTTGCCGAGAGTTTTTCGGATGCTTTTACATTGCTTGGCACACCGATAGAAGCGACACGACTGAATATTATCCTGCCCGTAGGAATAAGTTTTTATACCTTTCAAACCCTCAGCTATTCGATTGATATTTATAGAAAAAAACTCGAACCTACGCGAGATATTATTGCTTTCTTTGCCTTTGTCAGCTTTTTCCCTCAACTGGTAGCAGGACCTATCGAAAGAGCCAAAAACCTTCTCCCGCAGTTTTATATTAAAAGAACTTTTGAACAGGACAAAGCCATTGACGGCTTACGGCAAATACTCTGGGGCTTGTTCAAAAAAGTCGTTATTGCTGATAATTGCGCGGAGTATGTCAACATTATTTTCTCTAATCCGAGTGACTATTCAGGCAGTACTTTGTTTTTGGGTGGTGTCTTATTTGCCTTTCAGATATACGGCGATTTCTCTGGCTACTCCGATATGGCAATCGGAACAGCACGCCTTTTTGGTTTTAATCTAATGAAGAATTTTGCCTTTCCGTACTTTTCGAGAGACATCGCGGAGTTTTGGCGAAGATGGCATATTTCGCTCTCTACTTGGTTTCGAGATTACCTCTACATTCCGCTCGGAGGCAGCCGAGGCGGCACGTGGATGAAAATCAAAAATACCTTTATTATTTTTGTGGTCAGTGGCTTTTGGCATGGTGCAAATTGGACCTTCATTTTTTGGGGATTTCTCAACGCCTTATACTTTTTACCGCTTTTATTATCCAATAAAAATAGAAGAAATCTCGAAACAGTCGCACAGGGAAGATTACTACCTTCTTTGAGAGAATTCTTTAGTATTTTATTGACTTTTGCCTTGACCGTATTGGCGTGGATTTTCTTTAGGGCAGATAATTTGACCGAAGCATTTGGTATCATTTATCGTGTTTTTTCATTGTCCATATTTACCATTCCGCAGTACTTGCCCGGAGGCGTATTGGCGATGATATTATTTTTATTATTGGTCGAATGGTCGAATCGCGACAAAGAATTCGGCTTGCAGTATTTTGGGAGTTCATCCCTCAAAAGAAATGTCTTGGATTATGTGTTGCTCTCTGCCGTATTTTGGTGTATCGTTATATGGCGTTCGGGCAAAGAGTTGGAATTTATCTATTTTCAGTTTTAGTGAAAGAAAATAAAGATGAAAAAAGCAGCTATATTTTTTATTGTATTCATACTCGTTGGTGAGGGGCTACTTCGGTTTGATGAAGAATTTGATTTTTTAAACCGAAATGCAAATGCTACCATTGGGATAGAGGTCGCAGAATCTGAGTTGAGAGACCAAGTAGAGAATGGAGATTTTGAGATACAGTCGGATCAACTTAGGGTTTTAGTACTCGGAGATTCTTACATTTATGGGAGTTTTATTGACCCTGAAAAAAAGTTTTCAAAGCAACTTCAAAAAGACCTTAACAGGAGTGATTTGGGGGAAAAGCAAGCCGTTGTATTAGATGTATCAAGAGCCTCTAATAATACTTCAGATAATTTTGATTTTTTGAAATATTATAAGGATATATTCAAACCACATATTGTTTTTTGGTCATATCATTATAATGATATTCAAGATTTGAGAAGTATGGAAGAAACAGCAAGTGAGGAGGAAATTACGGCACGGGATGAAGCTGCAAAGAGACAACTATCTACATGGAAATCTATTATAAAAAGAATTTACAAAACATCTGAATTAATAAGATTTTTGTCATCTTCACTCCAAAGAGAACTAAAATTAAATGGCATAGTGCTTCCCGTTGGAGACTTTTACACTTTAACACAGAAAACTTATCATGAGAAAAACAAAGACTGGCAATTGACCAAAGATATTTTTGAGGAGGTCATCAAAATATGCGAAGATGACAATATGAAATTGATTGTGTATAAATTGCCAATATTTAACCTCTTGGAAAATAATGCTTTATTCTCAAAAATAGATGCCACAGTATCCAATTTCTTTAAACAACATGAGAAGGTACATTATTTGTACGGGTACGATGACTTTAAAGGGCAAGATTCCTACAACTACCGCATGTCAAAGTATGACGGGCATCCGAATAAGAATGGACACAAAATAATGGTAGATAGAACAAAAGCAGAAATACTAAAAATACAACAGACCGAAAAATAGCCATGTCAAATAAAAAGAAAATACTAATATTAGGAGCTAATGTCAACCGAAAAAATCATGGCGGAGTCGTTACTTTTACAAAAGGTTTGCTCAATTCGCCATTGAAGGACAAATACACCCTTGACTGGGAACGCTTTGAATTTAGAGGTCGTGGAATTGCCAAAGTATTTAACATCCCCGCAGATTTCCGAAAACTAAAACGCAAAATGCAAGAAGGGCAATATGATGTGGTACATGCCAATGTAAGTATATATCAATTGTCTTTTTTTAAAATATACCTTTACAACATTTTAAAAAGAAAATATGGCTTCAAACTGCTCGTGCATTTACATGGTGGAATGTTGGATAACATTCGATTTTTTAAAAACTTCTTCGTTCGTATCCTCTCGAAAGCCGACCATTTAATATTCCTCTCCGAACCTCAAAAAGCGGGTTTTACCGCCTACCCAAGCCTCAAAAATAAAATGAGCATACTTCCTAATTTTCTTACTTCTGATGCTCCTCCACTTAATGGACAATCTACTCAAAATAAGACTACATTCCTGTTTATCGCAAGGGTCATTCGAGAGAAAGGTATCTTTGATTTATTGGAAGCTGTTAGTCTATTAACACCCGAAGAACGCTCAAAAATGCGTTTACTCGTATGCGGTACGGGAGAATCTCTGGAGGAAGCCAAAGCATACAGCAATCAAAAAAAATTAACAGAATGTGTTGATTTTCTGGGCTTTGTAAAAGGAGCATCCAAAATAAATGCACTCCAACAAGCAGATATTTGTGTACTGCCGACTTATTGGGATGAGGGTTTTCCATTTACTATTTTGGAGGCGATGAGCTACGGACAAGGCGTTATTTCTACGGACAAAGGAGCTATTGCAGAAGTTATTGTAAATAATGAAAATGGGTATATCGTTCCTCCGCAAGATCCCATGACACTCTCCAAACGTATGTCTAAACTCATTAATGATGAAACAGAAAAACATCGTTTTTCTAAAAATAGCTATCAGCGATTTCAAGAAAAATACGATATGAACGGACCCGGCGTAAAGGCATTTTCACGAGTCTATGAAGCACTATGGGATGAAAAAACAATAAACATTACATCTTGACTTGTTCTTTTTTCTTTATACTTCACCAAATTCTCCTTAATCTCGATAGCTATCGGGAGAAGATGTAGCGTTTGTAGGGTAAACGCAAGAAAATTTTAGTTATGCGTAATTGATTGATTTTTAATTTTTTTGGAGACTTACTCGACGGACATTTTTGAAATGTCAGGCGAGAACATTTGTGTTTAATAAATTTAAGTTACATTTTTTTAATAAATTAGTATTTTTCAAACTTTGTAAAAATATAATATTCAGAATAATGAACTAACGTTGTCGCCTGACATTTTAAAAATGTCCGCCGACTCACACTTATGAACGGACCCGGCGCAAAGGCATTTTCACGGGTCTATGAAGCACTATAAGGCAAGTCATAAAATTATTTGTATTGTGAAAAATATCATCTTCATTGTCGGTGTAGGGCGTTCAGGCACAAGCCTTCTTCAAAGCGTACTCAATGCTCATTCAGAGGTTGCTTTTATGCCCGAAACGCAGTTTTTTAGAAAATATATTGCCTCAAAAAAAACAGCCCCTACAGATTTGGCTGAATTTAAAAAGACACTCGAAGCAGATACTTCATTTCATAGAACGGGCATCGCACCAGACGACTTACTTGGTGATTTTAAAGGGGATACTTTCACTGCCATTGAGGCTTATAAATTATTGTTGAATACTTATTTAAACAAAAAAAACAAAAAAAATATTGGTGACAAAGATCCGCGTAATATCGACTATCTACCGAAACTATATGAGCATTTTCCCAATGCCAAAATCATTCATATTTACAGAGACCCCAGAGATGTTGTGTTGTCCAAAACTAAAGCTGCTTGGTCGGCACATCGCCCGTTTTGGATGCACGCGATCATTGGTCAGTGTCAACTCGCCAGAGGGCGAAAAATAGGTAAACAACTGTATAGAAATAACTTTTTTGAGATAAAATATGAAGAACTAATCAAGCAACCAGAACAAACAATTCGGAATTTAAGTGTATATTTGAATATAGAGTATCAGTCAAACATGATGAATTTTGCTAATTCTTCTCGTGAATTGGTGGATGAAAAAGAAATGTCTTGGAAAAAGGAGACTTTTCAACCCATTCAGAAAAATAATAGTGGAAAATGGAAGGAAAATTTTACCTCAAAACAAATCCAATATATAGAAGCTGTTTCAAATGAAGCTTTTGACCAGTTGAATTACGAAAAAATAAACGACAAATCTCCTTTGGGGATGTCTTTTGTGGCACGAATTACTAACATGCTCTTTCCGATACTATACAAATTTAAGATGTAATGATGATGGATGGCAAGCAATGGATTTCTGATTTTCGTCCTTTGTTGATAGACGGGCAAGCACTTTACGCGTCGAAGCGTAACCACCTATATGTATCATACGATTGGGGAGGTAATTTTGAGTATATAGCAAAGTATAATAGACCGTTTTTACGCAATCAGGTTTTTGGACATCGTCTTACAGAGCGAGTTGCTCGTGAGGGTTTTCATAGTCTTCAGGTATTGGATAATGAAACCCTGATAGCAGTAGTTCGCAAAAAGATTTTAATCAAAAAAAAGAACGATGTCGATTTTCGTGAAGTATTTAATATAAAGCGCGGTTCGCGTCCACTCAATCTGTGTGTTTCCCAAAACGGAAAGATTTATTTTGGAGAATATTTTGACAACTCGATCAGAGAAGAAGTTTATATTTACGGAAGCGATGATGGTGAAAATTGGGAAATTGTCCATACCTTTCAGGCTGGAAAGATACGTCATGTACACGGTATATTTTTTGACCCCTATCGAAAGGGAATGTGGGTACTCACCGGAGATACAGACGAAGAGTCTGGAATTTGGTGGACACCAGATGAATTCGGTACTTTATCATGCCTCGTGACAGGTACGCAACAAGCACGCGCTGTTGAGATTATACCTTTACAAAACAATCTGATAGTGCCAATGGATACACCGCTCGAGCAAAACTTTATTCATTCTTTTGATACGAATACTCTTCAATTTAGTAAACTTGCATCCTTATCCGGTAGTGCCTTTCATGCTCGCGGTGATGACAAACTCGCTTTGGTAACTACTGTCGTAGAACCAAGCACTGTCAATAAGACCGAACATGTATCGGTATGGGCAGGCGGGAACAACCATTGGAAATGTATTAAAAAAATCAAACAGGATAGATGGTCAGCTCTGTCTTACTATTATTTTCGATACCCCGAATTGGAGATTTACACTGGCGAATCATCTCCATATTTTTTTCTGTACGGAAGAGGCATTACAGGCATAGACGGACACATGATACGTTGGCAAAAAACAAACCTCATTGAGGAGATAAAAGCATCGGCAATTGCTGAAAAATTACAAGCATGAGCAAAAGCATACTCATAACAGGCGGCGCGGGCTTTATCGGTAGTCACTTGACAGAACGTCTTTTGCGAGAAGGCTGGAACGTGACGGTGGTAGATAATCTTGACCCGTTTTATGACCTTCGTGTGAAACATCATAACCTTGAACTTTGTCGCAAACATGGCGATAAGTTCAGGTTTTTGCAATTGGATATTACGAATCACGAGGCACTGACCCGTTCACTGAATGGCGATTACAAGGCAATCGTACACCTTGCCGCCAAAACAGGGGTGCGCCCCTCTGTCACCAATCCACGTCAATATTCTTTCACCAATACACAAGGCACGCAAAATATGCTCGAAATTGCTCGCGAACGCGGTATCGAGCAATTTATCTTTACCTCTTCGAGTAGCGTATATGGACTAAATACTCGTCTGCCCTGGCGCGAAGATGACCAAGACCTTCGCCCCGTCAGCCCCTATGCTTGCTCCAAACTCGCCTCCGAATTGCTCGGTCATTCTTATAGCCAACTCTATGGAATTCGCTTCGTTGCGCTGCGATTTTTTACGGTTTACGGTCCTCGTCAACGTCCTGATCTTGCGATACACAAATTTGCTTTGAAAATGCTCAAAGGCGAACCTCTACCAGTATTCGGTAACATGGATTCTGGTAGGGATTACACTTATATCAATGATGTGATAGAGGGTGTTCGTCGGGCAATTGATTACGACAAAACCCTTTTTGAAGTCATCAATATTGGTAACAATAAAGCCGTCAGTATGGCTGAAATGATAGAAACCCTCGAACAAACATTTCAAGTAAAAGCCAAAATCAATCACCTGCCCGTAGCGGCGGGCGATCTGCCACTTACCTGTGCGAATATCGCCAAAGCACATCGGCTTTTAGGCTACGAACCCCAAGTTTCTTTCCGCGAAGGCATCCGCCTTTTTCGAGAATGGTTGGATATAAAACAAGAAGTGAAAAGGAATCAATAACAATTTTATTTTCAAACTTTCTTTTGTTCAACAGCTTCTCATCTCAAACTAAATCTCTCCTTTTTCGTTTCATTTTTCAAATTATATAACTTGTGTTATCCTATAACGTATATCCACCGTCTGTGGACTGATAAATTACAGACTATTATTTTTAGAAAAATGTGTTAGTATGAACAAAAGCACCCTGTCGATTCTGGTACTTGCCATCGTATATAGTGTTGGTATTGTCGGAATAAAATTTAATATATTTGGAGACATTTTATCGCTTACTCCTCTGAATCTGTTGTTTTCCCTCGCTGTACTCCTCTGGAATCACGACAATTGGAATAGAAAATTTCTCACAGCAATCACAGTCGTCGCATTAGCTGGTTTTTTTGTAGAAGTGGCAGGCGTACAAACAGGAGTGATTTTCGGTACATATACTTATGGACAAACTCTTGGACTACAATGGTTGGATGTACCACTTACAATGGCGGTCAATTGGTTGATATTGGTCTATTGCACTGCCGCAATAGTGAGTAAATACGATTGGAGTGTACCGATGAAAGCCCTCATAGGGGCAGTGATGATGACAAGCATGGATGCCATCATTGAGCCAGTAGCGATACGATATGATTTTTGGCATTGGGCAGGAGGAGCGATACCTGTACAAAATTATCTGGCTTGGGGTATCATTTCATTTCTATTACTTACCTTTTTTCACAAACTTGTTCCCTCCATTAATAATAAAGTAGCCCTCGCCTTATTTTTATTTCAAATTATATTTTTTGTATGTTTACTCTTTTAGGGATGAAAAAACAATAAACACTATATCTTGACTTGCTCTTTTTCCTTTATACTTCACCAAATTCTCCTTAAATAACCCGTTATTGGGTGCAGGACAAATTTTTAATTTTATTTTGAAATGCCACTGTACTGACGACTTTAGCCGTCGCAGAGCGTAAAAGTATATTTATAAATAATTGAATTTTATTTATTTAAAAATTAAAATAAA
>ENA-ORXR01002219-ORXR01002219.1-marine-metagenome-genome-assembly--contig:-NODE-2219-length-18839-cov-3.407792_pt1 | contig 18839 bp, 15 predicted proteins | sample MGYA00237866_ERZ511479 | MGnify/ENA metagenome assembly ERZ511479 | reverse complement strand
CTCCGATTCCAGATAGTTGCAAGCACGCTGTTCCTGAGAGCTGCCTTGAATTTGTTTACTAGTCGCCGCTGCTGATACGTTTGGGGTATAGTGCCGATCATTCATAAGTAGTGTTTTTAATTATTGTGTTTGTCATAATGTGCGTGGATTTCAGACTCTACCATGTTGCTATTGATACAGTAGTACAAAAAGGGAAAGACGGTATGCAGATCGAATCCGGCACTTTGTATGTTGTCGCAACCCCCATTGGGAATTTAGGCGATATTACACATCGTGCATTGCGAGTCTTAGAGGGTGTTACTCGGATTTGCGCCGAAGATACCCGTAACAGCAAAAAGCTATTAACTCACTTCGGTATACAAAACCAGCTAGTTGCACTGCATGATCATAATGAGCAGTCAAAGTTAGAGCAACTTACGTCATGGCTGTTAGATGGCGAAAGCTTGGCATTAATTAGTGATGCAGGCACGCCTCTAATTAGCGATCCCGGTTATCATTTTGTGCAGCATCTTCAGCGGCTAAAAATACCCGTTGTTCCAATTCCTGGTGCCAGTGCGATTATTGCTGCGCTTTCAGTAGCGGGGTTGCCTACCGATCGATTTGTCTTTGAAGGTTTTTTGCCTGCAAAATCCAGTGCTAGAAAACAAGCCTTTCTCGAAAAAACAAAACAGACCTGCACGCAAATTTATTATGAATCAAGTCACCGAATAGTAGCTTCCGTGAGTGACTTATCAGAAGTCATTGAGCCTGAGCGCAAGGTTGTAGTTGCTCGCGAACTCACAAAACTCTACGAACAAATATTCTCTGGGGACGTAATAGAACTGCTAGAGTGGCTGAAGAGTGATCCAAATCATCAAAAAGGCGAATTTGTACTAATGGTTCAGGGCGCGCTCCCCACCGTTGATACAAATAGTGTTGAATTAGAGTCATTATTAAAAATACTCACCAAAGAACTTTCAGTAAAACAAAGCGCTGCACTAGCAGCCAAAATCACCAATCAAAACAAAAACACCTGTTACAGATTGGCGGTTAAGATCACCTCTGGCATTTGATTGACTTCGCCGACTCGTCTTTTGGGTCAGAGTGGCAGGTTGTTCAGTATGACTCGTAAGGTCTGCGTCAATCAAATGCCAGAGGTGCTCTAGTGTTGTTGCGGCGGTGGGTTGAGTTTTAGGTCGGTGTCTTGCGCTGCTCTTCCGGCAAAATCCATCTTAGCCCCCCCCCAATTTAGCATCATGTCGCGAAGAGTGGGAATTGTATTTACTTTGCGAAGACCTTACGAGTCCCTCGATCTTTACATCTCACAAGCCTGTAAGACGAGTCGGCGCAGCAAAGTAAATACAACTCCCACGACACCCCCACGCATGCTAAACTCCCCAATCGAGTTGGCCAGGCAGTCGCGCAACTCAGGTGAAAGCCTGAGTTGGGAGGAAAGTCCGGGCTCCATAGGGTAGGACGCCAGATAACTTCTGGGCAGCGTGAGCTGACGGCAAGTGCAGCAGAGAGAAGACCGCCACGAAAGTGGTAAGGGTGAAAGGGTGCGGTAAGAGCGCACCGCACAGCTGGCAACAGTTTGTGGCAAGGTAAACCCCGTCCGGAGCAAGACCAAATAGGGATACGATGGTGCGACCCGCACTGTATCCGGGTAGGTTGCTTGAAATATGCGGCGACGTATATTCAGACGAATGACTGTCCAAGACAGAACCCGGCTTATCGGCCAACTCGAATCTTTCTTGTTTCAAATGATTAAAAATAAAACAATGTCTATATTTCCTAGCTAATTTCCTCAATCCTGAACTTAAACTTAAAGTGATTTATTAAGTTGTCCAAACAGCATTCTGTAATATAAAAATAAACTCAGAATCGTTCAGGTTTTTTCGCCTACCGTTCCGCTAAGTAATTGTCTTTTCTAGAGGTTTTTAATAAGTCTGTGTTGACCTGTGGGGGATTGGTGGCTATATTGGCGAAATGTGGTGTGATGTGGGGAATTGTGGTTTTCTCTGGAATTTTCACTCCAACTGAACCGGAAAAAAACACATGTTTCGTGGAATATCTAATCTCAATGTTGACAGTAAAGGACGCCTTGCGATTCCTTCACGTTATCGTGAGTCGGTTCAGTTAAGTTCATCGGGGCAAATGATTGTCACAGTAGATCATACGGATAGTTGTCTACTTATTTACGCGATGAACGAATGGGTAACCGTAGAGAAAACTCTCATGCGGCTGCCCAATATGAATCGAAGTGTGAGAAATATGCAGCGTTTGGTGTTGGGTCACGCTTCAGAAGTAGAGTTGGATTCACAGGGACGGATTTTATTGTCAGCCCCGCTACGGGAATACGCAAATATAGATAAACCAGTAGTGTTAGTAGGGCAGGCAAATAAGTTTGAATTGTGGGATGAAGGCACGTGGTTGGCTCAGCGCAATGCCTGGATATCAGAGGCGCAGGCTAGCCTTGAAACTGATGACGTATTAAGTCAGGTTTCTCTTTAATAATCTTTGGAATGCTTACATGGTTGATGTGCTTCAACATGTGACAGTGCTGCGGGATGCGGCTGTCGATGCGCTTTCAGTAAAATCTGATGGCGTCTATGTCGATGGTACTTATGGGCGTGGCGGGCATTCGGAAAAACTATTAGAGCAACTCGGTTCTGACGGGTGTCTCTTGGTTATTGATAAAGATCCAACGGCTATTGCAGATGCCAGAAGTAAGTTCAAAAGCGAGCCCAGGGTGTTTGTTTTTCATGGATCGTTTGCGGATTTAGATCAGGCGCTTGAGGGTAATGATTTACCAAAAACATTCGATGGTTTGTTACTGGATCTTGGTGTTTCGTCGCCACAGATTGATGATGGAGACAGAGGGTTTAGTTTTCAACGCGATGGTGCGTTGGACATGCGAATGAACCCTGAGGAAGGAATTTCGGCAGCGGCTTGGATTGCCTCTGCTAGTGAGTCTGAAATGATGGACGTACTTTGGAAGTATGGCGATGAGCGTTTCGCCAGACGCATTGTGAAAAGCATTGTGTCTGAGCGCAATGACAAGCCATTGCAAACGACATTACAGTTGGCAAATCTTATCAGTGCGGCAGTGCCGCGCAAATTCCATGGCAAAAAACACCCGGCAACTAAGAGCTTTCAGGCGATTAGGATTTTTATTAATAAAGAATTGGCCGATTTAGAACAATGTCTTGAGGTTGCTATTGAGAAATTGAATCCCGGTGGCCGCTTGGTGGTGATTAGCTTCCATTCGTTGGAAGACAGGATGGTGAAACGGTTTTTCAAGAAACAATCATCACCGGCTCCGATTCCGAGAGGTTTGCCAATTCAGGATGAAAACTTGCTGATGCCATTTAAGGTGATAGGTAAAGCAGTGAAGCCTGATGTTGATGAAGTGGCAGAAAATGTTCGTTCACGTAGTTCTGTGATGCGGATACTGGAGCGATGCGCGTGAAGCACTGGCGGCTCATTTTGTTGTTAGCGCTGTATGTCGGTGTTGTATTTACTGCTATTGAGGTGGTGGCGCAGCGAAATTATACGCGTACATTATTTGTAGAAGAGCAAAAAGTGCAGCAAGAGAGAGATGCGTTAACGGCAGAGTGGAGTCGTTTGAAATTACAGCAAGAGACAGATTTAAATGAAGTTCGGGTTGAGGCACAGGCTCGACGTAAATTAGGAATGCATAGTCCACGTGCGGTGGATATTAGGGTGATTCGAGAGTGAAAGCACGACGTACCAAACAATCGGCATTGATTTCGCCAGTTTATCGGGGCAGACGCTTAGCTTTATTGCTTTTGTTGCTGGCCGGTATCGTGGTGATGTTGTTGCGTGCAGGTTATTTGGAAGTGTTTCAACAATCCTGGCTTCAAGCGCAGGCAGATAAGCGTCAGCTAAGAACGATGACAATTCCACCTTATCGCGGAATGATCATGGATCGCAATGATGAGGCTTTGGCGATCAGTTCTCCGGTTGAGTCAGTCTGGGTTGACCCTACAAAATTCTTCATGGAACGCAACCTGATTCGTGAGGCAGCCGCAGATCCTGATGAGAAAATCTCAAGCAATGGTCGCGAGCAACTTGATGAGTTGGATGTTAATTTACTGAAATTGCGTCAAACACTGGGGATGAAAAAAGGCGGGTTGACGAGCCTTTTGTCACAAAATAGCACCAAGCAATTCGTTTACTTGTTGAGACAGGTTTCACCGGAAAAGGCACAGTCAATCATCGACTTAAAGATTCCGGGTGTGGGATCGCAAAATGAATATCGTCGCTTCTATCCGATGGCTGAAGCCATTTCTCATGTCATTGGTTTTACCAATATTGAAGATGCTGGTGTTGAAGGTGTTGAGCGGTCAATGAATGAACGTTTGGCAGGTCAGCAAGGCAAGAAGAAAGTGATACAAGACGGCGCATCACGATTAATCGAAGATGTTGAGCAAGTCGAGCGAATGATTCCGGGTCAGGACATTAGCCTCAGTATTGACCGTCGCATTCAGTATCAGGCTTATAAAATACTCAAAGAGCAGGTGCATCAACTGAGTGCTAAGGCCGGCTCTGTTGTGGTGCTTGATTCTCGTACAGGTGAGATTTTAGCGCTGGCGAATATGCCAGGTTTTAACCCAAATGCACGTAGCAAGCTCAAGGCAGAGAATTATCGTAATCGAGCGGTAATGGATGCGTTCGAGCCGGGCTCAACAATCAAGCCATTAACCATTGCGGCAGCGCTGGAAGCCAGAGTGATTGGTCCTAATGTTTCGATTAATACATCACCTGGTTATCTTGAACTAGGCAAGACGAAAGTTCAGGATCCAAGAGATTATGGCGCGTTGACGTTGGATAAAGTGTTAGCAAAATCTAGCAACGTGGGCGCGTCAAAAGTAGCGCTATTAATGGAGCCAAAGGAGCACTGGAAGTTTTTGAATCGTGCAGGCTTTGGGTTACGTCCGGGTTCTGGCGCGCCAACAGAAACCATAGGTGGTCTGAGTTATTACGAGGACTGGGGCAAGGTTGACCGCGCTTCCCATGGTTATGGTTATGGCTTGTCTGTCAGTCTGTTACAGATTGCGCAGGCTTACACTGTGTTTGCCAATGAAGGGATTTTGGTGCCGGCAAAGCTGCTGAAGCAAACAGAAGAGCCAGTAGGTCGCCGCATCATGAAGCCTGAAAATGCCAAGGCAGTATTGCGAATGATGACTGCCGTGGTAAGAGAAGGTGCTACGGGTAAGCTCGCAATGATTGATGGCTACAAAGTTGCAGGGAAGACTGGAACTGCCTTTAAATATATTAATAAGAAATACCGCCGTGATCGTAGAGTGGTCAGTTTTATCGGTTTGGCACCAGCGAGTGATCCACGGTTAGTCGTGGCTGTCATGTTGGATGAGCCGCGCGTTGAACGAGCGACCGGTGGTCGCTTAGTCGCACCAATGTTCTCTAAGATAATGTCCAGTAGTTTGCGCGTTTTAGATATTCCACCAGATGATCTGCCGAATAAACAAGCGGCTGCAAAGCTGAAAGGAGGATCATCATTATGACGATTTCCCTTAGGGCTTTATTACAGAATGTCGATGATGTGATGACGCCATCTTATCCCGATATCGAACTGTCAGAAATGACACTGGATAGTCGCAAAATAAGTGAAGGTTATGTGTTTGTGGCTTTAAGAGGTACGAACGAACATGGTTTAAAATATGCCGCTGCAGCAGAGCAATCTGGTGCCGTCGCTGTTTTATGGGATTACGATGAAACCGTAAAACTACCGAAGCTCAGTATCCCTCTAATTGCCATAAAAGATTTACCAGCAAGCCTAGGCGGAATTGCAGCCCGCCTCTATGACCATTCCGGTCAGCCACTGCAGATTGTCGGAATTACAGGAACCGATGGAAAAACGTCTGTAAGCCACTTTTTAGCTCAGGCAATGAATGCCTCAGGTGAATCGTGTGGAGTGATAGGAACGCTCGGTATTGGTGACCCCGGTGCTTTAGAAAAAGCAACTCATACCACGCCCGATGTGATTTCTGTTCATAAGAATCTCCAGCGCCTCAGTACGCGAGGGAGTCGCTGTGTGGCGATGGAGGTTTCTTCTCATGCATTAGATCAGCAGCGAGTGGCTGCTGTGAAATTTGACGTGGCTGTACTAAGCAATTTAACACGTGATCATCTTGATTATCATGGAACGGTCGAAGCCTACGCTGATGCGAAGGCTCGTTTGTTTTTAGATTGCCAGCCCAAAGCAGCCGTACTAAATCTGAATGACGATTTTGGTGTGAGTATTGCCCAAGCTCTTCACAAAACAGGGGTTGCAGTCTATGGTTATGCATCTGGCGATCCAAAAGACTATGACCATAATGTTTTGCTTGCCTCGAATGCAAAATTTGATCATCAGGGATTGAGTGCCGATATTGCTTTTCGAGGAGAAACTCATCACCTGAAAGCAGATGTGCTGGGTGATTTTAATTTAAGCAACTTACTGGCGACGACGGGTGCATTGATTGCCTTAGGTAATTCAGTAGAAGAAGCGTTAGCCATGGTTTCTAATGTTTCCACAGTGCCTGGTCGTATAGAGAAAGTTGAATATTTGGCTTCACAACATTTCTCGCAGGATTTTCTCGCGGTTGTAGACTACGCGCACACACCTGGGGCATTAGAGTCAGTGCTTAAGGCATTGCGTTCTCATTGCACTGGCAGATTGATTTGTGTATTTGGTTGCGGCGGTGATCGTGACAAAGGTAAACGTCCGCTGATGGCTGCGGTTGCTGAGCGCTTAGCAGACGTTGTTATAGTTACGGATGATAATCCACGCTATGAAGATCCGAAACAAATTATGCAGGATATCCTAGCAGGATTTGATCAGCCTGACTTTGTTGAAATAGAGCATGACCGAGCCGCTGCTATCAACAAAGTCATTGCTTCTGCTGATACGGGTGATGTGGTTTTGATTGCAGGTAAAGGCCATGAGCAATCCCAGCTAGTTCAGGGGCGTGAGTTGCCCTTTGATGACCGCAAACAGATAACTGCAGCATTGGCACAATTAGCCGAGAGAGCCGCCGCATGACTTGGTTACTCTCAGAAATTGCCCAAATGGTTGATGGTGAACTGCATGGAAATGCCGGTTCGGGTGCAATAACAATAGATTCAGTAGCCACTGATTCACGTTTAGCTACAGCGGATCAATTGTTTATCGCAATTCGCGGCGAGCGGTTTGATGCGCACGATTTTGTCGCAGCATTGGCAGGGCAGGCCGGTGCGGCGTTAGTCGATCAGGTGATTGACTGTGATCTACCACAAATTGTTGTGAATGATACCCGTTTGGCCTTAGCGCAATTTGCCGCGAAGTGGCGTCAACAGTTTGCTTTGCCTTTAATCGCGTTAACCGGAAGCAACGGTAAGACGACGGTTAAAGAAATGCTCAGTGCCATCCTTGCCACAAAAGGAAATGTGTTAGCAACGCTGGGTAATCTAAATAATGATTTGGGTGTTCCGCTTACCTTGTTACGTTTACGAAAGCAGCACGACTATGCAGTGATTGAGATGGGAGCGAACCATTTTGATGAAATTGCTTTCCTAACCAATATCGGTAAACCGGATGTGGCAATTCTCAACAATGCAGGCGCGTCACATTTGGAAGGCTTTGGTAGTATCGAAGGTGTTTCACGCGCCAAAGCAGAAATTTTTCAGGGTCTTAATGACTCAGGAGTCGCAATCATCAATGCGGATGATGACTATGCTGATTACTGGCACAATTGTGTGACTGGCAAAAAGGTAATTAGTTTTGGCATGGATAAAGCCGCAACCGTACAAGGAAAGGCCTCACCAACAGGGATGTTGGTTCTCTCATATACCGCTGGGGAAGATACAAAAGAACCTGTAAACATTACTCTATCGCTGTTGGGTCGACATAATCAACGTAATGCTCTGGCCGCTGCAAGCGCGGCGATCGCAGTGGGTGCAACCTTACAAGAAATTAAACAAGGCCTCGAGACCTTAAAGCCGGTTAAAGGCCGATTAACGCCTTTCGCAGGCCTGCAAAATACCAGGCTAATTGATGATACTTATAACGCTAATCCGTCTTCGATGAAGGCGGCGATTGATGTGCTGGCGGAGTTTACCGCCAGTGTACGAGTGCTTGTGTTAGGTGACATGGGTGAGTTAGGTGAGGATGTCGAGCAGCTTCATTCAGAAATAGGTGTTTACGCTCGTGATAAAGGTATTGAGCAAATTTTCTGTCTTGGGACACATTCGGCACAAGCTGCAAAATCTTTTGGAGAAAATGCTCAGCACTACCACGAGATAGAGCCGTTATTAATTGCCCTAAAACAACAGCTTAATAACAATATGACAATCCTGGTCAAAGGGTCACGCAGTATGCGCATGGAACGTGTTATTGAAGCGCTGAAGCTTCCAGTCAGTGAAGCAGGGGGCGTTGCATGCTAGTACTGTTTTTCGAATGGTTAGCAGAAACCTATAGCTTCTTTGATGTTTTCAAATATCTAACGTTGCGCGGCATTCTGGCCGTCCTAACGGCATTGGGTTTGTGTCTTGCGATGGGGCCATTGATGATTCGTCGTTTGACTGAGCTCAAGATTGGCCAGAGTATTCGTGACGATGGACCACAAACACACCTGGCTAAAACCGGCACGCCGACCATGGGTGGCGCACTAGTATTACTAGCGATTGGCGTTTCAACCTTGTTGTGGGGAGATCTGCGTAACTATTATGTATGGATTACGCTGTTCGTAACCTTGGGCTCTGGCATCGTTGGCGGGCTCGACGATTACTTGAAACTTAAGTATCGCAATAGTGTTGGGCTTCCGGGGCGTTATAAATATTTGGGGTTGTCAGGTATTGCGTTTATTGGTGTTCTGGCACTTTACTTGCTGGCGGTGCCAACGGCAGAAAATCCATCCCCAACTGAAACCACTTTATTTATTCCCGTCTTCAAGGATCTGTTCTTTCAACTCGGCTGGTTGTTCATTCCCTGGAGTTATTTGGTCATTGTCGGGTCAAGTAATGCGGTTAACCTAACCGATGGCTTGGATGGTTTGGCTATTATGCCAACGATTTTAGTCTCAGCTGGTTTAGGCGTGTTTGCTTATCTAAGCGGTAACAGTGTGTTTGCTGGTTATCTGGGCATTCCTTATATTGCCGGTGTTGGTGAAATGGTTATCTTCTGCGCCACTATTTTCGGTGCGGGTTTAGGTTTTCTTTGGTTCAACACCTATCCGGCGCAAGTGTTTATGGGTGATGTGGGTGCGCTTGCTTTAGGAGCCGGCCTTGGCGTGGTTGCAGTTATCGTACGTCAGGAGATAGTTCTGGCGATTATGGGAGGCATATTCGTTATTGAGGCTGTATCAGTGATTTTGCAGGTTGGCTCTTTCAAAATGACGGGTAAGCGCATATTCCGCATGGCACCGATTCATCACCACTATGAGTTAAAAGGTTGGGCAGAGCCCAAAGTAATTGTCAGATTTTGGATCATTACTATCATTCTTGTCTTGGTTGGTTTAGCTACATTGAAGGTACGTTAAGACGATGCAACAGGCTCAGCGGACAAATTGGCATACATTGATCGTCGGTCTTGGGAAGACCGGGCTTTCGATTGCGCGCTATTTATCTGCCAGAGATGTGCGGTTTGCCGTGATGGATACTCGTGCAGAACCGCCTTCAGCTGATGTACTAAGAGATGAGTTTCCCAATGTTGAGCGCTACTTTGGTGGGCTGAGTGCAGAAGTTATGTGTACTGCTCAACGAATGATTGTTAGTCCTGGCATTGCTCTAGCGACGCCAGAGATTGAAAAAGCGCGCTCCTTAGGCATCGAAGTCATTGGTGATGTGGAGTTATTTGCCCGTGAGGCCAAAGCGCCGATTGTTGCGGTCACTGGTTCTAATGGCAAGACTACGGTCGTTACCTTGCTGGATATGATGGCAAAAGATGCAGGGCTTAACGTTGCCACCGGTGGAAATATCGGATTACCAGCCTTGGAGCTGCTGAATCAACGTAAAACTGAGCTGTATGTTTTGGAGTTATCCAGTTTCCAGTTAGAAACGACGGATAGCCTTAAATGCAAGGCAGCTTGCATCCTTAATATCACAGAAGACCACTTGGATCGCTATGCCGGTCGCATTGATTTATATGCATCTGCAAAAGCGAAAATTTATAAGAATTGTGAAATTAAGGTCGTTAACCGTGACGACAAGATGGTTGTAAATTTGGCGAATGACAGTCGCGCTATTACTTTTGGCGCAGGGCCAACTCATATCGGCCATTTCGGTGTTGCACTTGCAGCCGGTTCTCGCTGGTTGGTTAAGGGCGAAGAAAAGCTGCTGAACACGAATGAGATGAAAGTTGCGGGAACTCATAATGAAGTCAATGCCCTAGCCGCGCTTGCTTTGGCAGAAGCCGCAGGGATTGATTTACAAGCTTGTCTGCACGCGCTGAGAGAATTTGAAGGGCTTGAGCATCGCACTCAATGGGTTGGTCAACACAATGGCATTGATTGGTTTAACGATTCTAAAGGAACGAATGTTGGTGCGACGGTTGCAGCTTTGCAAGGTCTGCCTGGCAAAACAGTCTTACTGGCTGGCGGACAGGGTAAAGATGCCGATTTTTCACCGCTTGCAGATGTCGTACAGAAGTATGCAAGAGCCGTCGTTTTATTTGGCGAGGACGCTGAGCTGATCGCGCTGGCACTCAAGGGTGATATACCAATCGTATTCGCTAGTGATTTAATGGATGCTGTGAAGCAGGCACAAGAGTTGGCGTGTATTGGCGACAACGTGTTGTTATCGCCTGCCTGTGCTAGCTTCGATATGTTCGATAATTACGAGCAGCGTGGGCACGCTTTTATGGAAACAGTCAGGCAGGAGGTTTTATGCTAAAGCGAATTCTTGCTGATTTTTATCCTGAGTGGGAGCGCTATATCGACCGTGCGCTGCTGATCAATATTATGTTATTGGTTGGCCTGGGCACCGTTGTTATGACATCGGCTTCGATTGCTATTGCAGAAAAGAATAATGGCTCGGCCTATTTCTATCTGAACAGACAGCTGATTTTTCTGGTGATTGGCGGTATAGCGGCCTACATTACCTATCAATTTCGTTTAACGGTTTGGCAGAACTTGGGTCCAACGTTGTTGATTCCGATACTGGTTTTGCTGGTAACCGTATTGGTGATCGGTAAAGAAATCAACGGCAGCACACGATGGATCGGTGTTGGGCCTTTGTCTATCCAGATTTCAGAAATAACCAAGATTAGCTTTATTTTGTATATGGCTGGCTATCTGGTGCGTCATGGTAAAGATCTCGCGGAATCTAAATCCTACAAGCCTTTGTTTGTGCCGTTATTGATTATTGTCATTATTGACGTTTTACTGATCTTGGAGCCCGATTTTGGAAGCGTGATAATGATCACAGCTACCGGGTTGGCACTGTTATTTCTGGGCGGCGTTAAGCTGCATCGCCTGTTGTTTTTACTAGTGGTTGCTATTGTGGCAATGGTTGGCATGGTGATGGCGGGTGGTTATCGTGTTGCTCGAGTGATTGCTTTCTTAAACCCATGGGAGCATGCGCAAGATAAAGGTTATCAAACCGTTCATTCACTCATGGGTATCGGTGACGGCGGCTGGTTTGGCGTGGGCTTAGGCGGCAGCGTGCAGAAGCTGTTTTACCTGCCAGAAGCACATAACGATTACGTGTTTGCGGTATTAGCTGAAGAGTTTGGCTTCCTCGGTATCGTTGTAACCCTCGCTTTGTTTGCTTGGTTAGTTCAACGGGCATTTGTTATTGGCTTTAATGCGGATAAAGCAAAACTGCATTACGGTGCTTATGTGGCTTACGGTATTGGGTTTTGGATCGGTTTTCAGGTGCTGTTTCATATCGGTGTGAATCTGGCTATTTTGCCGCCTAAAGGCCTTACTCTGCCGTTTATTAGTTATGGTGGAAGTAGTCTGCTAAGCATTTTGATTGCCATGGCCTTGTTGATGAGAACGCACCGCGATACGCAAATCGCTTTGTTTGGTTTATCTGACAAGGAATTGCAAAAACAGCGGCAGCGTAAAGAAAAAATTTCGGCGCGTGAGCAAGCCCCAGCAAAAATTGCTAAGACATCACGTAAGCGTAAGGCTGCTGCCAGCAAGCGAGCAGCAACTTCAGGGCGTCCAGTGCGAGGGGCTCGCAATGTCTAAGCGTCCAGTGTTGATTACAGCCGGTGGCACAGGTGGTCACGTCTACCCAGGTTTGGCGGTTGCACGTGCTTTGGAAAAGCAGGGTATTCCTGTCGTTTGGATGGGCACCAGTAAAGGGCTTGAGGCGCGGGTGATTCCAGCAGCGGGTATTGAAATGGCTTGGTTGGAGGTGACAGGCTTACGCGGTAAAGGTGTGTTAGCGCTTGCGTTAGCACCATTCAGAATGGTCAAAGCACTCTATCAATCCGTGCGAATTATGCGCAAACACAAGCCAGTCGCGGTATTGGGTATGGGTGGATTTGTTGCAGGCCCCGGAGGTTTGGTTGCTGCTCTGATGGGAATCCCTGTTGTCATACACGAACAAAACGCTATTCCTGGATTAACCAATCGATTGCTGAGCAAGTTTAGTAGAAAGGTTTTAGAGGGATTTCCGGGGAGCTTCGTTGGTGCCAAGGCCAAGACGGTACAGATCGGAAACCCAGTACGTGAGGATATTTCTGCATTGCCAACGCCTTCGCAGCGCATGCAGGGCTGTAATGGTCGCCAACTGCATCTGTTGATTATTGGCGGCAGTCTGGGTGCACAAGCTCTCAATGAAACAGTGCCCGCAGCGTTGCGTAAATTACCTAAGGAAATACGCCCACTGACACGTCATCAAGCGGGCCGGGATAAAGACGATGCTACTCGTATAGGTTATGAGGAGGCAGATGTTGATGCCGATATCAGCGCTTTTATTGAAGATATGGCGGAAGCTTATGGCTGGGCGGATCTAGTGATTTGCCGTTCAGGCGCACTGACAATAGCTGAGCTAGCATCTGCAGGATTGGCCTCGATTCTGGTTCCTTACCCTTATGCTGTGGATGACCATCAAACAGCGAATGGTCTGTACTTGTCAGAACAGGGTGCGGCCATATTGTTGCCACAGACTGAATTAACGGCCGGGACTTTGGCTGCAAATCTTACAACCCTGATGGCGGAGCCAGAGCGCTTATTACAGATGGGCGAGAAGGCTCGCGAACTTGCTAAACCCAATGCAACGGCTGAGGTCGCTGCAATTGTCGCAGATTTAGCAAACTACACGTTTAACACTGAGGTCGCGGCATGAAGCTAGCAAACGAACTGGCACGCAGAAGAATCAAGCAAATCCATTTTGTCGGTATTGGTGGTGCTGGCATGGGCGGCATTGCTGAAGTTATCTCACATTTAGGTTATGCGGTAACCGGCTCTGATATTGCCAGTTCTGCGATGACTGAAAGACTTAAAGATTTGGGTTGCACGATAAAGATTGGGCACTCAGCTGAAAACATCGCTGGAGCCAATGTGGTTGTGGTGTCTTCAGCTGTTAACGATGAGAACCCAGAAGTCATTGAAGCCAGAGCGAATGGTATTCCTGTGGTACCGCGTGCCGAAATGTTGGCAGAGATCATGCGCTTCAGCAATGGTATCGCCGTTGCAGGCACTCATGGCAAAACCACAACGACCAGTCTGGTCACCAGCTTGCTGGCTGAAGGTGACATGGATCCAACTTTCATTATCGGCGGTAAATTAAACAGCACGGCAACGAATTCGCGTCTAGGTACAGGTGAGTATCTGGTTGCTGAAGCAGATGAGAGTGACGCGTCATTCTTATTGCTAAAGCCAATGATTTCTATCGTCACTAATATCGATGCCGATCACCTGTCGACCTATGATGGTGATTTTGAAAAGCTAAAATCCACCTTTGTTGAGTTTTTACATCACCTGCCATTTTACGGCTTAGCGGTGATGTGTATTGATGATGAACACGTCTGCGAAATTCTACCAGAGGTCGCGCGTACTATTGTTAGCTATGGCATTCATTATGATGCGGATGTGCGCGCTGTGGATGTGCGTTACGACGGCCCAAAAAGCTATTTTAATGTCGAGCGTAAAGGCAAAGCGACTTTGGCTATCGAGTTGAATATGCCGGGTGAGCACAATGTACAAAATGCGCTGGCGGCAATCGCAGTTGCAGCAGAAATAGGTGTGAGTGATGAGGCAATCCAGAACGGTTTAGCCCGTTTTCAGGGGGTTGGTCGACGTTTTCATTGTTATGGCGATCTGGAAACGGCTAATGGCAATATCTTGCTGGTTGATGATTATGGGCATCATCCAACTGAAATGGCCGCCACGATCAATGCGGTCAGAACAGCCTGGCCGACGCGCCGTCTGGTAACACTATTTCAACCACATCGCTTTACCAGAACACGAGATCTATTTGAAGACTTTGCATCCGTGCTTTCTGAAACGGATGTGCTGTTGCTGATGGATGTGTATGCCGCTAGTGAAGAACCCATTGCTGGTGCTGATGGACGTTCATTGTCCAGAGCTATTCGCAATCGTGGAAAGGTTGATCCCATTTTTATCGCCGATAACAACGATATTTTAGAAAACCTGAATCACCAGCTACAAGAAGGCGATGTGCTGCTGACACTAGGTGCGGGCAGCGTAGGTGCGATTTCTGCTGCGTTACCTGAGCAACTGATTATCAACAAGTCTGCTGAAGGAGGCTTTTAATGAGCGCTGATTTCGGCAAAGTTGCGGTGGTAATGGGTGGTTGGGGCGCAGAACGTGAGGTGTCGCTTAATAGTGGTGCCGCGGTTCTAGCTGGGCTTCTGGAGCAGGGTGTTAATGCTCATGAGCTTGATGCTGACCGCAATGTTTTAACTGTGCTGCAAGAACAAAAATTTGATCGTGTATTTAATATTTTACACGGACGCGGTGGGGAAGACGGAGTGCTTCAGGGAGCACTTAATCTTTTACAAATTCCATGTACTGGCTGTGGCGTAATGGCGTCAGCAATTAGCATGGATAAGCTGATGACTAAGCGTATCTGGACAGGCAGCGGGTTAAAAACCCCCGCATTTGCTGTATTGAATGATGATACCGACTTTGATGCGGTAGTCGCTGAATATGGTTTGCCTCTGATGGTGAAGCCTGCCGACGAGGGTTCTAGCGTCGGTATGACAAAAGTGACTGAAGTTGATCAGCTTCGACCTGCTCACGACTTAGCTAAACAATACAACTGTGCGGTATTTGCCGAGCAATGGGTGACTGGAACTGAATACACTATCTCGATTGTCGGGGATCAGGTATTGCCGATTATTCGGGTTGAGACAGACAGTGATTTTTACGATTATGAAGCGAAATACCAGTCTGGTGATACGCGGTATTTTTGCCCCTGTGGTTTAGATGCTGAGCCTGAAGCGGCGATGCAGCAGCTGGCTAAAACAGCTTTCGACACTTTAGGTGCCTCTGGCTGGGGTCGCATCGATTTGATGCAGGATGAGCAAGGACAAATTTGGTTAATTGAATTAAACACCGTACCGGGAATGACCAATACCTCTCTGGTACCTAAAGCCGCTGCCGCCGCCGGATTAAGTTTCGGTGAGTTAGTGGTAAAAATATTAGAGACAGCAGAGTAAGGATATGGCTGGAGCAGTAGCAAAAAAGAAACGTCCTCAGGCGATCCGACGCAAGACCGTCAGGAAGCCATTGGGTGATCGTTGGAAGCCAAGTATTAATATTAACTGGGCGCGTGTGCCTGCCATTTTATTGATGATTGCGCCACTGTTATTGATTGCAGCCGCTTATTTTTGGATACAGCGACCGGAGAACCTGACCATTACGTCGGTGGAAGTTACTGGCGATTTGAAGTATCTGAACCAAGACAGCCTACAGCCCATAATCGAGCCATACGTGGCGACGAACTTGTTTCTGCTTGAAGCCAAAGAACTTGAAACCGAGCTGGAGTTCAACTCATGGGTTTATTCAGCGTCATTAACAAAATTGTGGCCGGATAAGTTAAGAATCACCATCCACGAAGAAAGACCAATCGCCTTTTGGGGTGAGGACAGCATGCTCAATGAGTTTGGTGAGATTATTGATGCAGAATTGCCAGAAAAAGTGGGTGAGCTACCCGTGCTATACAGCCCTGAAGATAATGGCAGAGGCATGGTTGAAAATTATTTGAATGTACAGAAGTGGACGACAGACTTACCAATTCAGATTAGCGAATTCCGCGAGGATTCAAGAGGTTCATGGCAGTTAAAACTCGCTGATGGCTTAACCGTCAATATTGGAAGAGTGCAACAAGAAAGACGATTGCGACGATTTATAGTTGGTTACAGACGAGAGCTAATGGATAAGATTAAAACAGTTCATACGGTTGACTTGCGGTATACCAATGGTTTCTCAGTGAAATGGAAGAGTGCTTGGCAAATTAAGCAAGATGCCAAAAAGGACAAGGGGTAATACGCGAGATGTCACGTAAAGATGGAACGAATATGGTCGTCGCTTTGGATATCGGTACATCCAAAGTTGTGGCGCTAATTGGTGAAATATCATCAAGTGGTGAAGTGGAAATTGTAGGGATCGGCAAGAACCCATCACATGGTATGAAGAAGGGTGTTGTGGTTAATATTGATTCGACCATTGAGTCCATTAATCGCGCCGTTGAAGAAGCTGAGCTGATGGCGGGTGTCAATATTAACTCGGTTTATGCTGGAATAGCAGGTAGTCACATTAGCAGTCTTAACTCGCACGGTATTGTCGCGATCAAAGATAAGGAAGTGACGGAGGCGGATCTGGAGCGGGTAATGGACGCAGCCAGAGCGGTCGCTATTCCTGCGGATCAACGCATCTTGCATGTGTTACCTCAAGAATACGTGATCGATGACCAGGATGGGATTCGTGATCCGGTCGGTATGGCCGGTGTGCGTCTGGAAGCACGAGTGCATTTGGTAACGGGTGCGCAAAGTGCGGCACAGAACATTATTAAGTGCGTTGAGCGTTGCGGGCTGGATGTGGATGATCTGATTCTTGAGCAAGTGGCTTCTAGCTATTCGGTGCTTGAAGATGATGAAAAAGAGTTAGGTGTTTGCTTGGTCGATATCGGTGGTGGTACCAGTGATATTGCCGTGTTTTTGAACGGTGCAATCCAGCATACAGCCGTGATCCCAATCGCAGGTGATCAGGTGACCAATGACATTGCGGTCGCGGTACGCACACCAACTCAGTTCGCCGAGCAGCTGAAGATTCAACATGGTAGTGCGTTGCGTCAGCTGATTGTTGAAGAAGAAATTATTGAAGTGCCAGGGGTAGGGGAGCGCGAGCCACGTACGCTATCGACCCAAACGCTGGCATCTGTTATTGAGCCAAGATATGAGGAGCTGTTCTCATTAATATTGGCTGAGCTGCGTCGTAGCGGCTACGCAGAGCGAATCGGCGGCGGTATTGTGCTAACCGGTGGTTCATCCAAAATTCTTGGCGCAGTGGATTTGGCAGAAGAAATTTTCCATATGCCAGTGCGTTTAGGGTCACCACGTAAGGTGGGCGGTTTGAAAGGTGAAGTAGACAACCCGATTCATTCGACTGGGGTTGGTTTATTGATTTACGGCGCTCAGCAGATGAATACAGGTACTAGTAGTGCGTTTGTATCGGGTTCATCTTCTGGATTATGGGAGCGCATGAAAGGCTGGTTTAACGGTAATTTGTAGTGCTTATGATCAATTAAATAAGCCGTTAAATAAAAGAGAAAATGAATCACAACGATTCGAAATAATTGTTAGTCACATTGAATTGATAGTAAAAGATTAAGGAGAAAGGCATGTTTCAGATAATGGATACAGAAGGGCAAAACGCTGTCATTAAAGTAGTTGGTGTTGGCGGCGGTGGCGGTAACGCTGTGCAAAATATGGTTGACTCAGGTATTGAAGGGGTTGATTTCATTTGTGCCAATACTGATGCGCAGGCACTGGATGGTTCTGGTGTTACAACACTCTTGCAGTTGGGTAATTCACTGACCAAAGGCTTGGGTGCTGGTGCAAATCCTGAAATTGGCCGTGAAGCAGCGCTAGAAGATCGTGAGCGCATTAAGGAGCTGATTTCGGGTACGGATATGCTTTTCATCACTGCGGGTATGGGTGGTGGAACCGGAACCGGTGCAGCACCTGTTGTGGCAGAGTTGGCACGTGAACTTGGTATTTTGACCGTTGCGGTCGTTACTAAGCCGTTTCCATTTGAAGGGCCAAAGCGGATGCAGGCCGCTGAAGCGGGAATTGCAGAATTAGGTAAGAGCGTTGACTCACTGATTACTATCCCAAATGCAAAGCTTTTGACGTCACTTGGTAAGAACATTAGTTTATTGGATGCGTTTAAAGCAGCCAACAATGTACTGCTAGGTGCGGTTCAGGGTATTGCTGAATTGATCACACGCCCTGGTTTAATCAACGTTGACTTCGCGGACGTTAGAACGGTTATGAACAGCATGGGTTTATCCATGATGGGAACTGGCAGTGCGAGTGGTGAAGAGCGTGCTACCAAGGCAGCTAATGCGGCTATCGCAAGCCCGCTGCTTGATGAAGTCAATCTAAACGGTGCACGCGGTGTGCTGGTCAACATTACCGCTGGGTTGGATATGGGTATCCACGAGTTTGAAGAAGTGGGTAGTGCGATTCGTGAGTTTGCTTCGGATGAAGCGACGGTTGTGGTAGGTACGGTTATCGATCCTGATATGACGGACGAAATCCGTGTGACAATCGTGGTAACGGGTCTGGATGGTGGTAATCCTACAGCGACACAAGCAGCAGCACCACAGCGTCAGGCGACTACGCGTTTACGCCCTGTGCAGCTTGAGCAAACTCA